>Ga0310690_10004733_pt1 | contig 19054 bp, 10 predicted proteins | sample AusTroGonzalo_MG_2_FD_207661 | JGI IMG/M metagenome (GOLD analysis project Ga0310690, IMG submission 207661) | Bovine rumen microbial communities from tropical cattle in Woodstock, Queensland, Australia - Gonzalo_04 (v2) (version 2) | ecosystem: Host-associated > Mammals > Digestive system >...
CTCGCCGCCCCCATGGCTGCCTGCGGCAGAATTCGCCAAGCGCAAGAACAAACCTGCGCACTTCGTCGCGGTAGGCCTTCGACGCAAAGGACGGAACCCTGGGATTCCCAGAGTAGTCGCCCCAGCCCGTCCGCCCGGGCTTCTCGTCGGCAAATGCAACGCATTCGTCGGGATGGGCGTTGATCCATGCCTTAACCCCCATCTCCCTCAGCGCATACGCGAAATATACGTACGCCTCCGGCCAGATCGAAAGATTGTGGCGTATGGCCAGGTCGAGCGCGGAGAAATCGAATTGCCCTTTGCCGCTCTGGAACGTGTGGTTCGCAAATATCTCGAACGCCGGTATCCCGGCCTTGCGCCCGCGGGCAAGCGTTTCGTCCTGAGCCGAGGATGACATGGGGTGCACCGTAGTGAGCCTGTCCGGGGGGAGCGGCTTGCCGCCGTTGATGGAGATGCCTGGCGTGGTGCCCGAATAGACCACGCGAACGGACGTATCCTCAGGCTCGGAGAGAAGCTGTTTCTCGGGGAAGCCCTTGGTCAGCATCTTAACGTATTTCCCGTACTCGTCTGGCGTCATGTACAGCTTCGGAACGTTGCCGTAGGTCGACCACGGAGTCGTGCGCACGTCGCCCTGGCTCCACGCCGGCTTCCACGAGGAGTCGTCAAAGCCAGGCTCCTTCCAGCCGGCCGCCTCCACGGGCGAGCCCTTCACCATGTCAGGGCTTGAAAACAGCATAATCTTGCGTCCATCCTCGAACTCCACCTCTCCGCGCAGAATAAGGCCGTAAGCGCCTTTCGCGTTGCGCTCCATCGCAAACGCGAGCACATTCTCGCCCTGCCTAACAAGAGGCTTGAGATCGACCCCGCTCCCCTTCACATGGCCGAAGGTATTAAGACGCGGCCACGGCCTCGGGGATATCTTTGCGCCGTTGAAGGAATTTTCGCAGCGCTTGTCTGCGAACTGGTAGAACCATGCGCTCTTCACCGCGCCTTTCACGTCAAACTTGAGCCGCATATATGCGCTCATCGGCGGATTGTCCGCCGGCTCCGCCCAAAGCCAGTGAGCCTTCGACACCGATTCCGGCATCGCAACGGCACCTATGGCCGACAGGATCGCCGCAGTAAAAACCGCTTTAACCATATTCATTTTCACAACCTCCCTTAATTCTCCATTCTCTTGCCGTCACCTTGCGATGTCTTCGAGGACTCTCTCCGCATCGTCGCCGAAATAGAAGAGCCACGACGAATGGAGCGGCGCGTCAAACGAGAACTTATCCGCATCCTTAGCCACGACGCGGCGGTTGAAAACGTCCAGCACCGTGGTGCGCTTTGGAAGCGTTACGGTCTTCCGTCCCGCGAACCTCGCATGAAGCGTAAATATAGAACCATCAGCCTCCATCGGGTCGTCGGTGGCGGAATAGACATGCACTCCGGCACGAGCGTAGATGTCGCGCAAGGTATCGGCCTTAAGGAACGTGTCGCCTTCCGTGACGCCCGAAGCCGCCTTAAAGCGCATCTTCCCTGCGACGATGTCCGGCTCGATGTAGAGCTTGTAGCGTCCAGGATGCTCGGCAAGGTCTTCGGCGAGAACGAAGTCAACCGGCGCACCTGCGCGGGCGAGCGTAGTGTAGTTAAACCTGAACACATCCGTGAAACCTGGCAGACATGCGGCATCCTCAACACTCACCGAACCATCAGGGTTGTATCGCTGCATGGAGAAGCCTGCGGCGCGGGATTTAACTTTCATGGCCGGCGTGGCCTTGATCGCCTCTTCGCTTATTACGTATGCAACCTCGGCGTTGCGCGACGCCTTGTTCGCAAGGCACCGTTCGCCGAGCTTGCGAATCTTCGCCATGTCGTCCGTGAACTCGGGGTAGTCGAACTCCGTCCCCTCGCATAGCGCAAAGAAGAAAACTGGTTCATGGCGGCAGAGCGCAACTCCAGCATTGCGGCGGACAATGCCAATCGTCTGTTCAAGTGTATGCGTCTGCCAGTTGTTGCCGTTGTAGGGGCCGTTATGCGTGCGCGTATCGTCCTCGATGACAGGCACCACGCCGTTCGCCGCAAGCGTTGCGAACGGCTTCATTTCGCCGCACGTGTCGCCAAGCCGCCTCACCTGGTATGGTTGCGGCGACATAAGGAAATCTACGGCCTTCGCGTCAAGCAGATGCTTGAGCGCGTAATGCGCGCGCATTTGGCTGCGACCCGTAGCATGCATGGTCATCGAATATCCGTAGTAGGCGCCTATCAACTTACCGGCCCCTGCGACCTCGCGGGCCTTGCGCGCGAGACGGATTATGTCGTCTGCAACGGCACGCGAATAGAAATCGTAGTAGGCAGCGGTCTTCGCGCGAGAGGCGGGATCGGACGACGCCCTCTCCTCCGGCGACGGTATGCGAGAATCGCCCAGCTCCAGATGGTTCGCCTTCACATACTCGGAAAACGCCTTCTCTGTAGCAGGCGAGAAATCAACTTCACGTCCGCGCGGAGCGTCCCATCCAAGCCATTCAATCGTATGCCCCGAAGTGATCCTGTAGCCGATTATGCGGTTCGCATAAGGGGAGAATTCGAGATACCGTATCGCCTTGACCATGGCGCGTTCCATCGCGTCGATTGCCGCCTTCGAAGCGAACGAAAAGACAGACGCGCCGTCGCTCACGCGCTCGCCCTTGTCGTCCACGCACATTTCGCCAGGGTGCTTCGCAATCCAGTCTTGCGGCGGATAGAGCGTAAGATTCCACATGAAATACGCTCCGTCGCCGTTCGCCCGGCGATACATCTCGGCCTGACGGTCAAATACCGCCGGATCAAAGCCATCCTCCGAAAGCCACCACTCGTCGCGCGAATCGTAACTTCTGCTGTACACCGTCACGACCGAGAGCGGCGCCGAGGAATGGCGCGGCGTACGGTCATGCCGCGCGCGCTGAGCAACGCCTCCCCAAAGCGCAAAGAAAGGTTCACCGTCGATATGGAACTGCGGCGCGCCGGCGACCATGCGCACATCAGCATGCACGCGTTTCTCAAACCCCTTGATCGGCGCTGCCCTGCGACACGTGAAGGCGGCCTTGGCGACAGCGCCCGAAACGCACGAGAGCCCCGAGCTCACGACGAGATCGTATTCGCCGTCCGAAAGATAGAGCGGCAGCGAGAACGGGAGGTCGAGCGTCCATCCGCCGTCCTTGCCTGCCTTGATGCATTCGCCGCCAAGCGCGACGTCCTCATGCCAGAATTCGCCGCCATTCCTGCTTACGGTCACGCCGACGTCCAACGGAGCGAGAGGAAGAGGCCCCTTGAACTGGAAACGCGCCTTCACACGGCTTCCTGCGACAACCTCTCCCGGCTCCACCGAACCCGACACAAACTTCTGGAGATTGGCAAAGTCGACATAGCTCAACCTGCGCACAAACGGAAACGGCTTTGCAGGAGGCGGCAGCTGCTCCACTACGTCATCCCACGTCTTCCCGCCGTCGCCGGAAACGCGGAACGATGAATCTGTGTCGATGCGCTCGTGGCTTCCGTCCTGATAGCGTATGAAGAGCTCCGCAAGGACGCCTCTTTTCGGCGACTTCCGCCATGGATATACAAAGTCTATTTCGTTGCGGCCTTCGACCAGCCGTCCGCCGATTTCCGCCACGGTCGGATGCATCCAATCGCCGTTTCGCGCGGCGACTTCGCCGTTCAACCTGAGCCTCGCGCTTCCAATGCCGATAAACTGCACCCACGCCTCGACGGGCTTCGCCTTTAGATAGACAGAACGGCGGAAGACGTACTCCTGAACACCGTCGGCGCAATTGCTTTTGGGAGACTTTATAAGCCGCCCCTTGAAATACGCGCCCTTCACAATTCGCGGAGACGGCGTCTTGAACTCCGGCACTACCGACGGCCACACGCCCTCGTCGAGATTGGCGGCGAAGGCGTAAAGCCCAAGGGTTATTGCCGCAATCGACATCATGGTCTTTTCCATGCAAACCTACCTTCTATTTACGGCATCAAGGACTCTCTCCGCATCGTCGCCGAAATAGAAGAGCCACGACGAATGCAAAGGCGCGTCAAACGAGAACGCATCTGCATCCTTCGCCACGACGCGGCGGTTGAACACGTCAAGCACCGTGGTCTTCCGCGGCAGCGTTACGGTCTTTGCTCCTGCGAAACGGGCATGCAATGTGAAAAGGTGGTCGTTGGCCTCGACGGGGTCGCCCGTTCTGGAATAGACATGAACACCGACGCGAGCGTAGATGTCGCGCAAGGCATCGACTCTCAGGAAGCTATCGCCCTCCGTGACGCCCGAAGCCGTCCTAAAGCGCATCTTCCCTGCGATGATGTCCGGCTCGATGTAGAGCTTGTATCTTGCGGGGTGGTCGGCAATATCTTCTGCGAGCACATAGTCAACCGGAGCACCAGCACGAGCCAATGTCGTGTAGTTGAACATGAACACATCCCGCACGCCGGGAACATACGTCACGTCTTCCGACTTCACCGAGCCGTCCTGGTTGTAGCGCTGTCTGGCAACCCCGGCAGGTCGCCGCTCGAAACTCGGCAACGGCGCAGACTTGAACATCTCTTCGCTTATCACGTACGCCACCTCCGCGTGGCGACCGGCTCCAGTGGCAAGACAATGTTCCGCGACCTTGCGTACAGCGGACATGTCGGCGGCAAATTCCGGAAAATCGAACTCCGTCCCTTCGCAAAGGGCGTAGAAGAACACCGGCTCCCGTCGGCAAAGCGCAATTCCAGCATTGCGTCGTATGATTCCAATGCTCTGTGCGAGTGTATGCACCTGCCAGTTGTTTCCGTTGTAGGGGCCGTTGCTCGTGCGGGTGTCGTCTTCTATCACCGGCACTACGCCGTTTGCCGCCAACGTCGCAAACGGCTTCATCTCGCCGCACGTATCGCCCAGACGCCTGACCCCGTATGGCTGAGGCGACATAAGGAAATCTACGGCTTTCGCGTCAAGCAGATGCTTAAGCGCATGATGTCCTCGCATCTGGCTGTTGCCTTCAATCGGTATGGTCATCACATACCCATAGTAGGTGCCCAGCAGTTTCCCGAAGCCGACGATCTCCCGTGCCTTGCGCATGAGGCGGATAATGTTGTCTGCTGTCAACCGCGAATAAAAGTCGTAGTACGCCGCGCATCGGGCACGCGCGACGGGATCGACAGAAGCTCTTTCCGCCGCCGTAGGAATGTGCGAATCGTTCCAGTCTGGATGATTCTGTTTCAAGTATTCCGCAAAAGCCTGCTGCGACACGGGAGAGAAGTCGGTAAAGCCTCCGGGCGGCGGAAACCAGCCACACCATTCGGTGAAATGGCCTGAACTGATGCGGTAACCGATGATGCGGTTCGCGTACGGCGACGATTCAAGATACCGTATCGCTTTGACCATGGCGCGTTCCATCGCGTCAAGCGCAGACTTGGACGCAAACGAATACGGCGCCGGTCCGTCGGTTGACGGCTTGCCGGCATCATCCTGGACGATGTCGTCAGGATGCGCCTCGACCCAGTTCTTAGGCGGGTAGAGCACAAGATCCCACATGAAATAGGCGTCGGGGTTTTCGCGACAGTAAAGCGCCGCCTGCCGGTCGAATATCGCCGGATCGAACCCATTCTCTGATGGCCACCATTCGTTGCATGAGGAGCCCCTCGTGGTGTAGCTGAACACCGTCACGACCGAAAGCGGCGCCGACGAGTGATGCGGAAGTCCATCCGACCGCTTGAACTGCCGCACACCTCCCCAAAGCGCGAAGAACGGCTTGCCGTCCAGATGGAACTGCGGTGCGCCGGCGACCATGCGAACTTCCGCCTTGGCGGGTTTAGCGAACCGATTGGTTGGTAGTTGACAGTTGGCAGTCGATAGGTTGTTGACAGGGATGTGCGCACCACGTTTCTGCATAGCTGATGGTCCAGGCGCAAATTCCGGCACCACCGCAGGCCACACGCCCTCGTCAAGATTGGCGGCGGCAAAAGCCGGTGCCAACGCCCCCAACACCGGCACCAGTAATCTCATGGTTGAGAGTTTCATTGTGCGACCCCTCCCTGTCTTGGATTATCTTGCGCGTAGATTCTTCGCGTCGGTCAAGCCCAGCCTGACATATCCGCCAGACGGGACGGCAACCCTTGAAATGCCGCCGACAACTGGAGAGGAAATCGCGACCTCTTTCCCCTGCGCGTCGAATGCCGCCGCTGAAGCCGGAGTCGAAGGCAATTCCAAAATCACCCCTTCACGCCCTGTGCCGTTGAGAACATAGACAGGCCTGTCAAGCACGCCGCACGGAACGACCATGCCCGATACATATACGCCAAAGATTCGTTCGGCCTCGCTTTCCGCCTCCAAGAACGGATACTGAGATTCGGGATTGTACGCACGAAACGAGCTTTTCAGCAAGGTGTCCCGATGTTGTTGAGAAAAGGTAAGCCAGTGGCTTATAACATCTCTGTGCGGCTGGGGCAGGTCGCGAAGCATCATGGAATACTGGATGACGCCAAACATGGCGGAAAGTATCGAGCGGGCCGCAGCTTCGGGAGAATCTGTCGGATGCCATTCAAGCATATCCGCATGGACGGCCGATTGCCCGGCCGTCAAACGGATGTTTGCTATTCGCATGCGGTTTCCCTGCGAATCGCCAGGGCAGTCTGCCGCCCTCATCATGTTGCCGAACTGCCGGATGGCCGGGCCTATATACCATTGACGGAACTCGAAAAGCAGATTGGGCTTTATTGCAGACAATGCCGCGTGCACGTCTGACATCAGACGGTTTACGGCATCCGGCAAAGAACGGATGTCGCGTCCGGCATAGTTCTCGGCAACCGCCGGGTCCTCGCCGCTGAACTTGAACGCATCGATGAAATCGAGCTTGAAGCCGTCCAGGTTCCAGTCCTTGAGCGCGGCAACGTAGGTATCGATGAGAAATTCACGCACTTCGGGGAATCGCGGATCGAGGACCCCTGCGCCTATCCGGTCTATCACATAGAGATACTTGCCCGCGAACCTAGTCCAGTTTGCGCTTTTCTTCCCGACGAACGGAACGGCGTACCAGACGACGTATTTGAGCCCCATGTCATGCACACGCCGGACATGCCGGGGCATATCCGGGAATCGGCGCGGCGAAATACGCCAGTCTCCGCAAAATGCATAGCCCCTCATCGTGTCATCCGTCTGCCAGCCATCGTCGACAATCAGAACCTTCATCCCCATTTTCGCGGCGATCGCGCACTCGTCCTCGATGTCTTTCGCAAATACGTTCTGGTGGAAAGAATACCAGCTCGAGTAGATCGGGTCGAACGCCGCGTCAGGAACGATGCATGGCTCAAGGCCGGCAGTGCGGGCAATCCACGAGGCGGCATCCCGAACCGCATCGCTCCAGAATATGTCGCGCGCGTCGAATCTGATGCGCACTTCGTATTTCCGGCACGGCGCGTCCTTCCGGGTGAAGAACCGGAATCCGCCGGTGACGAGGCAATTTTCCTCCCGTAGCGCAGCCCGCCACTCCACATGTTTCAAGGCCTCGGAACAGGCCATGGTGAAACGGTTGCGGTTGTTGCCGTTGTGTATGGCGCAAAGCGGCTGGCCATGTGCGATGTCGCTCGACATCCAGCCGGCAAAGGCAGGCTTTATGTACTGCCGATCTGCGAAATCTGTCCAGACATGATGCATGTCGCGCTGCGGGAATTCAAAAGCCACATCGAAACGCGGCGGAACGGACTCACAAGGCGCCGAAATGCTGATAGTCAGCTCTTCAGTTCCGCCGGAAACATCACGTTGAACATCAAAGTTCCACTCGCCTGCATCCTCGCATGCTACCCGCACGTCACCGGCGCATGTCCCAGGCAGAACGGTGTTGAATTCTGCCGCATCAAGAGCCTCAACAACAAGCAGGCTTGTGAAGAGAGCACAGTATTGCTTGAAGCACATACACACGCCTGTGCAACCACTTATCTGTAGATGAGCACAAAGCCATTGCGGATGAGACGCAATTCGCCGCCGCGCACCTGCGCACGGATGTGAGTGGAGACCTTGCCGTTCTCGCGGATAGTCCACCTTTCAAGATTGCCAGTGTCGGCGCACCCGTCAAAAAGTGAAGAGAACACCATGGCATCCTTCGTCTCAACGTTCTCGACCGCTATTTCTCCGTTCGCGGCAAAAGCGGCGTTCTTGATGGTACCGGCTCCTGCGGCATCAAGCTTCAGCTTCGCGAACGTGATGGGGGCACCCTGGCACTCAAGCACCGCGCCGGATGCGACCGAAACCGCGCCGGCCATGTTATTGAGGAAAGGATAGGCATTCTGCGCCACGCGCGAGGCTATCGTGTTGCAGTTGGTGTGTCCATTGGGCACGCCCCGCCCGTCAAAAGCCCATTGGCATTTGTCCGCTCGCATTGGCACATTAGCCGCCAACGCAAGCTGTTCCCAATTCGCACCGTTCGCGCTTCCATACAACGCACTGGTTTTTATGTTGTACTGCCTTGTTGTACCCGCGACCCCCGTCATTCCATAGTAATCGGAATAATCCCACGAAGCGGCTTCTCCAGCGCCTTCGGCAAGGCGCATCTCTATGTAGTGCCACGTTTCCGGCTTGTCTTCCTGTGGCACAAGCCCATATCCTGTATCACCGTCTTTAGTCGTATAAAAGATTCGTAGCCCCGCAAGATTTGACTTGCCATCAAAAAGCCTTGCAAGCGATGGAACTCCTCCATCAGGAACACTGACAAACCCATAGCGTTTGAAGTGGGTGGCGAACGCCGCCTGTCCCGGCTCAAGATCCTGGTATTCGTCGCAATACGCAAGGTCTCTATTAATACGTGTGCCACTGGCATTGAAAAGGCCAAACTCGCAAGGCCGAATCTTTACAGTATGAGTATCAGGGGTTGTGCTGGTGGCATAGTTGCTGCGAATCTGCCACTTGTGCCATGTGTAGGGCTGGTCGTTGATATTCTGGAGGATAAGCGTTCCTGCCTTGACCGCTATGTCGCCGCGGATATCGTTCGTGCCTGAAACGATCCATGTGCCGGAGCCTTCCTTCGCGATCGAGATCGCCCCTGCCCCAGCGTCGGTTATGTCGGCAAGGAGATTAGTCTTCGCGCTATTCCCGTCAAGAGTAAGCGTCTTTGTGCCAGCACTACGCGAACGCACCTGCCCCGTCCAGAAGCGGTGCGACGTGGAGTTCTTGAGCCGCGCATCGCCATCCAATACAAACGGACGCGTAAAGCAGCATGAGGAATTGTCGCCGGTATATTCGAGCGTTCCCTCCGTCGCCACGCCCGCGATGGAATCGGAGGCCTCCGCACCCAGCACCATCGCGTAGTTGGTTACGCACACGCTCTGCGGCGGAACTTGATCGTTGTTGTTGGCATAGCCTTCTTTATACATGGTCGTCGCAAAGCCCAATGCAGACTGAACGCCGGCCTCTTCGAATGAATCGGCCTGGATCGTCCCTTGCTGGATGTCAAAAACGCCCAGCAGATCTCTGAACTTGTTATGCTTGAAACGCCAAATTCCCGTTCCCGTCTTGACGATCGATACGGGATTCGTATAGCTGCTATTAGACTTATTTTTGTCGTACTGGACAGGACAATCCACCACGCAAGCGGAAGCGGTGTTTGAACCTGTCAGCACTATGCTACCGATTCCATACATGCCAGGTTTCGGCCTCCAGTGTCCCGTAAAGGTTAGCCCTCCATACGCGCCTCCATCAAGGAGCATCGACACGTATGACACACCAGAGTCCTGTTGCGGATACCAACGGAATTCCTTGTCGGTCGTCTCGCCGTTTCCAAGGTAGCCCCAGCCACCGCCGCGCGTGTTTATCTCAACGACGCCGTTTGTTCCGATGGAAGACGGCTCGCCCGCCATGCCGAACTTCATTACCGCCGTATATCCTATATTGGTCGCATAGGAACCATATGCGCCATACACTGCGGGCGCATATGCCATCACGGAATTCGTCCCCTCAAGGAATACGCGCGCATTTGAGAAATAATACACACCTTCGTCAAACACGCCCTCGAAACGGCTAGGGCCGCCATACTGCTGATCTATGATGCGCAACTGTCGCCTTACGCTGTCGCCAGTCGTTACCGTCCCTTTACCTGTAAGCCGGGAGAACTGATTGTAGAAAGCCGGGTTTCCTGTTGAAAGGCAGATTGTTGCGCCTTCCTCGACATGGAACGCACTCATATCCTCGTAGGCGCTTTTCGTGCCAGGAATATTCTGGGCGAGCCGCCAGGTCCCCTCCTCCACCCTAACCGGCATCTGGTGGCGATATTGAACTCGTGAGTCTGCAGGATATTTTGACCCGTCACCTGCGGTGATTCGTCCTTTGCCCTTCTTGACGATGAGCCCGCTATAGTACTGTCCATTGCCCTTTGGATACTCCCAAAGTCCCCTGAACGAGCAGTCGAAGAGCACATCGCCGCCTTCGGGCACCGTTATCTCAAGAACGCTGTTCGTATGCGTGAAGCAGAGATACGACAGGTTCGACATGATGTTGAACGACGCCGTGTCGGAGCTGTTCAGATACACGGTCGCATTGTTCGGGATTATCACCACATCGCCCGCACCCGGCACGAAGGAGGTATCCGTGTAGCTGCTGGTGCTGTTCCAGTTGCTTGCGCCATTTACGAGCGTATTCGTCCGCACCACAGCGGATGCGGAGACTACACAAAATATGGCGACAACTGTCAATGCGAAGCGGAAGATTGCAGAATTACGTGTTGAATGCATGCCTGTTCTCCTTGGAATTGACTGTGGTAAAAGTATAGCACAGCCCGCCCAATCAGAAAACCTCCCCAAATGGGGAGTATGGGGAATCTCATCGTTTAGAAGGAGAAATCGTCTTACCTGAAAAGGTCTTCAAGAGTGACTACATTCGTAATCATCGCCCCATTCGCATTGCGTTTAAGCCCATATGTCGTCACAAGAGTAGGCAGAATGCCCTTGCGCGTCTTGGTAGCGGTCCTGAACTGCTCAATGCGGCGGAGCAACTTTACCTTTTCATCCTGACTGAACGAGTATACATCAGGGGCGTATTTCATTTCACAGGCGTTGATCATCCGGTCGCCACGATCTATAACCATGTCTATCTGTGCCCCCCGCTCACGATTCCCCTTGGCAAATCCTCGCCACGAATACACGTCCGCAAGGATGCCAGATATGCCAAGCGAACGCTTTATCTGGTCTATGTGTTGCAGGCATACGCGCTCAAACGCAAGTCCCCGCCAGCTGTTGACCCTTGGCTGGTTGAGCGAGAACGACCAGAAACGCCCGTCATTTCCCGTGCGGCCCCTGAGAAACTGGAAGTGAAAGAGCGTGTAGTTGTCTATCAGCTGGTACACGGCACCTTTTTTTGCCGTCCCGAATGCACAGTAACGACGAAGGAATCCGCAATCGGTCAGTTCCTCCAGGCATGAAGACACATCTCCGCTTGACACTTCGCCAAGCCCCTTGACCACATCCTCTCGCGTCATACCCGCCTTTCTCTCGCCGAAGAGGTTTATAATGGAAAAGTGGCGCGTCGGATTCTTGAACAGAGATCGGAATACGTTTTCGAACTCCATCCGCAGCTCGGCGCACTCTCCAAAGAACATGGAATCAAAATTCTGCGCGGCGCTCTTCCCCTCTTCGAGAAGGCTCCAATAATAGGCGACTCCGCCGAACGCCATGTAGCACTCGAGAATCTGCTGCCGGTCAAACCCCAAATGCTTGTACGCCGCATACTGTTCGCATTCCGCGAGGGTGAACGGGCGAATCGGCAGCTGCTGCGTCACCCGGTTGTGGAGACCTCCACGATTACGAAGCACTTTCTTGACGATCCACGACGTCGCCGATCCGCAGATCACGAGAAGTATGTCCTTCCGAAGACAGGCCCACGAGTTCCAAAACTGCTCAAAGGCGGGAAGGAATCCGGATTTCGGCGTGTCGAACCAAGGAAGTTCGTCGAGAAACACGACTTTCTTTCCACCCTCTTTGGCTTCAAGCAAGTCAGACAACGCGGAGAACGCCTGTATCCACGAGCGCAAAACCTTGCACTTTGAAAGCCCTTGCCGACGCAATGCTTCCCTGAAGCTCTCTAATTGAGTTCTCTTGTCTGCCTTCTCCATGCCTGAATGGTGAAATGCAAAATTGCCGTTGAAAACCTCATTGACAAGAAACGTCTTTCCGATACGTCGACGACCGTATATCGCCACAAACTCCGACTCCTCCGACGCATATCTGCGCCGAAGTTCCTTTATTTCGTTCTCGCGCCCTATCATGGATTAAGCCTCCGTTTTGTCATTTTCAACATTTAAGTCGCGAGTATTATACCACATTTGATATGATTTGGGGGATTTAATCTAATATTTTTTCAGATAAACCCCCAAATGTTGGGTCTTGAAATGCGATTTGGGGGTTTTGATGTGAAAACAATGCGCATCTAACAGAAACTCAAAACTGGAAACAGGAATCCACCTCCCCAAATGGGGAGTATAGAGATGTCGCGAAAAACAGCGGCAATATGATATACTTGACTTCTATGAAACAAGGTTGGCTTGCATTGGCGCTTGCGCTCTGCGGATTCATCTCCGCAGAAGCGAACCCTGTCATACGCACAGCCGCAGCACTTCGGGAAGCAACCTGCCGCGCAAGTTCCGTGGGAAAAGAATTTGAGCTTGAGGCGACCGTCCTCTCTGCGCCCCCAGAACAAAAGTGCTCTTTTATCGTCGCGGATGAAAGCGGCGGGGTGAATCTTATTGACATGCGCGATACAGACACGCCTTGCTTTAAACCCGGCGACCGACTTCGGATATCCGGCTTGATAGAGCGACGCAATTCACCACACCCCAAAAATCCGGTCCTGAACGCAAACTGTAAAAGCGTCATCGTCCTAGAGCACGGCAAGCCGCCAGATCCAATCCCGATTACCGCCGCAGACATGGACCGCCCCGAACTTCTCCTCCGCCCTGTTCGAATCAGCGGAATCCTCGTCAACGTGCGCAAGGACGAAATAGACCCCAATTTCTTGCAATTCATCATTGACAGCTCAAACCGCATGATATACGCCGCGTCCTACGCAAAGCATTTCAACAACCCTCTTGAGTCGCTCAAGGGACTTGTAGGCGCAACAGTTGCCATCGACGGAATACTCGTAACAGACTTCGGAACACGCATACACTACAACCGCCACCTCGCTCTGCCGAGCGAAAATTCGATACGCATGCTAAGGCCCCCTTCGGACGACTTGTTCCACGCGCCGCCGATCGGCGACACCTCCAGTCTCTCTCCGGAGGCGGTCACCTCGCTTGGGCGCCGCCGCGCCGTCGGACGGGTCCTCGCCGTGTGGAATGGCGACACGCTGCTCTTGCGCACGGTGCAAGGAAACCCCATGAAGGTCCACCTCCTCACGGCCCCGCCCGTAACAGGCGACTTCATAGAGACGGTTGGTTTTGTCGAGACTGATCTCTTCCACGACAATCTCGCCTCTGCTATCTGGCGGCCATCGCCGCCATCCGAAATGCCTGCTGAAGAAATGGTGGAGGTTTCTGCCAAGGACATGCTCACCGACAAATCCGGGAGGCAGAAGTTCAAAACCGAGTACCACGGAAAGACCATCCGGCTGGGCGGCACTGTCCAAGGCGTCTCCTTCGACGGACTGTCGAGTCGCAGGTTGGTCATTTCATCCGGCGGCTACACGATTCCCGTGGACTGCAGCAACGCGCCAGAATGCGCCGATGGAATAGAAATCGGAAGCACAGTGTCCGTAACCGGCATCTGCGTCATAGACACGGAAACGTGGAACAGGCAATTCTCCCTTCCGCAGACACGCGGGCTTTTCGTCGTAGTGCGCTCGCCGGGCGACATCGTCGTCCTCGCCACTCCGCCGTGGTGGACGCCGGCGAAGCTGACGGCGGTCATCGTGGCACTGGTGCTGCTGCTTGTCGCAATCCTCATCTGGAACGCATCTCTCCGCATTCTCTCCGAGCGGCGCGGCCGTGAAATGTACCGCAGCCAGATTGCGAGGGCGAAGTCTGAGCTGAGGATCGACGAGCGCACGCGCCTCGCCGCGGAACTCCACGACCACCTCGCCCAGAACCTCACCGCGATCTCCTACCAGATCGGTTCCGCCGAGCGCTCGCGCGCAGTCGATCCTGAAGCCTCCGCCCGCCACCTTGAGACCGCAGGCCGCATGCTCGGGTCGTGCCGGACGGAACTCAGGCGTTGCCTCTGGGACCTCAAGAGCGACGCGCTGGACGAGGCGGACGTCGGCCGGGCGATCAGGAAGTCGGTCGAGCCGATAGCGGGCGACGCGAACGTGCACATCGATTTCCGCGTTCCCCGCGCAAAGCTCTCTGACTCGGCCCTTCATGCCACGCTTAGCATTTTAAGAGAGCTTGCGTCAAACGCCGTCAACCACGGGCACGCCAAGAACATCAGGATCTCTGGCGAACTCGCGCAGGGGACGCTGCGCTTCTCGCTGGCTGACGACGGCGAAGGATTCAGCACTGCAAACGCGCCCGGGCTGGACGAAGGCCACTTCGGCCTCGACGGAGTGCGCGAGCGCATCCGCCGCCACAACGGCGAAATGTCGATCGAATCCTCTCTCGGCAATGGCACCACGGTATCCATGACTATGAAATCAAGAGACAACGCGAACGCATCATGAAAACATCCAAGACAAGAATCCTGATTGTCGACGACCACGCCCTGATACGACGGGGGCTTGCAGATCTCATCCGCTACGAAAAGGACCTCGTGGTAGTTGGCGAAGCAAGCGATGGAGCGGCGGCCGTCTCCGCCGTAGCGGAGAAAAAGCCCGACGTCGTCATAATGGACCTCATGATGCCTGTCATGGACGGCGTAGAGGCGACGCGGCGCATCAGGGAATCAGTGCCAGACGCGAAGATACTCATCCTTACCACTTTCGGCACCTCGGCAGACGTCTCCCGCGCGATTGCAGCCGGTGCCTCCGGGGCAATCATGAAGGATGCGTCGATGGAAGACCAGCTCGCCGCAATCAGGACTGTCTCCGCAGGCGGAACGGTGTTCCCGCCGGAGATAGCGCGGATCGCGCAGGAGGACCCTCCGCCAGAGTTCACACAGCGCCAGATGGTGATACTTGAATCTACCGCGCGCGGTCTCACCAACAAGGACATCGCCGTCATGCTCGGCATATCCGCCGACGCCGTCAAGCAGCACCTTCAGGCCATCTGCGCCAAGCTTGGCGCGGCGAACCGCGCGGAAGCCGTCGCCATCGCGCTTAAAAAGCATCTTCTTAAGGCATAGAGTCCGGCAGCCTTGCCGCGAGGCAGGGGACGCGCGAGAGCATCTTTGCGACTCCGACGTGTCTGGCGAGGCATCAGGCCAGGGCGGCCTTTACTTCGCGCAGGACGCGGGGCGCAGTGCCGATGGCGAACCTGTCAGCGACGACAAGAAGGTCGTCGTCGGTGATTTTAGACTGCTTGCCGTTGACCTTTATCGCATGAAAGCCGTGCCATCCGCACCAGGGATCAAGCACTTCCTCCGCCTCCTCTGGAGCCCCGCCATTGATGTCGTATGCGGGCGCCAGCTCCCACCGTCCGTTCTCGCGCATCATGAACGAAAAGTTCTTCGTGTGATCGTCGCTCTCGTCCGCCAGGACGTTGAACGCCATGCGCCTGAACATCTGCTCCTTGGTCTCGTAACCAAGCGCAAGGTCGTCGATCACCGAGAAGATGTTGTCATAGGAACAGACATCAGAACCCATGCCAGTCGGAAGATGCGCGATTGCGGCAAGTGTCTGGACATGGTATCTTGTCTGCCCATTGCGGTCAAAGCGCTTCGTCATGAAGTGCTCAATGCCGTCCAACTCGAAAAGGCGACACTCGCTGGTTTCTATTCCGGCGGCTCGAGCCTTCTGCATTATGTCATATTCGCATCTTCCGCGGTATGGGTATTCCGGCGGCGTAAACTTGATTATCCAGTGCTCAAACCCGTCGGGCAACCCTCGGTCACCGGCGAGAAACTGGTCTGTCTCGCGATTCCATCCAACGACCGCCTTCGCCTTCCCGCCGCCGGCGGAAACGCCAACACGGAGGATTCGCCGAAGCGCGTCTTTGCCGGACATTTTCTCAAGCGAACCGTTGAGCACCTTTCTTGCCTCTTCAGTCAGCTCGCGCATGTCGATGGCAAAGGGCTTTCCCCCATGAGGATTGCGCTCCGGCTCGTAGCAAAGCGCCCCCATGCCGCGTGCACCAATATACGCAAGCCTGTCGAGGGCGGTAATCGAATCGGCGGGAACGCCCTGCCTGCGCAGGTATTCGTTTATGAGCGTGTTTCCGAAACCGTCAGGCAGCGAATCCGCGAAAACGCCAGGCAGCCCCATGAACACGCCTGGGCCAAAGTCATTGAAGACATACGGTCCCGCGCCGTTCGAAAGAGGCATCTTAAGCGGAGCAATGTCGAGTCCGCTGGAAAGAAACTCCGGATCGTACTCGAAAGCGCAGTATCCAGCCGAATAGGGGACGATTGCGCCCACGGTCCTGTTCCACAGCGAGACCTTGATTGCCCTTACCGGAATATATCTCGAAGTCCTAGGCATTGCCAGCCCCCTTCCTGACAGCGGACGCCCTCTGGCGCATAGGACGATTTTCATGCCTTAGGATTTCCATCGGACTGATCATCGGCGGCGGCAAAGTGCGCATCCAATCAGTTTTGCCCAGCGTGCGACACACCGCAAGAAACGACCTGAGAGAGGTCCCCTGCCCCGACTCAAGATTACGATAAGCACCAAATGAAATGCCGCTGCGCTCAGCTACGACACCCTGAGACAAATTGCGCTGTAGCCGAAGTTTGCGAACAGAATCGCCAACTTCTGCTAACATCTGATCTATTACCGCACTCTCCACAATTTACCTTTTTATGACAATTGATGTGCAATATTATACTCAATTGCCATAATTATGTCAATAGCAAGCAATGGACAAGCGTCTTAAACCGCCGCGTTCGCTGCGCGGGCCTTGGCGACGCCGTGCCCGAACAGGGCGAAGTCGCCCTTGAGAGGGTCGTCGGGAAAGACCTCGGCCATCGCGGCGGTTAGGCGAATCGCAGTCCGCATCGACGACTGACCGGGAGTGACGAGCCCAAGCGCAGCCGACTCCTTGAGGACGTGCGTGTCGAGCGGCATTATCAGCGTGCGGCGGTCGATGAAATCCGACCACAGCCCGAGATCGACGGGCGAGTTGCTTCTCGTCATCCACCTGAGAAACATGCAAAGCCGCTTGCAGGCGGATGTCGCATCTACCGGAACGAGGCTCCCGGAGCCAGAGTCTGCAAACGCGGCGCATATGGCCTTCACGGCACCAAGCCCTGTGCCGTCGCAATTCTCCTTCACGTAGTTACCGAGAGTCCCCCACTTGCGCATCAGCCGCGAATACGTCTTGAAAAACGCCAGGAGATTGGCGAACGACACAAAGCGGTAGAACTTGCATTTTGAATCGGCGGGAATGTCCCGCGCAAAGGCGCCGCTACAAATCCACTCCGCCATGTCGCCGCGGGCAAACTCCACGAGCGAGCGTATCTTGGGAACGAACTGCGATATGGAGCCGAAGCTCAGGCAAGAGGCGACGAAGGCGGTGGCCTCCTTGTTGGCGTCGCTTCCGCCACGTTCGAACACCTCGCGCATGAAAGCCGAGGGATCGCGGCCGCCTGCGAAGAAATCGCGCGTCTCGTATTCCGCCGCGAGATTCTGCAGCCTCTTCTTTAGGGAACTCTCCAGCACGCCGCCCCCAGAATTCAGTCGAGGATCTTCGCCGTGGGCCCCGCGCCTGAATAGGAGTCGAGCCCGCCGAGGGACGACCCGTCGTCGTCGGCCGGCCTTGACGCGACCTTGGCCTTCGGACGCTCCCCGAAAAGAACAGTCCCGAGCCTCACCCAAGTGGCCCCTTCCTCGACGGCCACCTCGTAGTCGCCGCTCATGCCCATCGAAAGTCTCGGAAGCCCTATTCCAAGGCTCCTCTCGCACTCGTCGCGCAGTTCGCGCAAACGCCTGAAATACGGACGAGAGTCCTCGGGGTTCTCCGAGAACGGCGCCATCGTCATAAGCCCCTCGACGGTGATCCTCGGGCAGGACGACATTATGTGCTCCAAAGCTGGCCTTACGTCTGCCGGAGTCATGCCGGACTTCGACTTCTCGCCGGAGACGTTCACTTCAAGAAGCACATGCGGCTGCGCGCCGATTTCATCGGCTATGAAGTCGATGCGGTCGGCGAGCTTCACGGTGTCAACAGAATGGATGAAGTCAAAGAGCTCAAGCGCGTGGCGAACCTTGTTCGACTGGAGATGCCCGATCAAGTGCCACATCGGGCCGTTTACGCTCGCGGGCTTCTTCCAGGCCGCCTCCTGCACCTTGTTCTCCCCGACAATCGAAAGCCCCGCCTCCCAGGCTTCCTTCACGACTTCCGCACCGTGGGTCTTCGTGACGGCGACGATCTCGACCTCGGCGGGATCCCTCCCCGCGCGGCGGCAGGCGTTGTCTATCCTGCCGCGCACGGCGGAAAGTATTTCGTCAAGCGGCCTCATGCCTACACGCGGGCGAGAAGGACGTCCTTCTCGTACTTCCGCACAGCCGACAGCCACTCCTCGCCCGCGACAACTCCGTTGCGGCGGCAGAACTCCGCCCACACCTCGTCGGCGGGATAGTTCTTATATTCCTCCTGCAGGACAAGCTGCGCAGTGAAGTCACCCTTCGTCTGCAGCGCCGCAAGGTCCTTCCACGGAACGAGCATAGCCTTAAGGAGCTCCTTCTGCATGTTGCGCATTCCGAGCACCCACGCCGCGATGCGGTTTATGGAGGCGTCGAAGTAGTCGAGCGCGACGATGAAGTTCTCAGGCCCCATCTTCACGATTTCCTGCGCACACGCCCTGAGGTCGTCGTTCTGGCGGATGACGTGGTCGGAATCCCAGCGGACTGGGCGGGAGATGTGGAAGGCGACCTTGCCGAACGCCATGAGGAACGAGCTTATCTTGTCCGCGACGGACTCGGTCAAGTGGAAGTGGCCCATGTCAAGGAGCGCGAGAAGCCCCTTCTTCATCGCATACGCCATGACGA
>Ga0310690_10004734_pt1 | contig 19049 bp, 17 predicted proteins | sample AusTroGonzalo_MG_2_FD_207661 | JGI IMG/M metagenome (GOLD analysis project Ga0310690, IMG submission 207661) | Bovine rumen microbial communities from tropical cattle in Woodstock, Queensland, Australia - Gonzalo_04 (v2) (version 2) | ecosystem: Host-associated > Mammals > Digestive system >...
GCTGATAATGCTACAATACCGCTTAATGTGAGGGTTAATGCTGTTCAACCGATAGCAGCTAATACTCTTTTCATCACAAATAGTGAAAATTCTTCCAACTATTCATATAGTAAAGATAAAGAAGGATTCAGCCAGATAATAGCAAATACAGATTTGTATATTTTAGGTTATAATAGCGATTATTGTGATATATCATCAGATGGTAAGGATAGAAAGTCTGATATAGAATTCACAATCTCATCTTCTCTTTGGGACAAACTGGCAGGGAATAATAAAGACAAAGATTTTATAAATTGCACTTTATGGTTTATTGCTGCGTGCGACAAGGAATTCCTTTTAGGCGACTGGTATAATAGTTCTAAGAGTATGTACTATCCTTTTTCAGATTTTGATTATAGTTACAGAACTATCAAGTTAGCCAGGGGGGAACTCTATGCAAAGAACAATGTAGATACTGTTTCCGTTAGAGTCAAAAATCCCAAATTAGCATGTAGTGCTGGAGATGACAGAGTAGTAAAACTACAAAAGGGTCAAAAAGAGACAAGTGTTACATTGTATGGAAAAGTAACAAGAGACAATGGTAAGACGCTATCATACTATTGGGAAAAAGCGAAATCAGTATTTTCCACTTCTGAAAATGGTTCGATTTCTTTGGGTGTAGGTAAGCATCGATTGACTTTCAGAATCCAAACAGAAGGCGGTGGTAATGCAAGAAGCCTCCGTACTCCATCTTCCTCAGAAAATGAAGCAGAAGACGATGTGGTAATCACTGTTGAACCTTATACACCAGGTGATGACGATGACGAAAGCACTTCTACCGCCTCATCTTGGGATCCAAACGAAAAAGTGGGTATCAAGGGTGCAGGAGGGAAAGCATGTGTTAAACCTGGTGAAATGATGGAGTATTCCATCTATTTTGAAAATGATGCAGAAAAGGCACAATTGGCAGCACAAACTGTTACGGTGATTGACACGCTCGATGTGGCATTTGACTTGTCAACCTTTGAATTCACAGGTTCTGAGGTTTCAAATACTGTTGTTGACATTCCCACTGGAATGGTTGAAACAACAGTATATACCGACATGCGACCAGACAACGACTTAATATTGAAGACTGGCATGAAACTTGACATTGACAGCCGAGTTATTACGGTTGTCTATTCCTCTCTTGATACTTTGACCAATGAACCGACACAAGATGTCTTTGCCGGCTTTTTACCTCCCAATGACAGCACACACGTTGGCGAAGGTCATTTCTCCTATCGTGTTAAGTTGAAGGATAATGTTGTTGATGGATACACTATTAACAATCAGGCTCATATCTTCTTTGACTTTAACGATGAAATAGCGACTAACATTACGAGCCATACAATAGACAATAGTGCGCCAACAAGTTGGGTAATTGGCTTGCCTCAAACAACAGACCAAGATTCTATTTTGGTTGAATGGACAGGCGTTGACCAAGGAGCAGGCATCAAATACTATGATGTATATTGCGCAAAGAATGGAGGTGCATTCAATCTTTGGAAAGAAAAGACTTCCGAATCATCAGCGTATGTTCATGGCATTGCTGGTGACAAATACGCGTTCTTCTCTGTTGCAACAGACTCGTTGGGCTATGTGGAGAATCTGAAGACTGAGGCAGAAACATCAATAACGTTTATAACTCCTAACGGGATTGAAGATGTCGTTACAGATTCAGGAGGTGAGGTTGAGGTGTATCCTCGTATCGTTACGGAACAGTTCACTGTAACAATAAGAAATGCCAATGACTACAATGTCATATCAACTGATGTTTTTGATGTGTCTGGTCGTAACTATATGACAGAAAAGAATGCTGTCAAATCTACATCATATACACAGAGCTACAATTGTCAGTCATTAGTTCCTGGTGTCTATCTTGTAAATGTGAATGCAGATAATAAACGTCTTGCAACTGTGAAGATAATCAAAAGATAGTATTGTTCATCTACGTTAATGAGGGTGTGTTCAAATTGACACACCCTCTTAATTGTTTACGAAATACCCTACAGAATTCATGCTGGGGAACAACAGATGATTAAAACAACTCGCTACAACTGACTATTGCCAATGTATTAACAGGAGGGAAAGGTGAAACCAGAGATCACTTTTGCTTTTTACCTTTTGATTTTGCCTCTTTTTTACATTCCTTCATGTACTCACGGTACTCTTTGACAGGAATAGGCTTGATTTTCTGGTCAGAAAACATGAGGTCTATACCTTCAAGCTCCATCATGACCTCGGCATTGTCGCTGAAGTACGCATGAACATAGCGGTTGATGTTCTGCTGTTTCTGAAGGATGGCATTGTCTCGGGCGATGAAGAACAGAAGTCCGAGGCTAATCAGCCAGATAGACCATGCGACAGTCTTGAAGAACCCTCGGACATGCTTGCTGGAGTAGAAGCATTTGAAGCAATACCAAGGGTACAGATACAGCGAGTTCAGCAATATGTGTCCGCTCTCATCCTTGAACTTAGGTTTTTCGTATGGAAAGAGATTCGCCCTGCCAAGGAGTTCACACAAAAGGTCTGAGATATTCTTGTATTGCTTCTTGATGACATCACTGTTGTGGTTGAACTTGTTGATGGCATCCGTATTGCGTTGAGTCGTCATTTGATAGGCTTCAAAAGCAGTTGCAGGCTTTCCCTCTGCCCGAAGTTTCTCTTCCTTCTCCAGTTGTGCCTTGTCACCTTCAGTCAGGTGTTCCTCGACAGCATCCTTGATGGCCTCATAGACTACCTCCCGAAGTGAGTCCTGCTTGACATCGAGCTGGAAATTATCCAAAGTGTTCTGAAGTCCGAGCAATGAACTGTAAATAGCATTGCCCTGAGTCTTCTCAATGTCAATGTTAACTTCAACAGGTATGTGGGTGCCCGTTTCAGACTCTCCCTCATGCACTGAAGGGGGTGGCATTTCAACACCCCCATTGCCCTCTGCACTTTCTGCCCTTTGCGCTGGGACATCCTGAGTTGGATTAGTAACTGGCGGATTTGCAGGAACTGAGGCCTGAGGAATCTCAACCGCCGCAATCTCAGCACTCTCCGCATTATCAGACTGCGTTTCTGTCAAAGGTGAAGTACCTGACAGCATAGCAGACATATTCGCGCCCATGTTTGCAAGCGCATTCATTGAGTCCTTCTTGGACTTGCTTCTTGTGTGTGACATATTGTATTCTGTTAGATTTACTTACTCTATGATTAGTGCCGTCCTTTTCGTCTCGGCTGAAATTCATTCTGTCTGGCTCTCTGGCGTTCGCGCTCCCACCATTCGTCATCGTTGCCACCGCCACCACCTGAAGATGGCGCTATCTGAGTGCCGCCGGTAGCCAGTTCAACGGCGGCGGCTGCGATGTTGGAAGCAAAATGGCTGTCCTCATGTGGAGCGGAAGTGTTGTTCATATCAAATGCATCCGCAGGGTCGCTCCAATCCTTCTCACGCTCTTTCACAAATTCCTCGTATGACATCTCTTTGGCGTTATCTGAGAAATCATCGCCATAGACCTGCTCAAATGTTTGGTCATCAGACAAGCGTTCAGTCAGTTTACCCTCTGCAGGTCGGGTGTACTGACCGCCACGGTACATCCGAACATCCTCGTCATCGCTGACATCCAGAACCTTCTCCAGAGCAGAGAACTTCAGGGACTGGTCGCATTTGGCACCACCAATGGAGAATCTCTTATCGGTAATGGTGTAAACGATACCGAGTCCCTTGCCGTCTCTTGTCGGAACGATGGTAGTTTTGATGCCCTGCTTGGCAAGAGCCTCGCGGAACTCCTTCAATGACTTGCACTTTCCGAGCAGAGGCATTGCTGCATCAGCCACCTGGTACTTCAACTTGTCCTTGCCCTTCAGCGCAGAGCGGTTGACGTTCTTCTTGTCCTTGGCGAAGTAGAGTCCGTATTCCTTGGTCATCTTGTAGCAAATACGTTGTGAACGAGTCTTATAGAACTTCATGTCGAGCGGTTTCCCGTCATCACCGATGATGTTGAGAGCCATGTGTATGTGGTCATAGTCGTGGTCATCATGCCGGATGATAATGAGCTGCGTCTTATCCCATCCCATGCGTTTGAGGTAGTCAAGGGCAAAGGCGGTCATGAACTCGTCACTCTTCGTCCTGTGACTGTCTTTCTCTGAGAAAGCCAGAGCGATGTGAAGCATCTTCTCGCTGACGGTGTGGTTCCGGCTTGCCTGAATCTCGAAGGAGGCACAGATGGCTTCGTGACTGGCAGTACACAGCCCTTTTGCAATCAGGATGCGAGCGTCCTTCTCCTTCACATTATCCATATAGTTGATCAGTCCTGCCGCCAGACTTCCCGTGGTTATCTTTGCGAACATAGGCTTGCTATATGGATAAGAATCTGACCTATCATCTGCGACTGATACTCTAACTGCGGTGTCAGTTGGATGAGCTTCTGTATGCGCCTGTCGGACGAATCCTTGAAGGCTGCATTGAACTTCATCGTGAGCTGGTTAAGATTGTTCGACATGCCGGAGCAGTCCTTCAAGGCATCAGCCAGCTCCTTCGGTATCGGCTCCACCACCTTTCCATAGATAGTCTGGTGATGGATGTAAAGGCTCAAAGGTCTTCCGTTGGCGTTCTCTGTAATCTTCTCACGCTCCTTGCCTGTGAAGTAAACTGAGACCAGTTTCTTCTTCTCTTCCTCAGCCTTCGCAGGTCTTCCGCCCTTGGGCTTTATCTCTCGTCTGGCTTCGGATAAATCAGGGGTACAATTCTTCTGTGTTGCCATATAATCTTGATTGTTATGGTGACATATATAACGGGAAGCCCAACCGGCTGCATCGAGTTCTGAAAATTTCAGAACACAAACTTGCTCCCGTACCCCGTTTAACCAATAACCAAGCTCGCTTGGTGCGTTACGGCAAAACGACTCTCGCAGAGCGTCACAATGCTGTGAAGAAATGCCAGGAGCAGGATTCCATAGGTAGGTATGAATTACGGAGTGTAGCATAGTTTGAAGAGACAGTTTGGGTTTGCTATTTGATGTCACATTAGTTACTATTATCAGGGGTTGGCGACAAGTATTTGTCGATAGCCAGCGCAGCCTGAAGAGCATCGTCATAGGTGGCGAACTCAAAGCTGACGGTGTTCTTGACAACTCGCTTGCCGTGTCTGTCTTCGGCAATCCTGCAAACAGTGTAGTATTGATTGTGAGGTATCTTGTCAAAGAAATGAATCACAGACTTTGCAGGGGTGCCATCGGTGGCATCATGTCGTTCAAGACTAAAGTAAGGGAAAGAAGGAACAGTATTTTCTTTTCCCTGCTGTTTAACACTATCATTAGATATGTGTTCATCAGCAAGGGAGGCATTACTACTGCACATTTTCTCTCGTCTGTCCATACAACTGTCCACATCGGTGCCAGATGTTGGAACGGATTCTGTTGACGTTTCCTTGGACTCGTCATCAGGACCATTTTGCTCCGACATGGCACCCGATAGAGGCTTAGAAGGGGTTAAAATTTCAGGACTTTGACAGGCAGGAACGGCTTCTTCTGGTACAGGTGTAGCCATTTCTGCCTGATTAGATTTGGTATCGATAACTTCTTCAACGGAATTGGTATTGTTTGCAATTTCTGCTGCAATCGATACGGATTCCTGATTGCCATTGGTTACAACCGACTCTTTTGAGTTGTCATTAACCTGAAATCTCTTGCCTCTCTTCGGGCGACTATCCGACTTTAGCCATTCCACAAGTTCATCCTTGAAAAAGAAGAGCTTGTTTCCGCGCTTGAAGTGGGGAATCGTGTCCTTGGATGTGGCAGAATGAATGGCAGACTTAGAGTAGCCAGTGAATGCCACAGCCTCGTCAATGGTGAGGATGGCATGAGGATCCTGCTGGCTTGCTCCGTTCTGAATCCACGCTGCAATGATGCCTAACTTATCGTCGATACGAGCGAGAAGAACAGGTATATCATTGAAGGTGGACATATGCTTGGTATCTTCGTGCATACACATTATTTATAAAAGGGGTTAGTTACTTTGGTGTAAAACTCTTTCGATACTTGCTGCCTCTGATACGATGGAAGCAAGCGACGTGCGCCCCGACAAAGGAGGTGGTCGAGTCAGGATATGTGGCGTCAGGCTCATTTCTTCTCCATGCGTTTCGTGGATAGATACTGCTGAGCCTGTTGCTCGAGTTCCTTCTGCGATGCAATGCGGTTGCATGTAAGCCAGTGGTCAAGATCTGCCTGTGAAAAGAAACAGAGCTTGCCCATTGGCTTGTAATAGGGAATCGCATGACGCATCATCAACTTGTGAAGATAGCTGATCTTCAGACCAAGATAGGCTGCTGCCTCTGCTGTGGTCAAGAGTGGGTTCTTAATTTTCTCCATATATAACAAAATTTGCGTTTAACTTCTTGTTCTATACCATCCCAGACTGCGGATTTCAAACCGCTGACTATGAATGGTTTTCGACTGCAAATTTCGCCATATTTTCAGGTGGTCACAAGTTGACTTTGTGTGTTTTTCTGATACAAAACAAAAGCGTTATACTGCTGATAATTAGCAATATAACGCTTTTGTAAATTGCGGTTGTGTGGTAAACGTGTGTTTTTGTGTGGTCGCTTTGATGCCTTTATCTTCCCAAGATGGATTTTACTGTCCTATAGAACTCCTTGTTGGCTTCAGAGCCACTTCTTTCATCCACATCGTTGTAGTGTGACTTGTAGTAGGACTCGCTGATCTTGCAAGCAGCCAAGATTCCTTTGAGCCAGGGCTTTTTCATCTCAGATATGGCAGGAACACGATGCTTCAGGAGCTGGCTTATGAGATAGCACATCCTCTGCTTCTCGCCGTCAAGGACTCTGACAGGCACAAGGGGAGTGCGCAGATTCAGGAACTCGCAAAGGTCTAACTTGGTTGCTGCCTCAAATTGCTTTCCGTTACAATGGTTGTAGATGGGAGAACAGTCATCGACATCCAGATAGTTGCGATAGTAATCAAGTGGAAACGATTTCAATTCTGCCATATCTATTCTCCTTGTGGTTTAGTGATGGTGTCGATGATGGTCTGAGATATGCGCTGCATGTAGAAGAACAGCACGGACAGGTCTTCAAGCGTGAACGACAGGGCAGCCGAGCAACGCTTTACCTCGTCGTTGTATATCCGATGCAGTTCATTGATCTTGGCGTGGTGAATGTCATACTCTGCCTTGACTGCATCACATTTAGGTGCCAATTCCTTGAACTCGTCAGAGTCACCAGCGAGATAGTCAAGGCGATTGCTCAGACGCTGGTATTCCTTCCAAAGCGGAGCGGCAATGTCTGCCTCTGCCTTCTCTGCATCACGGAATGGCTTGATGTGTGCCTCGAAGAGCACATCATTGTCGATGTTGTCGAAGGCTTCCTGATTGCCTGTATAGAGTTGGTTGCATCTTGTAACCAACTGATTCAATTCAGTTGCATCGGCAAGCAGCCGGTCGATACCATCGCCAGACTTCAATACACCTTCGGCATAGTCGATCAGGGCGTTGGTGTGCTGGTGCTCTTTATATAAGAGGTATAGGGAAAGAAGAGTCTCGAAGTCAGATGGTATAACAAGAAGCGACTTCATTAGTTCTTCCATTCTTGCCAATCCGGCATTGAGAGTTTGGATATAGTTGTCCATATTGATGAAATTTAGGATTGCTACAATTATTTGGTATTGTTAGGCGAATGCCTGGTCAATGAGACTCACGGCGTCATCTTTCTTCTTGTTGATGATCTTGGCATAAATCTGCGTGACCTCTACCTTGGTATGTCCCATCAGCTTGCTTGTGGTATAGATGTCCGCACCCAGCGTGAGCATCATAGTGCCAAAGGTATGTCGGCTGCAGTGAAAGGTGATGGGCTTGGTTATACCAGCCTTGTCAAGCCACGGCTGAAGGTAGAGCTTTGTGTTGACCTGAACAGGTATGTTTTCAAAGATCAGGTCATCGTCAGTCTTGTCACCTCTCTCCGGCATCCATTGCATGGCTTTCTTTGACAGTGGAATGTAGAAAGGTCGCTTTGTCTTGAACATGACAGTATGCAGTCGGTACTTTTCTCCGTCCTTGACAATCTTGCCCCAGGTGATGGATCTGACATCGCTGCACCGCAGCCCTGTATAGCAGGCAAAGAGAAAGGCCTGTTTGATGTGTGGGTATGAGCTGTCTGTCGCTTCAAGCTGTTGAACTTCCTCAACAGTCAGGTACTCACGCTGACTCTCAGGTGCCTTGACCTTATCTTGCGCAGACAGTTTCATGATGGGGTTGTCAGCAATGACATCCTCTCGCACAGCCATATTGAAGGCATTGCGCAGGCAGCCGAGGTAGTTGATGACAGAATAGTCCTTTAGCTTTTTTCCTCTTGGAGACCGATAGTCATTGCGAAGAAAGTTAGTTAGTCCTATAATATAATCTCTGTTCACGTCCCTCATGGCGACATTGATATTGTAGGCTGTGAGCGCATGGACGGTATTGTGGATGAGTTTCTGGTCTTTGACCCCTTTCTGCTCCTGTGCCTGACGGAATGTCTCCATCCAGTCCTTCAACAACATCTTGGCCCGGATGGATGTATTCTTCAGTCCTGCCTTGTTATTGGTGATTTCAAGAATACGGTTGAGCTTGATAGTGTTGGCTGCACGCATGGTGTTTTCATTCTGTACCTTGGCCTGAGGATTGGTCTCTGGAATGAGGTAGAGTTTCAGGAACTCATAACTGCGCTTGCCGTTCACATAGATGTCAAGATAGAGAGAGCGCACGCCATTGGCAAGTTCTTTCTCCCGGAGTCTTACAGGCTCCTTGGTGTTCTTTGCGGATGTCTTTCGTGCCATATCTTCTATAAGTTTTTGTCAATTAGTTCTATTGAATCATCTATCGTCTTGTTGATGATTTTTGCATATCGCTGTGTGTGACGGACGGAAGTATGTCCCAGCAGCTTGCTTACGGTGTAAAGGTCAGCACCTAATGTAAGAAGCATCGTGGCGTATGTGTGCCGGGAAACATGGAAGGAGACGTTCTTTCCTGTAATGCCAGCCGATTCAGCCCAAGGTTTCAGATGTTCTTGAATCTTGGATATATCGAGTTTCTGAAAGACCTTGTCGTTTCGTCTCTCAGGCTCAGTAGGTCTTGGCGGCATCCATCTGCGAGCCTGGAGTGGCAGAGGTACATACACAAGCCTTTCGGTCTTTATCATGCGTGTGCCGACTCTCCATACATCGTTATCAATGGTTATATCAGACCATTTCAGGGCGAGTACATCGCTACGGCGTAGTCCACAGTTACACGCAAAGAGGAAAGCGTTTTTGACGATTTCGCATTTACAAGGAGTTTGAATGAGCATCTTCAGCTCGTCAATGGTAAGGTATTCACGGACTTGTTCCCTGGGCAGGAACTTCTCTGTCGGTGTAAGTTTGCTGACTGGATTAAATTGTATCTGTCCTTCGCGAATAGCCGTGTTCATTGCGGTGCTTAGTTCGCTGACTATGTTAAACCCCGACTTGGAACTTATAGGATTACCGAATTTCGTCTTATATTCATTCTTCAGGAAGTTGATGAAGTCGAGACAGAACTGTTTATCAACATCAGTCAAGAGAAGGTCATCATGGAAAAGTTCGAGCAGCTTCCTGAGGCGCTTTATGATAGAGAGATTGCGAACGCCTCGGCTTTTCTGGATTTCGCGATACTTGTCAATCCAATTAAATAAGGTGAGCTGTGGCGCTTCCGCCTCTTGGCTCTGGACATACTTGTTGTTGGGCAGCTCCTTCTTTAGTTGCCGATTTCTCTTACGGCATATCACTTCTGCCTTTTTGAGAGTCGCATCGTTTTTCCTTATTGATTTCTGGTAGGTTTCGGGAACCAATACCAAGTCGGGCAAACGCTCATAGGTGCGCTTGCCTTCAATATAGATTTCCAGATAAATGACCTGATGTCCGTCTTTGCGATTTCTCAGGCACAATTTAACTGGCTCTTTGCTGTATTTCCTTTCTTTGCCCATACTATTTCAAAATGTAGATGATCAGAAATAGAGTGCAAAGATAACAAAAATAATTTGAATGTCGCAAATATGAGTAACAAATATTGGTAATTATAAGGATTTTTAAGGAAACGAAAGGAATTTGTTACATTTGCATAACACGCTTATTATTAAGGTTCTATATTCCTTTGTCATCTTTTTAATTCTCTTGAATTTCTTGTTTTAGGTATTAGGCTACACCAAAGGGTTATAATGTCTGCAAGCAGACTCGTTACGGCTTACTTCTCCCAAGGTTCGGCCCCGAGGTATCTGTTCAAATACATCTGGTCAATGGCATTAGGCGTTTGACTGATGTAGGTTTGAACGTAACCGATAGCCTTGCGTTTTTTCTCTTCGCTGAATGATTCCCAAATAGAGAGCGATTCGTTGCGATAAGTACCGAGTTTCGGATATACCGCTTCGATTGCATCAAGAGGGAGCGATTCTTCAACTGCGTCTGATGTTTCTGTAACGTCGTCTGCGATTTGCTGCGATTCGCTATCAGTTGATGTCACTTTCTTGACAACCTTCTTTTTTGCAGCCGACTTCTTGCCCATGGCATTGGTCGTATTGATTTCGCTGCGTTTTGCAGAAGATTCACGTTGCGCCTCAATGTTGGAGCGAAACAGAGTGAAGATTGCTTTGAGTGCACTATTGCTGAACGAAGGAGCAATACCCTTGTTGGCATACTGGGCAATGGCTTTTGCCATCTGTCCAGCTTCCTTATCATCAAGTTCAGCCAACATCACAAGATGATCAATAGGAATAATCAAATTCTTCATAGTCGTTATACTGCATTAGGTAATTCGTAATCAATAATGTGAAATTCACCAAGTACTTTTGCTGAAGTACGATAACCAAGGTCTTCTATGTATGAAGCATTTGGTTTCGAATCGCTGACGATACCCGCTCTATGCAGCAATTCCGCAATAGAACTACGATAGATAGTCAATTGGTCGGGGGAAACCATATCTTCATCATGAGCTGCACTGAACACCTGTTCCATGAAAAGCGATTGGAATTCCTCTAAAATAGGACTATCGCTAACATCGACTGATTCGAACTTGTCAAGTTCATCAGATGTAAGGAAGTTACGACACTTGGTTCTCACACGTTGCTGGCTCTTCTTGCCAGCATTAGATTTCTTCGACTCCACAGGAGAGGAGAAACCAATCAATTTGATTTTCTTCATTTCAATTTTCTTTTTTGTGGGCTTTCGCCCGGTTTAATACTTTTCTAACTCTTCACATAATTGCCTTTGCTCGTTCGCTTGAGTCGTCCATCCTCGATGAATTTTTCAATCCATTTTGAGGCTGTACTTGCATTTTCCCGTCTCTCCTCGACGATTCTATCATAAGTGGCTCTGTCGAACGATTCCGGCAGAAAGTTGAACAAAGCATAACGCCTTGCATTGACACCTGATTCAGGAACTCTCAAGGAATTCTTTATTCCAGAAGAAGATAACTTCACATATATGTATGCGGAATGATACAATAGTGTTTCGCTGATACATAATGCAGAAAAGAAATCAGTATCTGAACACTCGAACAGCAGATGCCCATCCGGTGATCTGGTTTTTGGGGGTGCGTCATCAAAAGTGCGCATAATAGTAAAGAGCATCATCATGCGAAAGGCAATAAGTCCCATCCGTCGAACCAGACCTTGCATTCCGTTATCTATCTCATCGCAACATTTTTCATTGAGCTGTGTGAGCCATGTATGGAATAATAGAACGAGGTATTTAGGAACGACAACTTCTATAACTCCAAGTTTTGCTAACTCATCGTGTATAAAGGTAAATTTTTCCCCAAGCTGTTTGAATGCAACATGTTTGGAGTTGCTGATACTATCTGTTGCAAAGACATTACGTATTCCTCTACGAAAGGGAATGAAGTAATAGATGAACCGACTGAGCAAACCATCTTCTTCATCAGGAATCAAACGCTGAACCTGCTTTGGTGTGCCAGATAGGACAACGGAGAAGCGAGGTAATGGCAATTCTATAAATTCTCTATCTTTTCTTCTACTCATACTGATTGTCTCATGATGGAATCCTTTTCTCAGGATATCAGAATAGTTGCCATGCTCGGATTTGAGAGTTTGACTTAAAGTATCTCCTTCTGTCTCAAAGAGTATTCCAACTCCGTCATTATCAGACAACAGACTTACAAATGAGCTGGCGCTACTATTTGCAGGAATTATCAAAGTTTTCTGAGGCGGTTGCTCAGGCTCTGTTAGATCCGGACATTTCTTTTTGTTCTGTTGATATTCAGCCATCTTGGCCTTATAATCTACCATCAACTGTCTGCTCTCCTCGTGCAGTCTGTTGTTAATAGGGGTTATAAGTTCCCTGCATAGATTCAGTGAACCTTTTCCCATTCCTGCATCTGCTACAAGGAATAAGTATAAGATAGGATAAACGACATGTTCATCATAGAGTCCACATACATTGGGGAAACAGGCAGATAAACATCCAATCGTTCCGAGTAGGACAATTCCACGATCCTCAATGGATATAGAACTGTTTACCACCTCCTGGAAAAATGAAGGCAGAGAAGTGTACAACGAGTCTGGCAGGGTAGGCAGATTAGCACTATCTGTTATCCAATTCTCCAAATTACCATTTTGGATATTTGGTAAAATGGATTTTTGATACTTGAAAAGTTCTATGCCGACTTTAGATGCCAGGTAAAAGAAAGTAGAGAGAGTTATTCCACTTCCTTTACTGTTTAGGCAGTTGTTGTATTGCTTATCAGTGGTATTGAATTCATAGTCAGGGTGCAATCTGCTGAGCCTGTGGAAGTACTCTCTTCCCATTTCTTTAAATTCTGAGGCTAGAGCAAATCCCAGTTTTACCCATTCGTCGTAACTGGGCGCGATGTCAAGTCCCCTAGACTCTATCTCAGAGATTATTTCCTCTACTCGTGACTGTATGTCAGATGAAGAGCTGTAACTGGAAATAGGAGACGACTTGTCAGGAGAGTCCTTTTTAGAAGGGGCATTCTCCCACTCTTGGGCGGAAAATATTTTCTTCGACATATTCCGAGTATTTAGGGTTAATGTATGCCTGTGGGTCGTAGGGAAGGAAACAGGAACGGGCCACGTCACTTCCAGATTTGTCCACAGGTGGCAATCCAGTTGATGCAATGCAGTTGGCTACAGCCTTGAAATAGCGGGAATGTTCCCAATCTTTCAGGTCGACTGGGATAATCCATTTCACGCCATCGCCAGATGGACTTGTGAACATCAGTTCCGTATCGAAGTAGTCATGCTTCAGAAGTTGCTCTTTGAACCTGTCGGGATTTCCAACATGGTCAAAGTCAAGGCACATCAATCCTGAGTGCAGTATCAGCTCCTTCTCATTACGTTTGCGGAACAGTCCAGAGAAAGTACAGTAGTCAAAGTGAGTTGCCTTGTACTTCTTGGCTTCTGTGGGTGATGTCAAAGAGCGGAGTGTGTCGGTCTGCGGCTTGGCATAGTGACCGACAAGGTAGCGATAGACATCTACCACCGTGATGGCACGGCATGGTTCGATGTTCTGAATGGGTTTTCGGTAAAAGGAGAATCCATGCAGGTCGTCCATACCGCGCCAGAAATCGGTTGCGTAGTCTTGCATCATACTTCTTTCCCTTTCTTTGACAAGATAAAAGCCTTGGCTTCTTGCAGCAGCTCTTCTTCTGACTTTTGGGCACCACGCTTCAACCACTCGTCTATCTCAGATTGAAGGAACATGAGTCCTTTGGTCATCTTATGATAGGGAATGGTCTTCTTGGACACCCATTCATAGACGGTCTGCTTCTTGGGATGGCTGGGATGGTAAGCACAAAGCTCATCGATGTTCATCCATCGAGGCGATTCACTGGCGCGCTCTTTCTTGCGCAGGTTGTTGACGTCCTGTTGTAACGTCTCCACTTTGTTGATGAGGTAAGACAATGCCTTGGGCATCTCTTCCAATGTTTTGATTTCGTAAATATCAGCCATAGTAATTATATAATTTGATAAATTTTATCCTGCCTTTTCTCGCGTTTTGGCGATGCAAAGTAAGTCACTATTTTACGAACAGCCATAAAATTCGTGCTTCAACAGGCCGATATTATAATTGCTTAAGATTCGAGTATGATTTTGCAGGAAAAATCATACTATAAAACTCACATACAATGATTTATGGCGACAGAACAAAAGAACATAGAAACCAACACGGAAGAGATGCTAAAGGCATAAAAAAGCCCCCGAAAACTCGGAGGCTTGATAAAGATAAATATAGAGGGTTAAATGGCTGTTATGCTTTCTTTGGGCGCATCTACAGCATCAAGATTATCGATGTGAATAACATCGGCAGCATTACGTTTGCTCTTGTCAACAATGTGAGCATAAATCTGAGTTGTTTTCACGTTGGTATGTCCAAGCATTCCCTTGATAGTATAGATATCGGTGTCATGTTCAAGCTGCAGGGTGGCGAAGGTGTGGCGAGCACAATGGAATGTGATATGCTTTTTGATACCCGATGCTTCAATCCATTTCTTCAATGGACGGGAAATCCAAGAAGAGCCTGTCAGTCCTTCGAATACTCGTTGATTTTGTTCACCTCGTTCTCCACAAAGCGAGTATGCCTGTTTGCTGATGGGAAGATAATCTACCACATGAGTCTTGCGCTGGGTAAAGTCAACTCGCCATCCACTCCTTGTCTGCGCTATTTCTCCCCATGTGAGGTCCTGGATGTCACACAGACGAATTCCTGTGAGCACAGCAAAGAAGAATGCACGTTTCAATACTTCGTTCTCACATGGAGTCTTGGCCAGCATTTCGGCTTCTTCATGTGTCAACGTCTCTCGCTTGACCTTTATATCTGGAATGCCCTTTACCTTGGCTGCAATGTCAACAGTTAGGTATTCGTCGATGAAGGCACGATGCAAACCAGCCTTAACGATGGCGAAGTAGGTGGCGGCTGTGTTTTGAGAAAGTGTGCCACCCTTGTTGCCTCCTTGCGGGGCAGAGAGCATGAACAATTTGATGTCTTCAAGCAACTTTGCAGAGATTGTCTTGAACGGGATAGGCTTGCCCTTAGAGTAGATGGACAGCAGCTTGCCTACACGAGTCCAGTTGACAATAATGGCATCCGAACTGTTTGGGTGGCACTTGTAGATGATGCTGTTGAAGTAAGCAATGAAATCTTGCTCCGAACGTTCGTTCTGAGCAATCAATTCCTGTTCTCTATCGGAATACACAACAGCGGTGTCGTACTCCTGCTGACGCAAAGCACGTACCTTGTCGGCATATCGACATGCCTCCTTGTCCAACTGCGAGGTACATTGAATGATGCCGTTAGAATCGCGCTTCGGCTTGTACTTGTAGTTGCCTTCGCTATCAATGCCGGTTATGGCAGTCGTGTCCCAGATGGGAGTGGTGATAGTGCGGTTGACCGCCTCAATGACTCTCTTAGGCTTGGTGCTGCCTGGATTGCGTACTGGGTACGCCTCTGTGTAGAGGTACCACTCTTCACGATACTCCGACTTGCGGAGTTTGACCGTCACTTTGGTGTGTAATAAAGGTTTTCTCATTATTCTTCTGATTTATATAAGTTATCAATTTCTTCTTTTGGAACATACACATAGTTGCCAATCTGTCGAGAGGGAATGGAATACTTCCTAACATGTGCCCATACGGAACTGTCGTTGATGTGATACTTCTCGCAGACTTCTCCGATGGTATAGCAGTCCTCGGGTTCGAGACTGTACTTCTTTGGCAGAGGCGTTTCCTTGATGTGCTTGGCTATCGGCCGCTTCACAAACATCTTCTCCAGATCCATACGGCTTATCCTTGTAAGCCTGGTACCAATGTTGATACTTGGTATCTGACCTCTGCGAACCATCAGATACAGTGTCTCACGTTCTACACCATAGATGGCTACTGCTTCCCTGATGGAGATATACTCTCTCACCTTGGGAACACTTTTGGCAATCAAAGCCAGTTTCTTTTCTTTGGCTTCTGCTCTCTTCTTTTGTGCATAGGCGGCTTCGCTGCATTTCTTGCAGCAATAAATACTGTCAAGCGTCTTTATGATGAACGCTTTCCCACAGAATTTGCACTTCCTTTTGATTTCTAATCCTAATTTTGGCATCTTTTTGTTACTTTTATTAGTTAATATGAGTATGCATCCTTAATGTTATACTTGCATTTTGTCAGTAAATCATCCTGTACTTCATCTACTATTAAGTAGGAATAAGTATGGATAAGTCGTAATTAGTCGAACTTGGTCGACATTTTAGTCGTGCTACAAGCATGTAACAAAAAAGCCGTAAAAAAAGGCAGAATAAGCACATAGAAAACATGAGCCTATAAAAAGTAAATGGCGTGTAACTCATTGAGCTACACGCCATTTGATAGTGTTTTGTTATGTCTTTACTTATGCGTCTCATTTGACCTCCTCGAAGTCGGCGTCTTGGATGTCGGGACCTTGCTGGCCGCCGTTGTTGCCGCCGGGGTTGGCGCCGCCGCCGGTGAAGCCGCTCATGTCGGGACCAGCCTGAGGACCTGCCTGGGCTCCTGCCTGCTGCTGAGCCTGGTACATCTTACCTGCTGCGGTCTGCAGCTCGTTCATGGCTGCGTCGATGGCTGCGAGGTCTTGTGTCTGGTGAGCGGTCTTCATCTTGGCAAGGGCTGCCTCCACTTCGCTCTTCACGTCGGCAGGCAGTTTGTCGCCGCTCTCCTTGAGCATGTTCTCGGTCTGGAAAATCATGCTGTCGGCCTGATTGAGCTTGTCAACCTTCTCGCGCTCCTTCTTGTCGCTCTCGGCGTTGGCTTCTGCCTCTGCCTTCATACGCTCGATTTCTTCCTTGCTGAGACCGCTGGAGGCAGTAATCGTGATGTGCTGCTCCTTGCCGGTAGCCTTATCCTTTGCGCTCACGTTCAGGATGCCGTTGGCGTCGATGTCGAAGGTCACCTCAATCTGAGGCACGCCACGACGTGCGGGAGCGATACCGTCGAGGTTGAACTGGCCGACGCTCTTGTTCTGGCTAGCCATAGGACGCTCGCCTTGCAGCACGTGGATGGTGACGGCTGTCTGGTTGTCGGCTGCGGTAGAGAAGATTTCGCTCTTCTTGCAGGGGATGGTCGAGTTGGCCTCGATGAGGCGTGTCATGACGCCGCCCATCGTTTCGATACCCATTGACAGAGGCGTTACGTCGAGCAGAACGATGTCGCTCTTGTCACCTGTGAGGACTGCACCCTGGATGCTGGCGCCGATGGCAACCACCTCGTCGGGGTTCACGCCCTTGCTGGGCTCCTTGCCGAAGAAGTCGGCCACGAGCTTCTGCACGGCTGGGATACGGCTGCTGCCGCCCACGAGGATGACCTCGTTGATGTCTGAGTTGCTCAGACCTGCGTCCTGCATAGCCTTCTGGCAGGGAACCTTACAAGCCTGGATGAGGCTGTCGGCCAGCTGCTCGAACTTAGCGCGAGTGAGGCTCTTCACGAGGTGTTTGGGCACGCCGCCTACGGCTGTGATATAGGGCAGGTTGATTTCTGTGGTGGTGCTGCTGGAGAGCTCAATCTTAGCCTTCTCGGCAGCTTCCTTCAGGCGCTGGAGAGCCATCGGGTCTTGCTTGAGGTCGATACCTTCCTCTGCCTTGAACTCATTGGCGAGCCAGTCGATGATAACCTGGTCGAAGTCGTCGCCGCCGAGGTGTGTGTCGCCATTGGTAGAGAGCACCTCGAACACGCCGCCGCCGAACTCAAGAATAGAGATATCGAATGTACCGCCGCCGAGGTCGAAGACAGCAATCTTCATGTCCTTATTGGCCTTATCGACACCATAAGCCAGAGCTGCTGCTGTAGGCTCGTTGACGATACGCTTCACGTCGAGGCCAGCAATCTGACCAGCTTCCTTCGTAGCCTGACGCTGAGAGTCGGAGAAGTAGGCGGGTACGGTGATAACGGCTTCTGTCACTTCCTGTCCGAGGTAGTCCTCGGCCGTCTTCTTCATCTTCTGCAGAATCATGGCGCTGATTTCCTGAGGCGTGTAGGCACGTCCGTCGATATCGACGCGCGGGGTGTTGTTGTCGCCACGTACTACATTATAAGGTACGCGAGCGATTTCCTTCTGCACCTGGTCATAGGTCTCGCCCATGAAGCGCTTGATTGAGAAGATGGTCTTCTTCGGGTTTGTGATGGCCTGACGCTTGGCGGGGTCGCCCACCTTACGCTCGCCACCTTCAACGAATGCCACGATGGAGGGAGTTGTGCGCTTGCCCTCGCTGTTGGCAATAACTACGGGCTCGTTGCCCTCGAATACGGATACGCAGCTGTTTGTGGTACCCAAGTCAATTCCAATAATCTTTCCCATAATTGTATTGTTTTAAGTTTATAATTCTATTTGTTGGGTCCTATGGGCTTAACAGGCCTCACAGGTCTGCCCTTATCATACAAAGGCCGTGCCAAAGTGTGACAGGCTGACAGGAATATGACAAAAGCGGACAAAAAAAGCTCCCTCTGCGAAAGAGGAAGCTTCTCAACTTTAAGTATGAAGGGGAAATTACTTAACCGCAAACTTGACTTTGTCGAGTATGCTCACGTTCGGAAAAGCTCAAACGAGTTTGGCTTTCCGCTCACTTAACCGCAAACTTGTTGCCCTTGACAACATAGATGCCTTTGGGCAGATTCTGCTTGGCAGAGGTGATGTTGGTCTTCGAGAGAACCAGCTTACCCTGTGCATCATAAACGTCAACCGTAGCGTTCTTGGCCTGAAGGTCGTCGATGCTTGTGGTGATGTCCTCAAGGCTGGTGACGTGCTTGATTTCGAGGGCTGTAGCAGTATTGGCCTGCTCGTCCCATGTGAAGCCGCAGCGTGTGGGAAGGAAAGCCTTGTCGCCTTCGGTACGAATCAGCACGCTCTCGAGCTGGTAAGCGTCTTGCTGGGCGGGGATGCCATAACGGCCTTCCACCTTGAGCATTTCCCAAGAGCTGCCGAAGGTAACGGCGTTGCCAACTCCGTCAGTCATGCTGACACTCTTAAGCTCAGTACTGATGCCTGATGCTG
>Ga0310690_10004736_pt1 | contig 19047 bp, 13 predicted proteins | sample AusTroGonzalo_MG_2_FD_207661 | JGI IMG/M metagenome (GOLD analysis project Ga0310690, IMG submission 207661) | Bovine rumen microbial communities from tropical cattle in Woodstock, Queensland, Australia - Gonzalo_04 (v2) (version 2) | ecosystem: Host-associated > Mammals > Digestive system >...
CACACCAGAGCAGGTGGCAGCAGGCGACTGGGCCTCTGTATTCACGCCAGAGAATACCCGTTTGTTTGGTATCACCTATGGCAATAATGCCGACCATTCCATGTTTACCTCGAAGATGAACACCAACCAGTGGTCGCTCTATCTGCAGGACAATTGGAGCATCTCCGACCGTTTCCGCATGTCGATGGGTGTGCGCTTCGAACTGCCTTCCTATCCCTCACTGAAGGACAACTACAATCAGGATTATTATAATGTGGATTATGGTGGTCAGCATTTCCGTACGGACAATGTGCCTGATGCCAGCATCTCGTTCTCGCCACGTGTGGGCTTCAACTGGGACATCACAGGTGAGCGGAACCTCATCCTGCGTGGAGGTACAGGTCTCTTCGTGGGTCGTCTGCCGTTCGTGTGGCTGATCTCCGCTGTAGGAAACTCTGGTATGGGTCAGACCTCCTTTATCGCCTCGCAGACCAAGGGTACCATCCCCATCTTCACCACCAGTCAGGCTGAGATGCTCCGTCAGATCGGTGCCACCAGTAAGACCACCATCCCCAGCAGTCCTACCATCCTGAGCGAAGACCTGCGGATGCCCAAGACGTGGAAGACCTCATTAGCCCTCGATGCCAAACTCCCTGGCGACATTGACTTCACCATCGAAGGCATCTTCAACAAGGATATCAACCCCGTGGTGGTGTCTAATCGTGACATCTACTGGGACGGTACTTCCACCATCGATCTGGGACATGGTGACGTGCGCCATAAGATGACTTACTACGATGCCAACTACTCCGCCTACGTGCTTGAGAACGCAGGCAGCAAGGCATATTATATGTCACTCTCGGCACAGTTGCGCAAGTCGTTCGACTTCGGACTTGACCTCACAGCCAGTTATACCCTCTCGAAAGCCAAGACCTATACCGATGGTATCGGCAACCAGGTGTCGTCGGCCTATAACAACTACCGCTACTCCGTCAATGCTGTCAATGACAACGAGATGGGTTATGCAACCTATGTGGCACCCAACCGTCTGCTCCTCTCAGCCAGTTATCGTCTGCAGGAGGGCAAGAACGCCACATCGAGATTCAGCCTCGTCTATGACGGTTACCAGTATGGCTACCTCAACGACTATGCTTTCAGCAGGTATTCCTATATCTTCTCGTCGAATGTCAACAGCGACGCCCTGGCACCTGCCAACCTCATCTACGTGCCAGCCTCACGTCAGGAACTCGACAGTTGGGACTTCGCAGAGAGCACCTACGGCAACAAGCAGGTCTATACTGCCGATATGCAGCGCGACGACTTCTGGGCATACATCCAGCAGGATGACTACCTGAAGAACCGCACGGGCAAGTATGCGGAGCGTGGTGGCGCGAAGATGCCCTGGCATCATCAGATCGACTTCAAGTTCCAGCAGGATTTGCTGCTCAATGTCGGCAAGACCAAGAACACCCTCCAGTTGGGTGTAGATATCCTCAACCTGCCCAACTTCCTCTGCAAGAAGTGGGGCCTCTACAAACAGGTCACCGAAACCTCTCTGTTGTCTTACAGCAAGGGTAAGTACACCTACAACACCGTGAACGGCGAGCGTCATCTGAAGACTTTCCAGGATATGCTCAGCCCCGTCTCCACCTATCAGATTATGTTTACCATCCGCTATCTCTTTAACTAAGATATGAAGAAATTTTTGTTTGTTGTAGTCTTCGGACTGCTTGGCTTGGCCGCACAGAGCCAGCCGCTGTTGAAAACGCACGTGGAAACGGGCGATGTACAAGGAATCCCTGATGGCAGTCTTGCCATCTATCGTGCCATCCCCTATGCAGCACCCCCTGTGGGTGATCTCCGTTGGCGCGCCCCACAGCCTGCCCAGGCTTGGGAGGGTGTCAGAGTGTGCGACACGTTTGGTCCTTGGCCTCCGCAGCCCACACGTCAGGGACGCACTGCCGATATGATGAGTGAGGACTGCCTCTATCTTGGCATTGCCACACCCGCCAAGTCTGCGACGGATCGTCTGCCAGTGATGGTGTGGATTCATGGCGGTGGTTTCCAGACGGAGCACTATGGCGGTGACCTGTGGACGAGTCTGGCTCGTCGCGGTGTCGTCATCGTCAGTATCGAGTATCGTACAGGTGCTCTCGGTTTCCTGGCGCATCCGGAACTCTCGAAAGAATCCCCCGACGGACATTCCGGCAACTATGGACTCTTAGATCAGATCTATGCTCTGAAGTGGGTGCAGCGTAATATCGCCAACTTCGGTGGCGACCCCACGAAGGTCACCATCTTCGGCGAGAGTGCAGGAGCCATCAGTTGCAGCATGCTCTGTGGTTCACCCTTGGCAAAGGGACTCTTCCGCGCCGCCATCAGTCATAGTGGAGGCTCGTTTGCCCCGTGGACAGATAATCCCCGTACCTTGGGTATGGACGCCTCGCAGAAGGGAGCCGAGCAACAGGGTCTTGCGTTCCAGAAGCATCTGAAGAAAAAGAACATCAAGCAGATGCGCAAGATGGACGCGATGGAACTCTGCGACGGCAATGTGGGCTTCGCAGGCTTCTGGCCCTGTGTCGATGGTTATGTGATTACCGACGACCAGTACCGTCTCTACGAGCGGGGAGAATATAATGATGTGCCCGTCATCGTGATGACCAACAGCGACGAGGGAGCCCTCTTCTCGCCACCCAACATCAAGGCAGAAGACTATAAGAAGCAGGTGCGCAATATGTTTGGCTCCTTTGCTGATGAGGCCCTGAAGGTCTATCCTGGCAATACCGACGACGAGGCCTGGCACGGCAATGGCGATGCCTTCCGCGATGTGGGCTTTGCGTGGCCTTCCTTCGCTTGGGTGAGCCTCCAGTCAAAGACGGGCAAGAGTCCTGCCTACGCCGCTTATCTCGCTCAGCCCTCTACGCTCAGTTTTTCGCAGGACAAGCGTCGTAAGGGTGTGGCTCATGCCGACGATATCATGTATCTGAACAACACCTTCCTCGGCCAGCCCGAGAAATATCCCCATGAGGCAGCCGTGGCAGAGATCCTGCAGGAGTACTGGGTGAACTTCGCCAAGACCTGCAATCCCAACGGCAAGGGTCTGCCTTACTGGCCTACCTTCGATGCCGCCAAGCCCACCACGATGCAGTTCAGCAATGGTGCCTCGCTTATCATGGTGCCTAACCGTGACAAGATCGACTTTGTGGATCGTTTCTACAAGGCCAAGCGCGAAGAGGCAGAAAACCAGCGGAAGTAAAGGACTTATGGAAATATGAAAATCCCGATTCTCACTGTGAGGATCGGGATTTCTTTTGTAGGGACACCCGGGCTCGAACCGGGGACCTCTGCAATGTGACTGCAGCGCTCTAAACCAACTGGGCTATGCCCCTAACTAATGTTAAGCGGGTGCAAAGGTACAAAATATTTCTGAAACAGCAAACGTTTTACGAAAAAAAGTTGTAACTTTGCACCCAAAATTCGAATTTTAAGATTATTATGGCACAAGAAGATGTATTTAAGAAAATCGTGAGCCACTGTAAGGAGTATGGTTTCGTGTTCCCCTCAAGTGAGATTTACGACGGTTTAGGCGCTGTGTATGACTACGGTCAGAACGGCGTAGAGTTGAAGAATAACATTAAGCAGTACTGGTGGAAGGCTATGACGATGCTGCACGAGAATATCGTGGGTATCGACTCGGCCATCTTCATGCACCCGACGATATGGAAGGCCAGCGGACACGTGGATGCCTTCAACGATCCCCTCATCGACAACCGCGACTCGAAGAAGCGCTATCGTGCTGACGTGCTGATAGAGGATCAGATTGCCAAGTACGACGAGAAGATTCAGAAGGAAGTGGAGAAGGCTCGTAAGCGTTTCGGCGACTCGTTCGACGAGGCTAAGTATCTGGAGACATCTCCGCGTGTGGCTGAGGCCAAGGAGAAGCGCGATGCCCTGCACGCCCGCTACGCTGCTGCTATGCAGGGCCCGGATCTGGACGAACTCAAACAGATCATCCTCGACGAGGAGATCGTCTGCCCCATCAGTGGAACACGCAACTGGACCGATGTGCGTCAGTTCAACCTGATGTTCTCGACGGAGATGGGTGCCAGCGCAGATGCTTCGATGAAGATTTACCTGCGTCCTGAGACGGCTCAGGGTATCTTTGTGAATTACCTGAATGTGCAGAAGACGGGTCGTATGAAGATTCCTTTCGGTATCGCCCAGATCGGTAAGGCTTTCCGTAACGAGATCGTCGCCCGTCAGTTCATCTTCCGTATGAGGGAGTTCGAGCAGATGGAGATGCAGTTCTTCGTACAGCCCGGCACGGAACTGGAGTGGTTCCCGAAGTGGAAGGAGACGCGTATGAAGTGGCACCAGGCTCTGGGCTTCGGTGCAGAGAATTACCGTTTCCATGACCACGACAAACTGGCTCACTATGCTAATGCTGCTACAGATATTGAGTTTAAGATGCCGTTCGGCTTCAAGGAGGTGGAGGGTATCCACTCTCGTACGAACTTCGACCTGAGCCAGCACGAGAAATACTCTGGTAAGAGCATCAAGTACTTCGATCCTCAGACCAACGAGAGTTACACGCCGTATGTCATCGAGACTTCCATCGGTGTCGATCGTATGTTCCTGAGCATCATGTGTCACGCCTACGAGGAGGAGAAACTGGAGAACGGAGAGACCCGCGTTGTCTTGAAGTTGCCCGCAGCCCTCGATCCCATCAAGTGCGCTGTGATGCCGCTGGTGAAGAAGGACGGTCTGCCCGAGAAGGCCCGCGAGATCATCGACAGCCTGAAGTTCCACTTCAACTGCCAGTACGATGAGAAGGATTCTATCGGCAAGCGCTATCGTCGTCAGGACGCTATCGGTACGCCGTACTGCGTCACCGTGGATCACGACTCTCTCACCGATGGTAAGGTGACCTTGCGTTTCCGCGACACCATGGAGCAGGAGCGTGTGAACATCAGCGACCTGAACAGCATCATCGAGGACAAGGTTAGCATCGCAAGTCTCTTAAAGAAACTGTCATAATGAACAGACTATTGTCATATTTCTTCTTCGGTATCCTTCTGTGCTCTTCTGTCCTCATCATTTCTTGTAGTGAGGAGACGGAGGCGGAAGGCGAGTGGGACAACTGGCAGGCACGTAATGACGCTGTCATAGACCAGTGGGCTGCCAATTCGTCATACCGCAAGATTAAGACCTACACGAAGGATCTGAGTACGACAGGCAAGAACAGTGACTATATCTATGTGGAGGTGTTGGAGTCGGGTAGTGGTATGGAGTCGCCGCTCTATACCGATACGGTGCGTGTGGCCTATAGGGGAAGGCTGATTCCCACTAAGTCTTATACTGAAGGCTATGTGTTCGACCAAACCTTTGTGGGTGATTTCAACTGGGCGACGGCAGGTGTGTCAAACTTCGTCACAAATGCCATGATTGACGGTTTTTCCACTGCGCTGATGAATATGCATATAGGTGACTATTGGCGTGTCTATATCCCCTACCAGTTGGGCTATGGTACAACGTCAACGAATGCCGTACAAGGCTACAGCAATCTGGTTTTTGAAATTGCGATGTACGACACCTGGCACCCAGGTGAGACCAGACCTCCCTTTAAGGCAAGGGAAATGAAATAAAGTCTATGCAGAAGTACGCTGATTATATCAAACGGATAGAAATCGACTCGCTCTGGAGCGGGAAGAAGCACGTCGTGTGGGATCTGAACCCGAGGGTGAATATCCTAAGTGGCATCAACGGCGTAGGTAAGAGTACGATATTAAATAAGGTGGTGAGGAGCGTGAACTCCAACGGCGACATTATCAACCACCTGTTGAAAGGCGTACATATCGATGTGGAGCCGGCTGACGCTACTCATATCCGTTTCGATATCATCCGCTCTTTGGACTCGCCGATACTCAGTAATGAGACAATGAACATGGTGGATACCCGCATCCGCTCGGCACTCGACTTCCAACTCTATCACCTACAGAGGAAATACTTAGACTATCAGGTGAACATCGGCAATCAGATCATTGCCGAACTGCAGGCAGGACATGCTGATGCTGCTCAGCAATTGTCGGAAAAGAAACGGCGGTTCCAGGACATCGTTGATGACCTCTTCACGGAAACGGGCAAGAAGATTGTGCGGACGGAGAATGAGATTCGCTTCACGCAGATAGGCGAGATACTGGTGCCTTATCAGTTGTCGAGCGGTGAGAAGCAGATGCTGGCGATCCTGTTGACGGTACTGGTAGAGGACAATCAGTCGTATGTGCTCTTCATGGACGAGCCAGAGGTGAGCCTGCACATCGAGTGGCAGAAACGGCTCATCGACCTCTGCGTGGAACTGAACCCCAATGTGCAGATCATCCTGACCACGCACTCACCGGCAGTGGTGATGAACGGTTGGATGGATGCGGTGACAGAGGTGACGGATATCACCATCTAAGAAATCCTAGGAAAGCCTAGGAGAACCTAGGAAATCCTAGGAAATCCTAGGACCAAGGAATACTAAGAATGCCTAAAAGACTCAAGGATAATCTCAATAGTCAATATTTCGAGGCGGCGAATGCGCTGACATCGAAGAAGGCGCGACGGAGGATTGTGGCCTACGTCGAGAGTTACGATGACATCTACTTCTGGCGCACGGTACTCAGCGAGTTTGAGAACGACAAACGTTACTTCGAGGTGATGCTGCCGTCGAAGATCAACCTTACGCGAGGCAAGAAGTCGGTGCTGATGAATTTCCTCGAAGGGGAACCTCTGGGCAGGGATATGATTGCCTGCGTGGATGCCGACTACGACTACCTGATTCAGGGATATACCGCCCAGTCGCGCAGGGTGCTTGACAGCCCGTATGTGTTTCATACATACGTCTATGCGATAGAGAACTTCCAATGCTATGCACCCTCGTTGCACAATGTCTGTGTGTCAGTGACGCTGAACGATCATCGTATCTTCGACTTCCGCGAGTATTTCAGGCAGTTCAGTGAGGCGTTGTTCCCCTTGTTCGTCTGGTCGATCATGGTCTATCGTAACGGCAACTATCCGAAGTTCACTATCTCCGACTTCAACCGTATCGCCGACCCAGGTGGATTCAATGTGCAGAACCCTGCGCCCTCGATAGCGAACGTGAAACGGAAGGTGCATACGAAGGTGAACGACCTGCAGCGGCAGTTTCCTGACGCGAAGGAGGAATACCTGAAGACGAAGGATGACATCAAGGCTCTGGGTGTGACGGCACAGACCACCTATTTATATATACAGGGGCATCATCTGTTCGACACGGTGGTCTCGCCGATGCTCTCGAAGGTGTGCAACCTGTTGCGCCAGGAGCGTCAGAACGAGATATACCACGCCTCGGCCCACAAGACACAGAAGCGTAACGAGATGACCTGCTACGAGAACTCCCTGCAGGACATCAAGGTAATGCTGAAGAAAAACACAGGTTATATGTCGTCAGAGCAGTTCCGCAGAGTGCAGGACGACATCCAGAATTATATAGATAATTACAATTAGACGTAGGTCTCGAGGAACCTGACGGTACCCTCCACTCGGACTTCCTGTGTCGTGGCAGGAAGGAGGATGGTGTCGCCCATACGGAAAGAAGCCTCCTCACCGTCAATGGTCAGTGTGCCTTCTCCCCTGACGGCGATGAGGATGACGAAGGAGTCGAGTTCTGAATAGTCGAGTGCCATCGGCTCTGTCAGGTCATAGATGGCGGTGGTGAAGTAGGGACATTGGATCAGTTGAACACCCTCGTCCTGAGACAGGAGGTATTCTGTGCGGTAGTTGTCGTGTACGGTATAGTCGATGCTCTCGGCAGCCTCCTTCGTGTGGAGTTCGCGGTAGTTGCCGTTCTTGTCCTTCCGTTTGTAGTCGTAGATGCGGTAAGTGACATCGCTGGTCTGCTGGATCTCCAGCACAAAGCAACCAGGACCAATGGCGTGGATGCGTCCTCCAGGAATAAAGAACACGTCGCCCTCATACACCTCATAGCAGGCTAAGGCATCGGTGATGGTGTCGTCCTCCACCATCGTCTTGTACGTTTCTGGAGTAATCTGTTGTCTGAGTCCGTTGTAGAGTTGTGCCCCTTTGTCGGAATCGAGGATATACCACATCTCTGTCTTGCCATGCGGCTTGCCTTGGCGAAGGGCGGTCTCGTCGTCGGGGTGTACCTGGATGCTGAGATCTCTGCGGGCATCGATGAACTTGATGAGCAGAGGGAACTCATCGCCGAAGCGCTGGTAGTTTTCCTCGCCCACCAGTTTCCCCTTCAGTTCGCGGACGAGTGCGTTGAGGCTCTTTCCTTTGTACTCACCTTCAGCAACGAGGGTCTCGCAACCCTCGACACCAGAGATCTCCCAACTCTCGCCGACAGACTCCATCTGCACGTCCAAGTGCTTGAAGGGAATGATCTTGCTGCCTCCCCAGATTGTCTGCTTCAACAACGGTTCGAATCTATACATTGTTTTGGTATTTTAATTTTCTTTCCAGAAACTGCGTGTGAAGAGTACCATGACAGTCATGATTTCCAGACGACCCATGAGCATCAGGAGTGAGAGTACCCACTTGATGTAGTCAGGCATTCCCGACCAGGTGATGGGGGCACCGATGTCATTGTCGAGAGAGGGTCCGATATTGCTGACGCAACTCAGGGCAATCACGATGCTGTTGATGGTGTCGATGCCAGAGAGGATCATGATGGCTGCTGTGACGAGGATCATCAGCATGAAGAGGGTGAAGAAGGCAAACAGTGCCACGATTCTCGATTGGGGCACACTCATGCCGTTGACCTTTACGGGGAGTACGGCATTCGGATGGAGAATCTGACGGAAATTGTTGCGCAGCGTTTTCAGCGTCATCACGGCACGGATACACTTGAAACCGCCGCTGGTGCTACCTGCACAGGCTCCTGTGAACATCACGCCACCCAGGATAATCCATGTGATATGAGGCCATCGGGCCACATCGTCGCTGAAGATACCTGTTGTCGTCATGAACGATACCACTTGGAACAGTCCGCTGCGCAGAGCCCGTTCTATGTCGTAGCCCAGTTGGGTGAACAGTACCGTCGTGATACCGAAAGTAGCCAGGAACACCAGACAGATGTAGAATCTGAACTCGGAGTTCTTGTAGAGCGCACTCGCCCTGCCTTTGAAGATGCTGGTATATAATAAGGTGAAGTTGATACCAGCCAGGAACTCGAAGAGGATGGCGATGTACTCGATTTTCGCTTCTCGGAAGAAGATGAGTCCGTCATTGTGGATGGAGAATCCACCCGTAGCCGTTGTCGTCATCGAGTAGTTGGTGGCTTCAAACCAGTCCATACCAACTGCCCAGAAAGAGAGCCCGCAGCCGATGGTCAGCAGGAAATAGATGCTCCAGATCCACTTCGCCGTTGTCGAGAGCCTGGGGTGCATCTTTGCCTTGATGGGGCCTGTGGCCTCTGCTGCGAACACCTTCACGCTGCCGCCTACCAACGAGGGCAGGATGGCGATGGTGAAGAACACGATTCCCAATCCGCCGATCCACTGTGTCAGTGAACGCCAGAAAAGGATACCGTGAGGCAACACCTCCACATCGTTGAGGATGGAGGCACCTGTCGTGGTGAATCCTGATATCGTCTCGAAATAGGCATCGGTGACGTTGGTGATGCAGCCGTGTATCAGGAAGGGGAACATGCCGAAGAAGGAGAAGATGATCCACACTGCCGTCACTACCACGTAGGCGTCATGTCGGCTCAGCGAGTTCTCCGCCTTACGACCCAGCATCAGGAAAATAAAGGCACTTCCGAAGGTGATCAGCATAGAGATGAGAAAGGCCATCCCGTCGTCCTCTTCATAGGAGAATGAGATGGCTACGCACCAGGCCATGAAGAAAGCCTCGATGAAGAGTAGCGAGCCTATGATCTTGCTGATGATACGGAAGTTTACCATATCGTGGTCTTATTGAAGAATTTCTCTATCTTGTTCAGTTTTGCCTCGTGACAGAACACGATCACCGAGTCGCCCACCTGAATCTGCGAGTTACCGTTGACGAGCATACCCACGCCGTTGCGCACCAGTCCTCCGATGGTGGCACCAGCGGGCAGACCTAAGTCTTTCACCAGTTTCTTCGTCACCTTTGAGCCCTCGGTAGCCGAGAACTCCGCCACTTCAGAATCAACGAGCATCAGCGAGCGGAGGTTATCCACGTCAGCGTCGAGCAACATCTGGAAGATGTGGCTGGCGGCAATCGTCATCTTGTTGATGATGGTGCCGATGTCAAGTTCCTCTGCCATCTTCACATAGTCGAGGTTCTCCACCATTGCGATGGTCTTGCGGACACCAAGTCGCTTGGCAGTGAGACAGGCCAGGATATTCGTTTCAGCATTGCCTGTGAGTGCCACGAAGGCCTGCGTGTTGCGGATGCCTTCTTCCTCCAGCAGACCTAAGTCACGTCCGTCGCCATGAATCACCATCGTGTCGCAATCACCCAGAAGTTCGTTCAGTTTCTCGCAGCGTTCAGCATTCTTCTCGATGATCTTGATGTTCATATAGTCGGGGGCGGTGAGGGCTGCACGCACGGAAGTCTTGTCGCCACCCATCACGATGACGTTCTTCACATCTGCATAGTGCTCCTTACCTACGATTTTGCGGATATAGGGGATATACTCCTGCGTCGTCATGAAGTAGGCCAGGTCGCCCACGCGCAGTTCGTCGAGTCCGCCAGGGATGATGGTGTCTTCGCCACGCTTGATGGCTACGATGTGATAGGGATCGTCAGGACCTGACAGTTCGCGCAGGGGCTGGTTCAGGATCTCTGCTGTCTCGCGCAACTTAATACCCAACAGGGTCAGTGCGCCGTCGTGCACATCCCAACGCTGTCTGACCCACGAGAGTTTCAGGCCATTGTTGATGTCGATGGCTGCCAGTACCTCAGGGTAGATGAGCGAGTCGATACCCATGCCCTTGAAGAGTTCTTTGTTCTGCGGACTCAGGTATTCGTAGTTGTCTATGCGTGCAACAGTCCTTTTGGCACCCAGGCTATGGGCTATCATACAGGCCGTCAGGTTGGTGGCCTCGTCAGGGGTGACGCCAACGAAGAGGTCTGCATGCTGCGTCCCAGCCTCCTTCAGTGCCTGGATACTGGTGGGCGAGGCATTGTAGGTCATCACGTCGTACTCGTTGAGATTACCCAGCCTTTCATCGTTGTCATCGATAAGCACACAGTCCTGATGCTCCCTCGACAGCAATTTCGACAGATGAGTTCCTACGGCACCTGCACCGACAATCACTACTTTCATATGGTAATGGCTTTGATGATAGATTCTTTGTCGAGGCCAACAATCTTCTGGAGTTCCGGCACGGTGCCATGCTCCACAAACTCAGTGTCAGGCAGACCTAAGCGAATCACTTCCGGATGGTAGCCATGATCGTTCATCCATTCAAGTACGGCAGAGCCGAGACCTCCTGTCCTGACGCCGTTCTCCACGGTGACGATGCGCTGGAAGCGCTCTGCCACCTCCTGCAGGATGCTTTCGTCGATGGGCTTCAGGAAGCGCATGTCGTAATGGGCGACATCCAGATCCTTCACGGCTTCTGCCACATCATTGCCTATCGGTCCGATGCTCAGCACGGCGACATCCTTACCGTCTTTCAGTTTACGGCCTGTGCCCACTTTGATCTCCTCCAACGGACAGCGCCAATCTACCAGCACGCCGCCGCCTCGCGGATAGCGGATCACGAACGGTCCCTTGTCAGGCAACTGCGCGGTAAACATCAGTTTGCGCAGTTCGTGCTCGTCCATCGGCGACGATATCGTCAGGTTGGGTATCGGGCGCAGTGCTGCTAGGTCGAAGGCACCGTGATGCGTCGCACCGTCTTCTCCCACGAGTCCCGCTCTGTCGAAACAGAACACCACGTGCAGGTTCAGCAGCGCCACGTCGTGGATGATATTGTCGAATGCCCTCTGTGCAAAGGCACTGTAGATATTGCAGAAGGGGATGAGTCCGTCTTTCGCCATACCACCAGAGAAAGTGACAGCGTGTCCTTCAGCGATTCCCACATCGAAGGTGCGCTCAGGCAGTTCCTTCATCATGATGTTCATCGAACAGCCAGAGGGCATTGCTGGTGTCACGCCCACGATCTTCGGGTTCTGCTGTGCCAGTTCCAATAAGGTATGCCCAAACACATCCTGATATTTCTGGGGTTTGTTGGGATCCTTATCCACGATGCGCTCACCCGTCTCAGGGTCGAACTTGCCTGGGGCGTGCCATGTGGTCACATCCTTCTCCGCAGGTGCATAGCCGTGACCCTTCTGCGTGTGCAGATGGAGCAACTTAGGCCCTTTCATGTCCTTGATCTGGTTGAGGATACGCACCAGTTCCTTGATGTCGTGTCCGTCGAAGGGTCCGAAGTAACGGATGTTCATACCGTCAAAGATGTTCTGCTGGTGTGCGATGGCACTCTTGATGGCGTTCGACAGGCGCTGGATACCTTGCTTGCGATCATCGTTCATCATACCCTTTCTGTTCAGCCAGCGGGCAGTCTTAAACTTGATGGCATTGTAGGTCTTATTGGTATTCAGGCTCAGCAGTAGTTGCTTCATGCCGCCCACGGAGCGGTCAATCGACATATTGTTGTCGTTGAGGATAATCAGCAGGTCGTTGGGACTCGACGAAACGTTGTTCAGGCCTTCGAAGGCCAGTCCGCCACTCATGGCACCGTCGCCGATCACGGCCACCACGTGCCTGTTCTCCTTGCCTTCCAGTTTAGCAGCCACCGCCATACCGAGGGCAGCAGAGATCGAGTTCGAGGCATGTCCGCAAGCGAAGGTGTCGTATTCGCTCTCAGTAGGGGAGGGGAAGGGCTTCAGTCCGCCCAACTTACGGTTGGTACAGAACTGCTCGCGCCGTCCTGTCAGAATCTTATGTCCGTAGGCCTGATGACCCACGTCCCACACAATACGATCTTCGGGAGTATTATAGACATAATGCAGTGCGACGGTAATCTCCGCCACGCCCAGACTTGATGCCAGATGGCCCGGGTTGACCGACAGTTCCTGAACGATGTCCTGTCGCAGTTCGTCGCAAACCCGTGGCAGTTCTTCCACTTTCAGTTTGCGCAGGTCTTCCGGGTATTTTATCTTACTTAATAGTCTTAAATTCTCTTGTTCCACAGCATAAATGTTGTATAAACTTTGCAAAGATACGCTTTTATTTTGAAATTATGCTTCTTTTACGTTAAAATCATTTGTTTTTCACACATTTTTATAATTCTTCATCCCCCAATGGGGGAAGGTATACCTGAATCTGTTAGCCTCATTGCGCACCGCAGAATCTTTTCCCTTGAATTTAAGGGAAAACTTTTCAAGTTGGAAAAATAATCAAATTATTAAAATGATTATTTTCCGAGATGAAAATATTAACAAATTATTAAAATGATAATATTTCAAAATCAAAATATTAACAAATTATTAAAAAATTAATAAATCAAGATGAAAATATAATCAAATTAATAAAATGATTATTTTTTGAAATCAAAATATAATGAAATTATTAAAATCTAAACATTTCAAGATAAAATTAATAAATACTGAATCTTAATATTGTGAACTGGAAAAAAGTTGTCCTAGCAGGTATTTATTTTTTAGCAGAAAGATAGGAAAAATTATTTGGTTGTATTCGGAATTTGTTGTAATTTTGCAGTATTTTCCGAATAGACGTGGTGTCGTATTCCGAATTTATTGCAATTATACAGTAAATTCGGAATAGCCCTTAACCAGCGATATTATACCTTACGGGTATAAAATAGCCATTTTCACAGATTTTTCTTTGCATTTCTCTCGATTTTCACTACCTTTGACTTACGTCGAAGGTACTCTCGTTCGAAAAAAACCAAATATATTTGTTTTTTTACTCACTTATTCGTACCTTTGTTGCCAAAATTTTGAGAAAATGAGATACGGAATCGTCGGAACAGGAGCCATTGGTGGCTATTACGGCAGCAAGTTGGCTTATAGCGGACAGGAGGTGCATTTCCTGTTCCATAAGGATTATGAATATGTACGGGATCATGGATTGCAGGTGGATTCCTGCGACGGCTCGTTTCATCTGGATCAGGTGAACGCCTATCAGCGGACGGCCGATATGCCAAAGTGCGACGTGGTATTGGTGGGACTGAAAACCATCAACAACCACCTGTTGCCTGAACTGTTGCCGCCCCTGTTGCACGAGCGTACCGTGGTGGTGCTGATACAGAACGGCATCGGCGTGGAGGCTGACGTGCAGAAGATGTTTCCTGACACGCAACTGGTGGCGGGACTGGCCTTTATCTGCTCGGCCAAGACGGAGCCTGGGCTGGTGAGTCATCAGTGCTACGGCAGCATCAACCTCGGCAACTACTCCTGCAAGGACGAGAACCTCTTCAGCGCCATCCTCAACGATTTTACAAATGCTGGCATACAGGCGGCTTCTGTGCCCTACGAGGAGGCTCGATGGAAGAAGGCCGTGTGGAACATGCCGTTCAACGGGATGACCGTCGCACTGAACACCCGCACGGATCTCTTGCTGAAGAACCCCTCGACGCGTCAACTTATCCGCGACTTGATGATGGAGGTGGTGGAGGCATCGCGGGCCCTCGGCATCAGCGGGGTGGATGAGGCCTTCGTGGAGAAGATGATACAGATGACGGATGAGATGACGCCTTACTCACCCTCGATGAAACTTGACTTCGACTTCCACCGCCAGATGGAGATACATTATTTATATAGGCGACCCATCGAGATAGCACGGGAGGCTGGCTATCGGATGAAGAAACTGGAGATGCTTGAAGCAGAACTCCGGTTCCTGCAGGGATGAGTAGGCGTTGAGGTCAGTCGTCCTTGACGTATTTCCGGAACTTGAGTTTCGGCTTCACTTTCATTTTTTTCATATCTTCGGTGTCGGTGAAGGAGAACTCCAGCATCAGGTCGGTCAGACTGCCTTTCATGGTGACATTGCCACTGGCCAGCGCACCGTCGCTCTGGATGTCAGTCAGGATGTTCTTGAGTGTGATCCTCTTGTATTTCACTTTCCTGATGTCGGCGTTCACACTGCCAATAGGCAGTTTGCCGCCTTTCTGTTTGCGTATCCTTGCAGTACGTGCTTTAGAATAATCGATATTAAATGAGGCAGAACAGTCGATATTCCCCAGTTTTTTAAGATTAAAGAGTTCGCCCAATCTTAGTGAATCGGTGTTGACCTTGCCAGACAAATACTTGGTGCTTTCGTTGAGTTCAAGATGGAAATTGATGTCACCTTTCTCCGTTTTAAGCAGCCCTCTGAACTTCTCTTTCTTCCATAGGATATCGAAATCGCCACGATACTTGATGACACCCAAGGCATAAAGTTGGTACATCATGTATTTCTTGACGGAAAACTGGTTGATGATCTTATCTTTGATGCCAGGTTTGGCCACCATATCTTGGACGCGGAAATGGAGTGCCAGTTTCTTGGCATCAGTCAGGTTGTGCAGGTTGCCTGTGGCATTGATGACCAGTTTCTTGTCATCGCTATTGATGCGAATGCCTTTGAAACTCATCTCCTGATCTGTACCGCTGAGGCCCACGCGCAGGTTCAGGGGGATGGAGAAATTCTTCAGTACGGGTGCAAATGGTCTGGCAATGTCTTTCAGAATGACGTGGGCATTGATGGTGTCGGCACGGTAGCGGAGGGTTTTGCCGCTCTTCTTGTCGGGCAGCGTCATTTCGGCCTTGGGGATGGTCAGACGCGTGGACGTCTGCTGGATCACGGTATTGGTCAGGTGCACCTGCTTGCCAATCATGGTGATGTCGGACTTCAGGTCTGTCAGGTTGATGCCTGCCACCGTGTCCTTGGCGCAGCCTCGTGTGATCTGGGCGATGAGCGAATCCTTACCCATTTGCAGGATGTCAATGCTCAGGTCTGTCGTCACGTTCAGATGTCCACCGTCGAAGGCACCATGATGCGGTTTCCCCTTATTGCGACGGGGATGATGATTGTCGTTACAGACGGTCAGACCTTTGATATCCACCTGTCTCTTTCCGTCGTCCGTGATATTGACTGTCAACTGACCGCTGTCGATGTTCCAATCTACGATGCCTTTCTTAGAATTGCTTTTCCAATTTGTTTTCAAGTGATGAATCGTCACTGAGTGTTTGTCGTTTGTATGGTTATAGACAACCTGACTCACATCATATAAATCTTGATTATACTTGACCTGGATATTGTTGACGATGGCGTGATTCAGATCTACTTTAAAGTCGCGGTCTTTCTTATCTTTCTTGTCCTGAGACTTTTTCTTTGTGGCATCAATCAGAAATTGGTAGTTGGCAGGACCGTCCTTGGGCTTGACTATCAGGAGGCCTACGTCGTTCATCTTGACAGACCTCAGCATCAGTTTTCCGCGTAGCAGGGGGCGTAGCCGCAGACTTCCCCAGATCTCTTTCACCTTCAGCATGTCGCGGTGTTCCATGTCTTTCAGGGTGATATCGTAGAAACTCGCATGTTGTGCCAGCAGGTTCAGGCTGACACCCTCAATGCTGACCTCTGTGTTCAGTTCCTTCGAGAGCGTTTCCGTGGCCAGTTTGAGAAGTTTGTGCTGTACGTAACTGCTGTTGGCGATGATTGTCAGTAGCAGGGCGATAGCCATGACCACTGCCATCGTCCACCCTGCGAGGCGCATCCACCGTGACTTGAAGAAACTCTTTCCCATTGTTTTCTGATTTCCGCGACAAATATAGCAAAAAAAGATGAAATCACAAAAATAAAAGGGAAATCATTTGGCTGTTACATGAAAACTTTATATTTTTGCAATCGTAATCGTGTCATCAACGCTGTACTGCAAGCCTAAAGTATGAAGTATGTCTCGTTACCGGATGAAAAGGTACATCCTCTATTGTTTTATTTGGCGATGGAGGAATATGTAGCGCGCCAACTCAGCGAGCACGACTGCTTCTTTATGTGGCAGGTGGAGCCTACCGTCATCTACGGGCGCAACCAGGTGGTAGAGAACGAGGTGAATCTTGACTACTGTCGTGAGCACGGCATCCACGTGGTACGTCGGAAGAGTGGGGGAGGCTGCGTGTATGCAGACATGGACAACGTGATGCTCTCGTTCATCACTTCGGAGCAGAATGTAGGCATCGCCTTCAACAGATTTGTCAACATGGTGCTGTTGGTGCTGCGCAAACTGGGCGTAAAGGCGACGGGCACCAGTCACAACGACATCATGATCGGTGACAAGAAGGTGTGTGGCACGGCATGTTATCAGTTTGGCGGCGGCTGTATCGTTCACTCGACGCTGCTCTACGACACGAACATGGAGCACATGCTGAATGCGATCACCCCAGGACCTGAGAAACTGGAGAAGAAAGGGATCCAGAGTGTGCGCCAGCGCATCACGCTACTGAAAGACCATACCTCGTTGGGTCTTGAGGAGATAAAGGCGATAATCCGTGAGACGCTCTGCGAGGGAGAGTGGATGCTGACGCCTGAAGATGTGGAGGAGATTGTAAAAATGAAAGAATGAAATATAAATGGTTTAATTGTTAAATTGTAAATTTCAAGATGTCAATCAAACAAGAAATAACGAAAAGGGTGAAGCAGACTTGTCTGCACGACAAACATCTGAAGTTGGGAGCCACGATGGTAGAGTTCGGAGGCTTCGACATGCCCCTGCTCTACCAGTATGCGGGTATCGCCCCAGAGCACATGGCTGTACGTGAGCATGCGGGTCTCTTTGATGTCTCTCACATGGGTGAGGTGACGGTTCGTGGCAAGGATGCCGAGCGCTACGTGAATCATATTTTCACCAACGATGTGACTGGCTTGCCCACAGGAAAGATACTCTATGGCATGATGTGCTACGAGAACGGTGGCACCGTCGATGACCTCTTGGTGTATAAGATGGGCGAAAATGATTTCTTCCTCGTGATCAACGCCTCGAACATCGATAAGGACTGGGCGTGGATGCAGGAGCATGCCGCTGGCTTCGACATCGACCTGCAGAACCGCAGCGACTACTACGGACAGATTGCCCTGCAGGGGCCTGAGTCGGAGGATCTGATGGAGCGTGTGCTGGGGATAGCGTGCAAGGAACTGACGTTCTACACTTGTAAGACGGTTGGGGATGTTATAGTCTCACGCACGGGTTATACGGGTGAGGACGGCTTCGAGGTGTATGGCTCGCACGACTTTATCCGCGACTGCTGGGATAAACTGATTGACGCTGGCGTGCAGGCCTGTGGCTTGGGGTGTCGCGATACGCTGCGCTTCGAGGTGGGACTGCCCCTCTATGGCGACGAACTATCAGAGGACATCACGCCTATTATGGCAGGTCTGGGAATGTTTGTGAAACTCGACAAGACGGCGTTTATCGGTAAGGAAGCCCTTGCCAAGCAAAAGGCAGAGGGACCTGCCAAGAAACTGGTGGGTATCGAACTCTTCGACAAGGCGATTCCCCGTCATGGCTACACCGTACTGAATATGGACGGCGAGCCTATCGGTGAGGTGACGACAGGCTATCACACCATCTCTACTGATAAGAGTGTCTGCATGGCACTCGTCGATGCTGCGTATGCCAAACTCGATACTGAGGTACAGATCCAGATCCGCAAGAAGATTTTCCCAGGCAAGGTGGTGAAGAAGCAGTTCTATAATAAGAGTTACAAGAAGTAAATTGTCAAATAGTAAATGGTCAAATAGTAAAATATAATTATGGCAAAGGTAATTGAAGGACTCTACTACTCGGAGTCGCACGAATATGTAAGAGTAGAAGGTGACTATGGTTTCATCGGTATCACAGACTATGCTCAGAACGCACTGGGTAATGTGGTGTATGTGGATATGCCCGAGGTGGATGACGAGGTTGAGGCTGGTGAGGAGTTTGGTGCTGTGGAGAGCGTGAAGGCTGCCAGCGACCTGATTTCTCCCGTCAGCGGAACCGTCGTGGAGATCAACGAGGCTCTGGAGGATCAGCCAGAACTCATCAATCAGGATGCCTACGAGAACTGGATCATCAAGGTTGAACTCTCCGACAAGTCCAATCTCGACAACCT
>Ga0310690_10004738_pt1 | contig 19042 bp, 13 predicted proteins | sample AusTroGonzalo_MG_2_FD_207661 | JGI IMG/M metagenome (GOLD analysis project Ga0310690, IMG submission 207661) | Bovine rumen microbial communities from tropical cattle in Woodstock, Queensland, Australia - Gonzalo_04 (v2) (version 2) | ecosystem: Host-associated > Mammals > Digestive system >...
AGTTCCGGCCACCGCACCTTCGGTACGAAATGCGTGCCGTTTTCGTCACGGTAGTAGTTGTGGCTCTCGTTGGCGGAGATTTCCGTCATCTCGATTTTCTCCGCGCCCTTGCCGACGGCGAGGACAAGTACGGGCGGGTAGGGTAGTGCGAACGCCTCCGTGAGCTTCGTGGCGTTGAATGCCGCGATAATCAGCCCGTTGTAGCCCATTTCCACCGCTTTCAGCAGCATGCTTTGGACGGCGATGCCCGCGTCCACTTGTACCCGCTTGCATTCGGGTACGGTGGTGCAGACGATGATGTAGGCGGGCGGTTCGGTGCCGGGTGTCGGCAGGTGCAGCTCCGGCAGCAGCGCGCCCATCTTCACGTTCTCGGTCACGGTGCGGACCTCGTTTTCCTCCGTCACCAGCTTGAACCGGAACGCCTGCTGGTTCTTTCCGGTCGGAACCCATTGGGTCACCTCGACCATTTTCTCCAACACGGTCACAGGCACCTTCCAGGAACTGTCATAGCCCCGGTAGCTGCGGTTTTTCTTCAGCAATGAATCCAAAGAGTGCCCGGACTTGGTCGTCGGGGCACTCTTCCGTTGACGGAATTCGTCAAACTTGTTTTCTAAATAATTGTCTGCCATAATGGATTATTCTTCGTCCATACCGCCGAGCATCTGTTTCAGATCATCGGGAGCTTCGCTAAAGTCTTTCGCGTCGGAGGGGAGCAGGAAGTTGGTGGCTTTCACCTTCTTGTCGGGGGTGATTTTGGTGGCAGTGGTGATGAGGGTTACCTCTTCGCCGTTGATTTCGGTTTTCTGTTCGGTGCTGAGCGGATAGCCTTTCAGACCGGGGTTGCTGGCGAAATTGATGTCGTCGCCTAAACCGAGTTCAGTGGTCACCCAGAGCACGGATGTGGCTTCCTCGTCGGTTTCAAGGTCGGTCTCTTTCACGATAACCTTTTTGCAGTTGTACCCGGCGATGGTTTTCGTCTCATCGGTGTACGTGAATTCTTGTTTTGTAGTGGACAGTTTCTTTTGGAGTTCCTCCTCGGTGATCTGGCGGTAGTATTTGCCGTAGCCGGGGATGTTGAACAGGGTGGTGACGGTCTTGCTGTTGCCGTTGGAGATGACGCTCACGTCAATGCCGACGCTCATGTCCATGCGGTAGGAGTTGCCCATGATGGTGTACTCTTGGGTCTGTTCGGCCAGCTGGGCGGCGACATTGGGGTCGCTACAGCCTTCTGCGGTCATTTCAAAGGTGATTTTGCCGGCGAAGGGCTTCTGCGCGAAAGCGCCGACAGTGCAGATCATCATGGCGACGATCAAAAATAAACGTGTTTGTTTTTTCATTTTTTTAAAGGTATTTGTTGTTAATAATCTCAGTTTATTTCAAACGGCAAAGATACAAAATTTATGTAAAAGTTTAATTGGGCAGAGAATTATTCGTTCAAGGTTCCAAGTTCCAAGTTCCAGGTTCCAAGTTCCAGGTTCCAAGTTCAAGGTTCCAGGTTACAAGTCTTTGAACTTTTTTCTCTCCAAATTACAATAATTCCACCTTGTCGCCGTTAAATAAACCGTTTTAAAAATTGAAGCAGATGAATACGAAGATTTTATGGGCGGATGACGAGATTGATCTCTTGAAACCGCATATACTGTTCCTGAAGACGAAGGGCTACGACGTGATTCCCGCCATGAGCGGCATGGAGGCCCTCGAAATCCTGAAAAATGAGTTTGTGAACATCATCTTCCTCGATGAGAACATGCCCGGACTCAGCGGTCTGGAGACTCTCAAGCGACTCAAGAAAGACTATCCGCACATTCCCATTGTGATGATTACCAAGAGCGAGGAGGAGCACATCATGGAGGACGCCATAGGCTCCAATATCGCCGATTATCTCATCAAGCCGGTGAATCCCAACCAGATACTGCTCTGCCTGAAGAAGAATATCGACAGCAAGAAGTTGGTGGGGGAGAAGGTGACGAGCAACTACCAGCAATCGTTCCGCGAACTCTCCATGCGCATCTCCGACCGTTTGGACGTAAACGAGTGGGCAACACTTTACAAAGATTTGGTTGACTGGGAGTTGCAAATTGAGAAAGTGGAAGACGAGAGTGTCACGGAGATGTTGGCGGCGCAGAAGGAGGAAGCGAATGTGCAGTTCTCCAAGTTCGTGCAGCGCAACTACCTCGACTGGGTCAACGGCCGGACGGAAGACAAGCCGTTGCAGTCGCACACGGTGTTGAAGGAGAAGCTTTTCCCGAAGTTGAGCGACCAGAAGAGCACCTTCCTGTTCGTCATCGACAACTTGCGTTACGACCAGTGGCGCAGCATCTATCCGCTGGTTCACGACTATTATTATATACAGGACGAGAGCATCTGCTACAGCATCCTGCCCACGGCCACGCACTACGCCCGCAACGCTCTGTTTTCCGGGTTGATGCCGTCGGTCATTGCCAAGAAGTATCCCGCCTACTGGCTCAACGAGAACGATGCCGGCAGCAAGAACCAGTTCGAGGAGCAGCTGTTGGGCGAATACCTCAAGCGTTACGGCAAGAACATCAAGTACAGCTACCACAAGATTCTCAACGCCGACTACGGCAAGAAGGTGTTCGACAGTTTCCATCAGATGATCAGCAACCCGCTGAACGTCATTGTGTTCAATTTCGTGGACATGCTGTCACATGCGGGCACGGACGTGAACGTGGTGCGCGAGCTCGCTGACGACGAGAAGTCTTACCGCAGCGTCACGGCCTCCTGGTTCGCCAATTCAGTGCTGTTCGACATGCTCAAGTGGCTGTCGGAGCGCAAGATACCGGTGATGATTACCACCGACCACGGCACCATCAAAGTGGACCGGGCGTTGAAGATGGTGGGCGAGCGCGACCTGAACACGAATCTGCGCTACAAGGTGGGTCGCAGCAGCATGGACTATCCGTCCAAGGAGGTCTTCGAAATCAAGAATCCCGACGAAGCCTTCCTGCCGAGGGAGACGATGACGCAGCGGTTCATCTTCGCCACGAAGACCGACTTCTTCGCCTACCAGAACAACTTCAACCAGTACGTGAATTTGTACAAGAACACGTTCCAGCACGGCGGCATCTCGATGGAGGAGATGATGATTCCGTTCGTGATTTTGTCGCCGAAGAACAGTTAGGCGGCGAGGGGAATGGCGTCTATACGGCAACGCCCGGGCGGTTCTGTCCGGGCGTTGTTGTTTAAACAAACGAAGAGACGTTGCACGCAACGTCTCTACAATCCGCGGAAAGTACAGGATTCGAACCTGTGAGAGCTGTTACACCCTGGCGGTTTTCGAAACCGCTGCCTTCAACCGCTCGGCCAACTTTCCTTCCTCAAAAAGAGTGCGCAAAAATACAATTTTTTTCGATTGCCCGATGCGGCTGTTATAAAAAAAGTAGAGACGCAAAATTTTGCGTCTCTACAACGTTCGTTTAACAATTTTCCCGAAATTATTGCACGTTTTTCAGTACTTCCACGAGGAAGTCGTAGAACTTGCCGACGCTCTCGATGTTGACGCGCTCGACAGGAGAGTGCGGGTGCTCGATGGTCGGGCCGAAGGAGACCATATCCCAGTCGGGATAGCAGACGCCGAAGAGGCCGCATTCGAGACCGGCGTGGATGGCCATCACTTTGGGCTCTTTGCCGAATTTCTCTTTGTAGACCTTCATGCAGGTGTTCATGATGGGGCTCTGCATGTTGGGGTTCCAGCCGGGATAGGCGCCGGTGAGCTCGATACCGCAGTCGGCGAGCTCGGCGATGGCGACCATGCGCTCGCCAAGGGCTTCCTTCGCGCTGTTCACGCTGCTGCGCATCAGGCACTTGGCGCTCATCTCACCGTCCTCGGCGACGAAGTTGGCCAGGTTGTTGGAGGTCTCCACCAAGCCGGGCATGGAGTCGCTCATGCGCTGCACACCGTTCGGGATGGCGAAAATCATGTTCAGGAACTGGTTCAAAGCCTTGGGCTCGATGACTTGTGCGGGAGCATCCACAGCCGTCACGGTGAGGCTGAGACCTTCCTCGGTGAGGGCGAACTCCTTCTTCACGACCGCTTCGAACTCTTTGGCGAATGCCTCGAACTCAGCGGCTTTCGCAGCGGGGACGGTCAGGATGGCCGTGGCCTCGCGCGGGATGGCGTTGCGCAGACCGCCACCGTTGATGCAGGCGACGCAGGCACCGAAGTTGCGGACAGCCTTCTGCAGGAAGCGCGTGGCAATCTTGTTGGCGTTGGCGCGGCCGAGGTTGATGTCCATGCCGGAGTGACCGCCGTGCAGACCCGTGACAAAGAGCTTGTAGCCCTTCATGCCGGCGGGCGTGGCGACGGTGGTGTAGGTGCGGTGGAAGTTGGCATCCAGACCGCCGGCGCAACCCACGTAGAGTTCGCCTTCCGTCTCGGAATCGAGGTTGATGAGGATCTTGCCCTTCACGAAGCCGGGCTTCAGGCCGAAGGCACCGGTCATGCCGGTCTCTTCGTCGATGGTGACGAGCACCTCGATGGGGCCATGCTGGCAAGCCGGGTCGGTGATGGCGGCCAGAGCGGCGGCCACGCCGATGCCGTCGTCAGCACCCAGGGTCGTCTTGTTGGCGCGCACCCAGCCGTTGTCGATGATCGGCTCGATGGGGTCGGTCAGGAAGTCGTGTTTCTTGTCGCTGTCGGCTTGCGGCACCATGTCGCAGTGCGCCTGCAGCACGACGGGCGTGCGGTTCTCATAACCGGGGGTCGCGGGAACGGAGAAGAGCAGGTTGCCGGTCTCGTCCTGCACGACGGGGATGTTGTTCTCCTTGGCCCATTCCTTGTACCATTTCACCACGGCGGTTTCGTGTTTGGAAGGGTGGGGAGCATCGCAAATGTGCCCGAAAATGTCCCATAATCCTTTGGGATACAGACTCAAAAGTTCTTGATTCATTACTTTAATATTTTATGTTTGAAATAAGATTTCGCATTTAAAATGCCGCGCAAAGATACAAATTTTTGGTTTAGGTTGGCGGTGTCGTTTTTGCGGCACGGGGTTGTTTGGAAGTGTGAATCAAAAAATCTTTCCAGACCAAAGATCGGCAAAGAATTCCATCACGGGGATGATTTCAATATTATCCACAAGTCGGCGGTATTTGTCAAGAGATACGGCAATCAGACGTGCTTCTGGATAATCTTCCCCAAACGAGCGCAGTCCTTTTAATTGATTGTTTCTCAACTCTTTTGTTGATTTTATTTCGATTCCGACCTTGGCGTCTCCCAATACCGCATCGATTTCGAGACCGCTGCTTGTCCGCCAATAACTGATTTCCTCCTCCCGCTGTTGATAGCCCAGATAAGCAATCAATTCTTGGATAACCAGATGTTCAAAAGCGTGACCGTATTCGGGTGATCCTTGTTGCAGGTGCGACCTGTGCAACAGATAATTGGTGATGCCGACATCGAAAAGGTAAAATTTCGGAGCTTGGATTAGTTTTCTTTTTTTTGTTTTGGTATAGGCGGGCACAGTATAACCAAAGAGAGTGTCTTCGAGAATTTCAAAGTATGCCTTTGCCGTGACGGAACTCACGCCGCAGTCTGCTGCCACATTGCTGTACACAAGCATTTCGCCGCTGGTAAGGGCAGCCGCTTCCAGAAAACGGTTGAAAACGGCAAGGTTTCTGACTCTGGCCTCCTCCATGATTTCACTTTGAAGGTAATTACCCACATATCCACGAATACGTTTGGTCGCATTTTGTATGAGATAATGCCGGGGAATCATGCCGTTGTTGACCGCTCTGTCGAGATCAAAGTCGGGAATTTCTGTGCTGACAAGCGGGTAAAAATTGTTTTGCAGAGCGCGACCGCCTAAAAGGTTCACCCCTCCACGGCGAAGTTTCCGCGCACTCGAACCTGTCAAGATGAAGCGAAGTCCGCGATTCGTTATCAGCCAGTGTACTTCGTCAAGCAGGATGGGGAGTTTCTGGATTTCGTCTATGATGATCAGTTCGTCAGACGGAAGATTTATCAGTTCTTCCCGTAATAGCGAGGGTCTGCGGCTGAGACGTTCGAATTCGTCGCTTTTTAACAGGTCGTAGTAGCGCGTGTTTGGGAAGAGGTTTTTTAATAATGTTGTTTTTCCAGTTTGTCTTGCTCCAAAAAAGAAAACACTTTCTGTTTCAGCATCTTGTAGTTTAAAAAAACGTGATATCATAAACTCTAACTTTAAATTATCCAAAATATTTTATAGTTTCAGTTTGCAAAAATACACTTTTTCTGAACAAAAACAATGCCAGTTCTAAAAAAATGGGAACCCTTCCGGATTCCCACAAAGTCTCAAGTCTTACGTCTTATTATCGCCTCAGCAATTTCAGCGTCTCTACACCTTTTCCTGTGCGGATTTGACAGATGTACAGTCCGGCAGGCAAAGAAGTAAGGTCCAGTTCGGAATGGCGGATGCCGGCGGGCTGGATTCCGTTGTCATAGTGCAGCAACGTGCAGCCTCTCAAGTCGAGCACGGAGATGCTGACGGGCGAGTCCTGCTCCAGTTGGTATTGCAGGAAGACTTTTCCACCGCAGGGGTTCGGGTATGCGTAGGTGCTGGTGTTGGTGGCGGGATGATTCTCAACACCAACTCCAGAAGTGGGGTCGGCGTAGGCGGTCAGCATCGCCATATTGTAGCGTGCGACTTCGGCGAGGTAAGGATAGTTGCAAGAGTCGGTCACATCGTGGCCTGTGTGATAAGAGGTGGAAAAGGAGTATTCGCTGGCGTATGTGGCGCGATATCCATACTCGTAGTAGGCGTAGCTGTCGCTTCTTTGTGCTCTCTCAACATTTTCGGAGTCGGGTAAGGTGAGGGGCACCATATTGGTATATTGTTCGCAAATGGCGATGGCGCGATTTAATACATCCATCGCATTGTCGTACCAGCGGAGCAGAAGCCGCCAATTGTTGTCGGGTTGGTAGCTCACCATGTCGTTGTTCAACATCAGCGCGATTTTCTCGCCCGCATCGTTTCGTTTCTGTGCGTCATAGTAGCTCCCCCAAAGTCCGAATTCCTCCGCATCAAAGGCCATGAAGTGGATGTCTCGGCGGAATTGGAGGTTGTTCGCGTGGATGATGCGCGCCAGCTCAAGCATCACCGCCACGCCGGAGGCGTTGTCGTCCGCACCGGGTGCATCAGCAAATGCTCCATATTCGGAAAAAGCGATAGCATCCAAATGTGCTCCCACAATAACTAAGGAGTCGTCAATGGGATTACTGGCCGGCAGAACTCCTCTGACGTTGTAGAACCATTCACCTATCCACATATAGACGGCGGTTCCTGACATGTAAAACGAGTCGATTTCTGTAGAGATACCGTAATTTTCTAAGCGGTGAGCAATATATTCTGAGACATCGCGATTGCCATCACCGTTGCCGCTCGATGCAGCAAAGCGACTGCCGAAATTCTGCAGGTCCTGCACCGTGGCATACACGCTGTCGGCGCTGATCTGGCTCAGAATGTTTTGCAGGTCGCCCGGGCTCTGCGCCCGCAGTGTGCCGGACAAAGAGGCGCAAATAATCAATAAAAGGGATATGGTCTTTTTCATTTCTGTATGATTTTTGATGCGGCAAAGATAATCAATATATCTTTCACTATGATTGCTCTAAAAAAATGTATCTTCGCGCCATGATGTTCCGCAATCGAAATAGGGCGTTGCCACTGGCCTTTACCGTCGCTTTCTGCGCGATGCTTTTTGTTGTTTCCGCACAAAAACGGCAAACGATGCCCTCCGCCATACTCGTCAAAGAGAAGTGCAACAGGTGTCACGCGTTTGACACGCTCTGCCGATTCAAGTATGGGGACATTGTGTTGACGGAGGATTCCATCACGTTCACCGCACTCTTATAGTACAAGGGACAGATACGATTGTAGTAGGAGAGGGCTACTATGACACTGATCTTCAATTAGACTTGCCGGAGCCGGATGATTCGGATTACATGTTAGGAGTTGATATTATTGACGGAGATACAATCTTTCTATTTCCCGAGTTTTTTCCGAAATTTCCTGGCGGCGCGGATTCTCTGAGTGACTATCTAAAGCGGGAGAAACGATGGCCCGATAACCCTTTCTTGGATGTTGTCGGGACTGTTCTGGTGGAGTTTGTCGTGGAGAAAGACGGAAGTGTCACGCAACCGAGAGTCAAGGTTTCCCTCTTTCCAGACTTTCATGACAAAGAGGCTCTTCGCGTGGTTCAGTCCATGCCCAAATGGGAACCGGCAACGGTAAACGGTGTTCCAGTACGTTGCTATTACCAGATCCCGGTGACGTGGTCGTGGTGAGTGTTGTTTTTCGATTGTAGTGGCGTGTCTCCGACACGCTTGCCTCGCGGGGTGCCGCTATGCCCCATATTGCGGCTTCGCCTTATATGGGGTTAATTGCGCTTCGCGCGTTTAGCCTCTTCGAGGCTGCTCAAGGAAGATGTTTTATATTACTACCCCGGCCTTCGGCCACCCCTTCTTAAAAAGAAGGGGAATTGTGTCGTGGCCAGCCATTGCTTCCTGAATCCGACAACAATTGCGGTCGTTCCCAATTCTCCTTCCTCGGTAAGGGTGCCCGAAGGGCGGGGTAGGGACGCGAAAGATTGGCCGAAAGGCCATCTTTGTAAATTAATAGGCTGTTAAAAACAAGAAATGGGAACCCTTCCAGATTCCCACAAAAAGTCTTAAATCTCAAGTCTTAAGTCTTAAGTTTAACTCATCTCCAGCATCCGCTGTATAGGCACCAGCGCCTTCTGCCGCAGCTCCTCGTCCATGATGAGCTCTGGCTGCTCTTCGAGCAGGGCGGCGTAGATGTTCAGGAGGTTGTTCTTCTTCATGTTGACGCAGTCGTGCTTGACCGCGCCGTTGTAGAGGGTGTAGAGCTTCTTGTCGGGGTTGCGCTTCTGCATCTCATAGATGATGCCGCTCTCGGTGACGACGATGAACTCTTTGGCCTCGCTCTCGCCGATGAAGTTGAGCATGGCGGCGGTGGAACCGATGAAATCGACCTTCTCCAACAGCTCGCGGCGGCACTCGGGATGCGCCACCACCAACGCGTTCGGGTGTTCGGCCTTGGCCTTCTCCAAATCCTCCACCTCGTAGTGGTCGTGCACGCAGCAGGCACCGTCCCATAGGAGCATCTCGCGGCCCGTCATCCGGTTGATGTAGTCGCCGAGATTGCCGTCGGGCACGAAGATGATTTTCTCGTCCTTGGGCAGCTGGTTGACGAGCTTGAGGGCGTTGCCGGAGGTGACGATCAGGTCGCACTGGGCCTTCACGGCCGCCGTGCAGTTGACGTAGGCCAGCACCTTGTGGTCAGGGTGCTTCGCCTTGAATTCGGCAAGCTTTTCGGCTTTGCAGCTGTTGGCTAAGGAGCAGCCCGCGCTCATGTCGGGCACGAGCACCTTGCGCGTGGGGTTGAGGATTTTGGCGGTCTCCGCCATGAAGTGCACCCCCGCGAAGAGGATGATGTCGGCCTGGGTTTCAGCGGCCTTTCGGGCCAGTCCGAGACTGTCGCCCACGAAGTCGGCCACTTCCTGCACTTCGGGCAAGGTGTAGTAATGCGCCAGGATGATGGCGTTTTTCTCGCGTTTCAAGCGAGCGATTTCGGTTTTGAGTTCGTCGTTGTTCATGTTGGTGGTGATTATCGTTCTGTTGACACCCAGGGCTCTGCTGCGCTTCACCCTGGGTTAACATAGGTCGGGCTTTCAGCCCTCTGGTGGTGCCCCACATTGCGCTTCGCTTATGTGGGGTTAATTGCACTTCGTGCATTTTGCCCCTTTTGGGCTGCTTAAGGAACTATATCTCAATATACTGGGCCTTATCGTCACAACTGCTAACTACTAACTACTAACTACTAACTACTTGAAGATGAACCGTCGGAAGTCCAGCCCCAGGGCATAGACCATAAGGGCGATGAGCAGGATGAAGCCGATGGTGTTGGCGACGCCGAGGAACTTGTCGGAGGGTTTCTTGCCGGTAATCATCTCCACGAGGATGAAGAGGATGTAGCCGCCGTCGAGACCGGGGATCGGGATGATGTTCATGAAGGCGAGGATGATGCCCAGCAGGGCGGTCATGCTCCAGAAACGGTACCAATCCCATACTTTCGGGAAGATGCTGCCGATGGTCAGGAAACTGCCGAGCTGCGTGGCTCCTTCCTTGGTGAAGACGATCTTGAACTGCTTCACGTAGTTGCCTAACGTGCTGAAGCCCTGTTTCACGCCGGTCGGGATGGACTGCCAGAAGGTGTAGTCCACATGCACCACCTCGAAGAAGTCGGCCGGTTGCTTGTAGCCCACGCCGATGTTGCCGATGGAGTCGAGCGTGACAAAAGCGTGGCCGAGGCTGCCGTTGCGTATGAAGTCGAGCTGCAATTCCTTGCCCTTGTTCTCGTTGAAGACCTTCTTGAAATCGAAGAAGCAGAACATCGCGGAGTCGTTGATGCCGATGAGCGAGTCGCCTTTCGTCAGGCCGGCGGCTTCGGCGGGCGTGCCCGAGAGCACGCTGTCGATGACGAACGGGATGCGGTAGTTGCAGAAGAGGGCCGACGAGCCTGCGCCCACCACCTTGCGGGGAAGATCCTTGGGGATGTTGATGACCACAATCTCGCTGTCGCGCTCCACGGTGACGGTCTTCACATTGTCGAGGAGGACGTTGTTGGCGAAGTCGCCAAGCGTCTGCGGGTGTGAAGTGTCGACCATGAGCACCTTGTCGCCGTTGCGGAATCCCGCGTCCTGCATCTCCTTGGAAAATTCAAGGCCGTACTTGACGTTGCTGAGCGGGATGTAGTCGGTGCCCCATGTGAAGCACATCATAATGTAGATGATGATGGCCGTGAGGAAGTTGACGAGCACGCCGCCGATGATGATGAAGAAGCGCTGCCACGCGGGTTTCGCGCGGAACTCCCAGGGTTGTACTTCGCTGCTCAGATCGGAAGCCTTTGTGGTCTCATCCACCATGCCGTTGATGGAGCAGTAGCCGCCGAGGGGGAGCCAGCCGAGGCCCCATTCGGTGGCTTCGGGGTGGTTGGCCCATTCTGCTGGGGCGGTGTGGGAGAAGAAGCTGAAGTGCAACTTCCCGTCGAAGCGTTTCATCCGGATCAGCGAAAGTCCCGGGTTGAAGAAGACGTAGAACTGGTCCACACGGGTCTTGAAGAGCTTCGCGAAAGCGAAATGCCCGAGCTCGTGTGTGACCACCAGGAACGTCAAACTGGCCAGAAGGCCAAGGATTTGCATGGATATGCCCATAGTTTACTATTTTGTTATAGACCCCACACTGCGGCTTTGCCTTGTGTGGGGTTAATTGCACTTCGTGCGTTTTGCCTCTACGAGGCTGCTCAATGAATAATAAGAATCATAACCACTTACGGATGTCGTCGCGCATGCGGATGGCCTCGGCGCGGGCGCAGTCGGCGAAGTGGGAAGCCCCGTCGTCCTGCTTGCGCCAGGCGAGGAGGATGCCGCGGGAGGAGTTGACCACGCCGCCGTTGCCGTTGTGGAGGTACTTGGCGATGTCCTCGGCCTTGCCGCCCTGGGCGCCGTAGCCGGGGATGAGGAAGAAGGTGGTGTCGAGCATGCTGCGGATCTCCGACGCCTCGTCGGGGTGGGTGCAGCCCATAACGCCGCCGATGGCCGAATAGCCACATTCGCCCATGTAGTCTTTTCCGAGCGTCTGCAGCTTCTCGCCGACCACATGGTAGACGCGCTTGCCGTTCTCCGTGGGCAGGTACTCGATGTCCTTTGCACCTTCGTTGGAGGTGCGGATGAGGACGAACACACCCTTGCCATTCTCCTTAATATAAGGTAGATACGGTGAAAGACTGTCTAATCCCATATACGGGCTGAGGGTGATGAAGTCGGCCTCGAACTCGCCGGTGAAGTGCGCCTTGGCGTACATCTCGGCGGTTTTGGCGATGTCGCCGCGCTTGATGTCGGCGATGGTCACGGCGTTCTTCTCGCGCAGGTAGGCGAGCGTGCGGGCGTATGCGCGCAGACCGGCCATTCCGTAAGCCTCGTAATAGGCGATCTGTACCTTATAGCAGGCACAAACGTCCAACGTGCTGTCAATGAGTGCTTTGTTGAACTCCACGAGTCCGTCTTCGATGCTGGGGAACTTCAGCGCGAACGGCTCGGGCAAATAGCTGATGTCGGTGTCCAAACCGACACAAACGTGACCGTTCTTGGCCACGTTTGCATACAATTGATCGATGTTTGACATAATAGTTCTGGATTATTTGTCCAGCACGCGGAGCATGAAGCCGGTGCCGTGTATGTTGCAGATTTCGACGAGAGGCTGGTAGCCTTCGGCGTATTTGGTTTTGCGCTGGCCGGGTTCCTTGGGCAGCACGCGGTCCTCGCTGTCAATGATCAGGTAACCGCGCAGTTTGGTCATGAAGACGTCCATGCTGCGAGAGGTGGTGTGGTCGTCGGCACCCCAGACCTCGCGGAGGATGATCTCACGCGGCACGAGCTTGTTCTTGTGGTCGAGCATCAGCTTGAGAAGTTCGCACTCTTTACGGGTGAGCGTGCGGGTAATCTTCGGGTGGATAAGCTGCATCTCGGTGTAGTTGAGCTGGAAGTTGCCGAACTTGATGGTCTCGTCCTCGCTGATGTACTCGCGCGGGGCCGAGGCTTTGCAGCGGCGCAGGATGGCCTGGACGCGCAGCACCAACTCCTCAATGCTGAAGGGCTTGGTCACGTAGTCATCGCAACCCATTGTGAATCCTTTGATGCGGTCCTCCTTCGAGGCGGCCGAGGAGAGCACGATGATAGGCATGTTCTTGTCAATCTTGCGCATGTTGCTCAACAGACGGAAACCGTCGTAGTGCTTCAGGGCGACATCGAGGATGCAGATGTCGAAAAGCCCCTTGTTGAACTGCGCGTCAGCCTCAGAGCCGTCGCGGAAGTCGGTCACGATGTAACCGGACATCTCTAAGTAATCTTTGATGACGTGGCGCAGGTTGTCGCTGCTGTCCACTAACATGATCCTTTCTTTTTTAAGTTTCATAACGCTTATGTTTTTTTGACAAAATTCTATTAAAAATAACTCTTTTATAATTCTTGCCTTAACTGTTGCGCCTCATTCGAAGCTTCTCTTAAAACCCTCGTTTCTATTGCAAAAATGTTCAAATTCTCGCCATCAGCGCACCATAATAAAACAGCCGCAAAAGTAATAAAATATTTTCAAAAATAATCATTTAGTTGAAAAAATAATTTTGATTTTTTTAGACCAACTATTTTTGTACTTTTGCAACCGTTTGAAAAATTACTGTAACTGTTTAGAATATGGTCAATTATACACCTGTAGAGCAATATTTTCGAATGGGCGTTTCGCAGCAATTTCCAACAAATGTCCCGTACATCACAGTGGCAAACTCTCCCATGATAGGGCTGTTCAAGGCCATGCGTTTCTTGGAATGGGTGGGGGAGAACCCGGAAGGTGTCATCAGCCTGCCGACAGGAAAGTCTTCTGCAGACTTCATGATGTGGGTCAAAAAGTTGCTGGCAGAATGGGATACGACGGAGAGTTGTGCTTTTCGAGAGAGCCATGGGTTGCTGCTTAAACGCAAACCGTCGCTTTCGGGGTTGCATTTTGTGCAGGCCGACGAATATTACCCCATCAACCCGTCGCAGCACAACAGCTCGTACAATTATGTGCAGAAGTTTTTCGTGGAGGGCTTCGGGTTGGACGCTTCGCGGGGACTGTTCATCAACTGTGACGAGATACCCCTGGTAGACGGCAAACATTACACGGAAGTTTTCCCCAACCACCAAGTCGATCTCTCGCTTCGCTTCCGGGAGGACCGCAGTCCAGCGGAGTTGTTGCAGCAACACTCGATTTTCAAGATTGACGACTGGTGTAGCGCGTACGAGGAGCGCATCCGCGACCTGGGCGGCATCGGCTTCTATCTCGGGGGTATCGGTCCCGACGGACGCATTGCCCTCAACGTGCGCGGCAGCGATTTCAACTCGACCACACGGCTGACGGCCACCAACTTCGAGACGGCTGCCGACACTGCCAGCGACCTGGGTGGTATCGAGGTTTCGCGCACTCGACCTGTTATAACCATTGGTTTAAGTACCATTACCTATAATCCTGAATCAGTGGTTCTTATCTATGCCGCTGGAGAGGATAAAGCCGAGGTGGTCAGACTGGCTTTGGAGGAGACACCTTGCAACCGTTATCCGGCTTCGGTGCTTGCCAAGTTGCCCAATGCCCGTTTCTGTCTCACCACGGGTTCCGCTTCCAAACTGAAGGACGCTGTGCACCATTATTACACTAACGGCGGATGGAATCAGGAGAAGTCCGACCGCGCTGTCATCGACCTTTGTCGCCGCATCGACAAGTTCAGCGACAAACTCGTGATGGACGATCTTCGTGACGATACCTTCTGCCGGATGATTCCCGACCTTGGCGAACAGACTGTCCAGCGGAGCATCAACTCCATCACGGCCAAGATTGAGCGGGGCATGGCGCCCGTGCGCGGGAAGGTCATCTACAACACCGCGCCGCACCACGACGACATTCTGCTCGGCATGTTGCCCTACCTCAACCATATTGCCAGCGACCCATCCAACGAACTGCATTTCTCCATTATGACCTCCGGTTTCAATGCCGTGACGAACCGGTTCCTCATCCAGCATCTTACCAATACCTTGAACTTGCTGCGTGACAATCAGATACAGATGGTTTTCTATGACAATTTCTTTACGGAAGGATACAAAATCAAACGGGAGAAAGACGTTTACCATTCGTTGATTAAGCTCGCTTCGCAGCAGAAACCCGAGTTCCTTCGCGGTTTCGCCCATCGACTTGTGCGTGACATCGTGGAAATATGGCATATTAAATCTGTACAAGAACTGGATGACAAGTTAGTCGAGGTCATTGAATTTACCAAGGGATGTTACGACGGGCAGAAGATGCCGGCTGACATCCAGAAACTTAAAGGGATGATTCGGGAGTTTGAGGAGGAGTTGGTGTGGGCGCACTACGGTTTTATGCAGGATCGTGTACACCATCTGCGCCTCGGCTTCTACAATGGCGAGCTTTTCACGGAGAATCCTGACCAAAGTCGCGACGTGCTGCCGATTTTGGAGGAACTCCGCGCCATCAATCCAGACATCGTGACGTTGGCTTTCGACCCCGAGGGCAGCGGTCCCGACACTCATTTCAAAGTGCTGCAAGCCGTTGCCGATGCCGTCCGTCTGTGGGGACGCGAGCGAGATCTCTCCGGGCTGAAAATTTGGGGTTACCGCAACGTTTGGTACCGCTACCATCCGTCAGAAGCCACCCACATCGTGCCCGTGTCGCTCAACGACATCAACACCTTTAACGAGGCTTTCGCCAGCTGTTACCTCAGCCAGGTCGATGCGTCGTTCCCGAGTTACAAGTTGGACGGCAAGTTCAGTACGTTGGCACAGAGCATCTGGGTCGAGCAGCTCAAAACCGTGCAGTTGCTTCTTGGCAAGCCGTTCTTTTACCAGAATCCGAGCCCCATATTGCGTGCCACCCACGGGCTGGTTTTCCTCAAGGAGATGACCGCCGACGAATTCCTCGCCCATGCCGACGAGCTCGAAAAATCTGTAATAGGGTGACTGTAGAGATGCCTGCCGTGTATCTCTGCAGATTTTTTGCAACAAAATGGACGTTTTTTCGTTATAAACAATATTGTTATCCAAAATAGAATTTATGATACGACGCAAAATCTTGATATGCGTATTGATGTTGACGTCTGTAGCGGCTTTCGCGCAGGCTGACCACTGCGATTCGGTACTCATCACGCAGGACACCACCATCTTTGTGGGTCAGTCGGTGCCGTTGCAGGCGCACAACCTGTTCGAATACACGTGGATGCCGGAATCGGCGTTCGCCAACCCGCACAACAACAACCAGACGGTCTCTCCGACGGAGACTACAACATATTATATCACAGGTCGTTACATTTACGGCAATATTGTCACGAACGGCGATTTCGAGAGCGGGAACTCGGGGTTCACGAGCGGTTACAGTTACTACACCACCAACTCCAACACGTGGGGGGTCATCGGACAGGAAGGAACCTACACCATCAACACCAATTCTGCCAATGTGCACAACAATTTCGGCACGTATCAGTGTCTTGACCACACCTACGGCAACGGCACGGGCAAGTGCATGTACGTGAACGGTGCGGGCACGGCCAACACGACGGTGTGGCAGCAGGTTATCAACGTGCAGCCGAACACCGACCACATTTTCATCACGTGGGTGGCCAGCCTTGGTCAGAACTCCACGTGTTCGACTTCGGAACTTGCGCGGCTGCAGTTCAGCATCAACGGGGTTACCATCGGCAACATCTTCACTGCGCCCACCAATACTGCGCAGTGGCAGCAGTTCTACCAGATTTGGAACAGCGGAAATTCCACCACCGCCACCATCCGTATCCTCAACCAGAACACGGTGAATTCGGGCAATGACTTCGCCCTTGACGACATCAGTTTCTCCCCGATGTACACCTGCACGGACTCTGTGACTGTGGAGGTGCTTGTCCCGCTGTATGCGCTGCCCGACACGGTGGTTTCCTGTATCGGCGGCTCCCAGACACTCTCTCCGTTGGACAACGACACCATCGACGCGTTTTGTACCGCCGACGGTCCGATAGAGCCCGAAATCATTCAATATCCCTCACATGCGCAGGTCTCCGTCACGGGAGCTGCCCATGATGTCTTCAACTTCCAGTTCAGCGACGATTATGTGGGCGAGGACACGCTCCTCTATCGCATCTGCTGTGCCAACAACTGCGACACTGCCGCCGTTATCCTGACCTCGAAGGGCTACACCTCGGAGTTCAGCGACACCGCCTGCGTGCAGTATTCGTGGAACGGTCACACCTATTCGACAACGGGAGATTTTGACCAGCACCTCACCGCCGCCGACGGTTGTGACAGTACGGTGACGCTGCATCTGGAAATCATCAACCCCACGGTCGTGATTGTCTCGCACAACCCGGACTTCTGCGCCACGCATGAGACCGTCTTGGAGGTGGAAAGCGAGTTTGAGCACTTTGTCTGGAATACCGGCGACACCACCACATTCTTGGAGGTGACGGAACCGGGTATCTATTCCGTGACCGGCAGCAACAAGTTCTGTGACGGGCGGGCGAACTTCACCATCGAAAACTGCGAGTTCGTGGTCTATCTCCCCAATGTCATCACGCCAACCCGGGCGGACGGCATCAACGACTACCTCTCTATACCAGAGGCGGTTCGTTCGGAAATTCTGGATTTTGAGTTCTTGATTTTCGATCGCTGGGGTGAAATCATCTTCGCCACCACGGATGTGAATTTCGTGTGGGACGCCACTTACAAAGACAAACTGGTGACCAACGGCGTCTATAATTACCTGATGAAATACACGCCCAGCACTGGGAAACCGGTGGTGAAACGCGGCAGCATCACGGTACTATAGTTAGTAGTTAGTAGTTAGTAGTTAGTAGTTAGCAGTTAACCTCCTAAACCGTTAACTATTAACCGTAAAAATCTCCCACATCGTAATCATCTTATACACCAGCGTCGCGGCGAGGACGTCGGAGACTTTGTTGTCGGCTTGCGGGCAGAGTTCCACCACGTCGAAGCCTACAACATTACGATTTTCAAATACTTTCTGTAGGAACGAGAGGGTAGGGTACCATTGCAGTCCGCCGGGCAGCGGGGTGCCGGTGGCGGGTAGTATCGACGGGTCGAAGCCGTCCAAATCGACGGTAATATAGACATTGTCGGTGAGGCGGTCAAGAGCCTTTCCCATCCAATCTTCTTGATTGTGAATGAGATGTGCGTAGAAGATGTTCTCCGGCACGATGTTGTGCATCTCGTCGGTGCAGACGTTTCGGATGCCGACTTGCACTACGCGGGCGGCGCAGTCTTGGGCGCGGCGCATCACGCAGGCGTGGTTGTAGGGCGAGTCGTGGTAGCTGTCGCGCAGGTCCGCGTGCGCGTCGATTTGCAGCACCGTCAGGTCGGGATGCTCCTCAGCCATCGCCTGTATGGCCCCCACGGAGACGGAGTGCTCCCCGCCGACGAGGACGGGCCGCTTGCCGAGGTCCATGTAGTGGCGGACGCGGTTATAGACGGACTTCACCATCGTCTCGGGCGTGCGCAGGTCGTAGTCGTGGTGGTCGGTGTGGATGCCGGCCAGCCAGGCCTCGTGCTGGTACTGGACGTCGTACAGCTCCAGACTGTCGGAGGCGTCCAGGATGGCCTGCGGGCCTTTGTCGGCGCCCTTCACGAAGGTGCTCGTGCCGTCGTAGGGCACGCCGAGGATCACATATCGGGCGTTATCCAGCTCGTACTGACGTTCGTCGTCCATATCGAGGAAGTGGGGCATGGTTTTTATCATGGGGGTAGGGGGTTAAGGGTTAGCAGTTAGCAGTTAGTAGTTAGTAGTTAGTAGTTAGTAGTTAGTAGTTGAAAGTTGAAATCGCGGCGCGAAGATAGGATTTTTTTCTTATGGGAGCTGCTGTTGTGATTATTTCAAGGATGGAGTTTGGTCATATCGTGCCAGAGGCACGCTACAATGGGCAAGTCGAGTAGTGGCGTGCCTCTGGCACGCAGCATCGCACGCGCATCGCCAGCCCCACACTGCGCAACTGCGTTGCTTGTATGGGGTTATTAAGATTGCGTGCATACTGCACGCTTCGCGCCGCGTTGTCGTAAAAAAAACAGCACCTTGCGTTCAAAAACCGAAATAATTGTATCTTCGCGGCATGAAAAAGTGTTACTTTGTTATTATTGCATTTTTATGTGTGGCGTGCGTACGTCCCGCGTTAATAATTCCAGACAACTTGGAGACGCATCTACGTTATTCTTCCTCCTATCGCCACTACGTAAAGCTTGTGAATCGGGCTATGGATAAAGACACAACAGCGCTCAAAGAGCTCCTTCTGATTGACAATATCGGCGATGGTGCAAGTTACGAACACGGTGACATTCTTATCCAGCTGTTGCAAAATCTTGGAGATGATTTCTACAGCAACGTTCTTAAAACCGTGCCGGCCGATCAAAAAAGTATTCTTCAAGATTATTT
>Ga0310690_10004739_pt1 | contig 19041 bp, 13 predicted proteins | sample AusTroGonzalo_MG_2_FD_207661 | JGI IMG/M metagenome (GOLD analysis project Ga0310690, IMG submission 207661) | Bovine rumen microbial communities from tropical cattle in Woodstock, Queensland, Australia - Gonzalo_04 (v2) (version 2) | ecosystem: Host-associated > Mammals > Digestive system >...
CAAGCATATTGAGCTCTCTTGTATTCTGGAGTTGATTGAGCTAAGTTAACACCTACGCTTAAACCTAGGAATTTATAAATCTTACCCATCCATTCAGCGTCACGCTTTGCTAAGTATTCGTTTACAGTAACAACATGAACGCCTTTTCCTTCTAGTGCTGCAAGATAAGCTGCAAGTGTAGCAACTAAAGTCTTACCTTCACCAGTTCTCATTTCAGCAATTCTACCTTGATATAAAACAACACCACCGATAAGTTGAACCCTGAAGTGTCTCATGTTCAAAACTCTCTTTGATGCTTCTCTTACTGTAGCAAATGCTTCTGGAAGTAAATCATCTAATGATTCACCGTTCTTAACTCTTTCTTTATATTGTTCAGTGCAAGAAGATAACTCTTCATCACTCATTGCTTCAAATTTAGGTTCCAATGCTTCAATCTTATCTACAATCTTTTCGATTTTAGATAATTCTCTTTCATTTGAACTCATAAATATTTTTTTCAAGAATCCCATTTCTATACCTCAAATCTAGTGTCTGTGACACTATAAATAAATTATCATAAATACGCGCGGAGAGTCAATATTGACTAAAAATTAAACTCCGCCTCATCTCTCAAGAATGCGGCTAACATTGAATTTCTTTTATCTATCCTATTATTCCTAATCATCTTGGCAATAATATCTTTCTTTCCTACGATTACAACAGCTTGTTTTCCTCTTGTAATTCCCGTATAAAGCAAGTTTCTTGTAGCAAGCATTGGATTATTCTCTTCTGCTACAAAAACAACTATTTTGAATTCACTACCTTGAGATTTGTGAACAGTAACAGCATATGCTAGTTGAATTTCTTCAAATTCTTTTCTACCATATATCGCAAGTTTTTCATCATCAAATTGAACTGTAATTGTTGGAAGTTCTGGGTTTATATCAATTATCTTGCCCATCTCTCCATTAAACACTCCTGTGCCTGATTTTCCAGTCAAATTGCTATATGTAAGCTCATAGTCGTTCTTGATATGAATAATTCTATCTCCAACTCTAAAGCTGTTTGCTCCATATTGAATCTGCACACCATCTGGTCCAATTGGATTAATTGCATCTTGAAGCACTTTGTTTATGTTATCTATACCAACAATTCCCTTCTTTGATGGAGCTAAAACTTGTATTTCATCAACTGAAACATTGAAGTATTTAGGAAGTCTATTGTTGACCATATCTACAACTATATCTAATGCTGTTTGTGGAATGTCTGCGCTTTGGAAGAAAAAGTCTGTACTCTTATTATCTAGTGCAATCATTTTTCCATTGTTAATCTCATGGGCATTATACGAAATCATGCTCTTTTCGCCTTGTCTATAGATTCTAGATAAATAACTGACAGGTATAACCTGCGAGTTAATCATATCTGATAAAACGTTACCAGCACCTACAGATGGCAATTGATCTTTATCACCAACAAAGATAACCCTAGCATCTTTCTTTAGAGCAAGAAGAAGTGAGTGCATAACAAATACGTCACACATTGATACTTCATCAACAATTATTACATCCTCATCTAAATCTTCTGTTTCGTTATAGACAAATTTTGAAGACTCATCATTCAACGCTAAACGTAGCGCTCTATGGATAGTAGATGATGGCATTCCTGTTGATTCACTTAACCTTTTTGCTGCTCTTCCCGTTGGCGCACAAAGTTTGTATGATTTTCCAAGCTTATTAAGCATTGAAATGATTGCTTTTATGATTGTTGTTTTACCCGTTCCAGGTCCTCCTGTAACTACTGAAACTCCATAAATAAGTGAATTTTTAATCGCTTCGATTTGTTTTTCATCAAGAGCAATTTTATGTATCTCTTGATACTCTTTTATATTCTCATCAATATCCATAAGGATATTGTTCGATGTCGCGTTCATTAATTGAATTAACTTTTTAGCAATCTCTTTTTCCTTGTGGTATAAGATATAAGACATAACAACTTTTCTTTCAAACTTTTCAAAAATTATTATTCTTCCAAGTCTTTCGCAAGTTGATATACTTGTCTCTACTAAATCAATATGTTCTTGTGGATTTAAAGTTAAAAGAGATATGGTTTCTGATACTAAATCATCATAAAAAAGATACGTGTGTCCCTTTTGATTTGCAACCTCTGTAAGGATGTAAGTAATTGCGGCAATTACTCTTTCGCTACTATTTAAAGGGATACCCATTTTAACAGCAATAGCATCTGCTGTTTTAAAACCTATACCATCAATATCTTCAATTATTTTATAAGGATTTTGCTCAAGTATTGCTCTTGTTTGATTGCCATATGCCATATATAACTTTGTAGCCATAGACACAGTTATATCAAACGCTTGCAAGTACATTATTAAGTCTCTCATATCAGACAAAGAGACGAATTTTTCTACTATTTCTTTTGCTTTTTTAATACTGATACCTTTAACGGTAGAAAGCGCTTTAGGATTAGATGCTAAGACTTCAAAAGTCTTATCTTTAAATGTTTCTACAATTCTTGTAGCAATAGTTAATTTTATCCCTGGGAATATACCACTAGATAAAAATTGAATCATGGAAGTAATAGTTGCTGGGAATTTAACAATTACAGAACTTACTTCAAATTGTTCCCCATATTTTTGGTTATATTTATATTCACCTTCCATTACTAATTTTTCGCCTGGGTTTATATCAGGAAAAGCACCAACGCAAAATACTGGTGCTAATCCTGTATCTACCATAACTACTGTATAGCAATTTTCAAGGTTTCTAAATTTAACGTCTAAAACTTCCCCTTCTAATCTCAAACTAAACCTCTTGTATAGCCTTTAATAAAGCATCAACTTTATCTGTCTTTTCCCAAGTTAGATTTGCATCTTCCTTACCGAAATGACCATAGTTTGTTGAAGCTGCGAATTGTGGAGTTCTTAAGTTTAGATTCTCGATAATTGCAAGTGGTCTAAAGTCAAAGACTTTAGCAAGTGCCTTTGAAATCTTTTCTTCGCTATATTTTCCAGTTCCAAAAGTATGAACTTGTAAAGCAACCGGGTGAGCAACACCAATAGCGTAAGCGATGTCTAATTGACACTTATCTGCAAGACCTGCAGCAACAACATTCTTACATACATATCTTGCCATATAAGCTGCTGATCTATCAACCTTTGTTGGATCCTTACCAGAGAAAGCACCGCCACCGTGAGGAGCATAACCACCATATGTATCTACGATAATCTTTCTACCTGTTAAGCCGCTATCGCCATGTGGTCCACCAACAACGAATCTACCTGTTGGGTTGATATAGAACTTTGTATCTTCCTTTAATAATTCCTTTGGAATTACTGTATCGATAACATACTTCTTTATATCTTTTCTTAATGTTTCCAAATCTACTGTTTCATCATGTTGAGCAGAAACTACAACAGCATCAACAGCATATGGAGTATCATCATGATATTCAACTGTTACTTGAGCCTTGCCATCTGGTCTTAAATACTTTAGGGTTCCGTTCTTTCTAACTTCTGTTAACTTTCTTGTTAACTTATGAGCTAAAGAAATTGGCATTGGCATTAACTCTTTTGTTTCTTTGCAAGCAAAACCAAATACCATACCTTGGTCACCTGCACCTGTTAAATCATACTTGTCTGTGCTTGAATTTTCTCTAATTTCAATACCAGCATCAACACCTTGTGCGATATCTGGAGATTGAGTATCAAGTCTTACCATAACTTCACAAGTATTACCATCAAATCCCTTTTCTTCTGCATCGTATCCAATATCTAGAATTGCCTTTCTTGCAACAGCTTCATAATCAACCTTAGCTTTAGTTGTTATTTCTCCTGTTAATAAAGCAAATCCTGTATTACATACTGTCTCAAGAGCTACTCTTGAGTTAGGGTCTTGCTTAATAAGTTCATCAAGTACTGAGTCTGAGATTTTATCGCAAACTTTGTCTGGATGTCCTTCTGTTACACTTTCACTTGTAAATAAGTGTTTATACATTTTATTATCCTCCAAAAAATAAGGTCACTACTTAGCAAAGATAGTGACCTTACAGAAATTCTATCTTTCAAGTAAACTTGCGGGATTTAGCACCTTTCGAGAGGTTGCTGTGTCTTCATAGGGCCCGACCCCTCCAACACTCTTTATAGAAATCTACTATATACAGTTGTAATTGATTTATTAGTCTTCGTTTTCTGCTGCAAACTTAGTATCTAAGTTTTCTTCCTTAATGACATTCATTTCAGAAGCCTTATTTACAGTGATAACGTTTTCATAAATCTTTGTACCAGTACCGGCAGGAATTAACTTACCGATAATGACATTTTCCTTTAAGCCTTGTAAGTGATCTACCTTACCCTTCATAGCTGCATCAGCAAGAACTCTAGCTGTTTCTTGGAATGAAGCTGCAGATAAGAATGAATCAACAGCAAGAGAAGACTTAGTAATACCTTGAAGTATTCTAGCACCTAATGCTGGCTCGCCGCCTTCAGCAAGAACCTTTTGGTTAGCTTCTTGAAGAACTCTTTCGTCAACAACATCGCCAAGAAGTAAGTTTGTTGAACCAACAGCTGTGATTCTTACTCTTCTTAACATTTGTCTTACGATGATTTCCAAGTGCTTTTCATTGATTTCGGCATTTGAAGATTCATATGTCTTCTTAACTTCATCAATAATATACTCTTGAACAGCAGCAGGTCCCTTTGTTCTTAGTAAGTCTTGAGGATAGATACTACCTAATGTGATTCTATCACCAGCAGCAATCTTTTCACCTGTCTTTACGCAAATCTTCTTATTGTAATCGATAGGATATTCTCTCTTATCTTCCTTACCTGTGAACTTATCTACACCAGTAACTGTAACGATTCTTACGCCTGAAGAATTTTCTTCTACGCTTACAACACCATCAATATCTGAGATAGTAGCTTGACCCTTTGGTCTTCTAACTTCGAATAATTCTTGTACACGAGGAAGACCGTTTGTAATATCGCCAGATGTAGCAACACCACCAGTGTGGAATGTTCTCATTGTTAACTGTGTTCCTGGTTCACCGATTGATTGAGCAGCGATGATACCAACAGCTTCACCAACCTTAACGATGTTACCAGAAGCCATGTTCTTACCATAACACTTAGCGCATACGCCATTCTTAGCTTTACATGAGATAATAGCTCTGATTGTAATTTCTTGCATACCAGACTTATCAATAGCCTTAGCTTGATCTGGAGTAATCATTTGACCAGCAGCTACAAGAACTTCTCCTGTGAATGGATCAACTACATCGTTGATAACGAATCTACCATCAATCTTATCGATAAAGTTCTTACCAGCCTTATCGTTAAGTACGATTTCTTCTTCCTTACCATCCTTCATTACTTGAACACGACCAACTTTTGCATTGTATAGGTTCTTAACGTCTTCAGCTGTGATAACACGACCCTTTGTAATTACGGCCTTGCCTGTAGACTTATCTAAACAATCAAGAGCAGCCTTGCATCCAAGAACTGACTTAGAGAATGTAATATAGTCATTATTCTTAACAACTGTACCCTTAACATCTCCACAATCTTGTTCGTATACAACAACATGGTGACATACATCAACAAGACGACGTGTTAAGTAACCAGAGTCAGCAGTCTTTAACGCTGTATCAGCCATACCCTTACGTCCACCGTGAGCTGAAATAAAGTATTCCAATACTGATAGACCTTCACGGTATGATGACTTAATTGGAAGCTCAATATCCTTACCTGATGTAGAAGCAACGATACCTCTCATACCACACAATTGTGAAATCTGACCGATACCACCACGGGCACCTGAGTTAGCCATCATCCAAATTGGGTTATAGAAGTCTGATGTCTTACCTTGCTTTTCAAGGATGTTAGATACTTCTGTCTTGGCAGCAGTCCAAGCCTTAATTGTTTCTTGGTATCTGTTGCTTTCTGTTGTAAGACCCTTTCTGCTTGCTCTTTCAATATCGATAACTTTCTTTTGAGCAACATCAAGGAACTTTTGCTTTTCTTGTGGTACATGCATATCGAAGATAGATGCTGTGATAGCACCAACTGTTGAATACTTGTAACCTAAAGCCTTAATCTTATCTAGAACTACAGCTGTTTCTGTAGCACCTTTCTTTGCGAATACTCTATCAACGATTCTTGATAAATCTTTCTTAGCAACGATGCTGTTGATTTCTAAGTCTAGGTAGCTTAGAGGATCAGCTGGATCTCTCTTTTGTAAACCTAAATCTTGAGGAATAGCACTGTTGAAGATTAACTTACCAACAGATGTTGTGATTCTCTTTGAATATTCTTTTCCATCGATAACCTTAGAAACTCTAACTTCAATTTCTTTTTGTAGAGAAATTTGCTTTGTTTGATAAGCCATTAAAGCTTCATCTGGGTTTCTGAATACTCTTCTATCTAAAGTTCTCTTTGCAGGATCTTCTGGCATTGTTAAATAGTAACAACCGATAACGATATCTTGTGATGGAGAAACAACTGGCTTACCATCAGACAACTTTAAGATATTATTTGTTGAAAGCATTAAGAATCTAGCTTCTGCTCTAGCTTCTAGTGATAGTGGTACGTGAACAGCCATTTGGTCACCATCGAAGTCGGCGTTGAACGCTGTACATACAAGTGGGTGTAACTTAATAGCTCTACCATCAACTAATACTGGTTCGAAAGCTTGGATTGATAATCTGTGTAATGAAGGAGCACGGTTTAATAAAACTGGGTGATCTTTAATTACATCTTCAAGGATATCCCATACATATGATGTTGGGTTATCGATGATTCTCTTAGCGCTCTTAACGTTTGAAGCATACTCTTGTTCAACAAGTTCCTTAATAACGAATGGTTTGAATAATTCGATAGCCATTTCTTTTGGAAGACCGCATTGGTACATCTTTAATTCTGGACCAACGACGATAACTGAACGTCCTGAATAGTCAACACGCTTACCAAGTAAGTTTTGACGGAAACGTCCTTGCTTACCCTTTAATAATTCAGTTAATGACTTAACCTTTCTGTTATTAGTTGTTACAGCCTTACCACGACGACCGTTATCGATTAATGCATCAACAGCTTCTTGTAACATTCTCTTTTCATTTCTGATGATAATGTCTGGAGAGCCGATTTCTAGCATCTTCTTTAGACGGTTATTTCTCATGATAACTCTTCTATATAGATCATTTAGATCTGAAGCTGCATATCTACCACCATCAAGTGCAACCATTGGTCTTAAATCTGGTGGAAGAACTGGAAGAACATCTAAAACCATCCATTGTGGCTTATTATCTGATGTTCTGAAAGCTTGAACTACTTCAAGTCTCTTTGCAGCTCTTGTCTTAATTGGGCTACCGTCTTTTGCTTCAGCGATAGTCTTATTTAAGTCTTCGTATTCCTTTTCTAGGTCAACATCTGCTAATAATCTCTTAATAGCAGCACCACCCATTCCTACTTCGAATGCGTTTGAACCAAACTTATCTACTGCTTCAAGATATTCTCTATCATCAATGATTTGCTTGTATTCGAAATCTGATTGACCTTTATCAAGAACAACATATTTATTGTAATAAACTACTAGTTCAAGTTCCTTTAGAGGAATGTCTAGTAACATACTAATTCTATAAGGAGCACCCTTTAAGAACCAAATATGAGTAACTGGGCATGCAAGTTCAATGTGACCCATTCTCTCACGTCTTACTTTAGATCTAACGACATCAACACCGCACTTATCGCAAGTGATACCCTTAGCTCTTGTCTTCTTATACTTACCACAGGCACATTCGAAATCCTTTACTGGTCCGAAAATTCTTTCGCAGAATAAGCCATCTTTCTCTGGCTTTGTAGATCTGTAGTTAATAGTCTCTGATTTTGTAACTTCACCATGAGACCAGCTTCTAATTGTTTCAGGAGAAGCGATTCCTATTTTAATAGAACTAAAATTATTTACGTCTGCCATAGTTAATCTCCTTATTCCTTATCGTCGAAGTTGAAAGAGAATGCATCACTATCATCTTCGTCTTTACCTAGAAGGTCAATTGAAGCGCCATCGTTGTCAACTGATAAATCATCAAATGAGATTCCTAATCCGTCATCTTCATCATCTCTATCAGCGCCTAAATTGCTAATATCAATTTCTTCTGTTGTACCTGGGATATTTTCTGTTGAGAATGTATCTCCAGATGTATTATGAGCACCTGTACGGAATGTATCCATATCGCTGTAGTCTCTAATACCTACTTCTTCGTTCTTATCGTTTAGAATCTTAATATCTAATCCTAGAGATTGGAATTCCTTAATCAATACCTTGAATGCTTCTGGAGTTCCTGGTTCTGTGATTGGAGTACCATGTACGATAGATTCGAAGCACTTTGATCTACCATTTACGTCATCTGACTTGATAGTTAATACTTCTTGTAGGATATGAGCAGCACCATAAGCTTCTAGAGCCCAAATTTCCATTTCACCGAAACGTTGTCCACCGAATTGAGCCTTACCGCCTAGAGGTTGTTGTGTAACTAAGCTGTATGGACCTGTAGATCTAGCATGCATCTTTTCATCAACCATGTGACATAGTTTTAACATGTACATGTAACCAACTGTAACTGGGTTTTCGAAAGCTTCACCTGTTCTACCATCATATACTGTGAACTTACCATTTTCTGGTAAACCGTTTTCTTTGAATAATGCCTTAATATCTGCTTCTGTAGCTCCATCGAATACTGGAGTAGCAACCTTAAGACCTAACTTCTTAGCAACATAACCTAAGTGAACTTCTAAGACTTGTCCGATGTTCATACGTGATGGCACGCCTAGTGGGTTTAACACGATTTGTAATCTTGTACCATCTGCTAAGAATGGCATATCTTCTCTTGGTAATACTCTTGAAATAACACCCTTGTTACCATGACGTCCTGACATCTTATCGCCGACACCGATCTTACGCTTTTGAGCAACATAAACTCTAACAAGCTTGTTTACACCAGCTCCGATATCGTCTTTGTTCTTCTTTGTAAATACCTTAACGTCGATAACAACGCCTGATTGTCCGTGTGGTAATCTTAGAGATGTATCTCTAACTTCCTTACCTTTTTCACCGAATACGGCTCTTAATAATCTTTCTTGAGGAGTTAATTCAACTTCACCCTTTGGAGTTGTTCTACCAACAAGGATATCCTTTGAGTTAACTTCAGCACCGATACGAACGATACCATCTTCATCTAGGTTCTTTAATGCTTCATCACCAAGACCAGGAATATCTCTTGTGATTTGTTCATCACCAAGTCTATTGATGCTCTTAGCAGAAACTTCGAACTTTTCAATGTGGATAGATGTGAATACGTCATCCTTAACTAAATCTTCGTTAATTAGGATAGCGTCTTCGTAGTTGTAACCTTCCCATGACATGTAACCGATAAGAATGTTACGTCCTAATGATAATTCGCCGTTTTGTGTAGCTGGACCATCAGCAATAACCATACCCTTAAGAACTTTTTGTCCCTTATCTACGATAGGCTTTTGTGTGATACATGTACCAGCATTTGATCTTTCAAACTTTTGTAGATTGTAAACGTCTTCACCAGCTGTTGTTGTTACAACGATTTGCTTAGCATCAACGCTCTTTACGATACCATCGTTCTTAGCAATAACTAGAACACCACTATCGTAAGCAATCTTATGTTCAATACCTGTAGCGATCATTGGAGCTTCTGGTTTTAATAGAGGTACAGCTTGACGTTGCATGTTAGAACCCATTAGGGCACGAGCTGTATCATCATTCTCAAGGAATGGGATTAAAGCTGAAGCTACTGAGATTAATTGCTTTGGAGATACATCCATGTAATCAACCTTTGACTTGTCAACTTCACGAATATCTTCCTTAATACGACACATTACACGATCTGATACGAATGAACCATCTTCGTTTAATGGAGTATTAGCTTGAGCTACTGTATATAAATCTTCTTCATCTGCTTGTAGATATCTAACTTCATCAGTAACGATGCACTTTTCTTTATCAACCTTTCTATATGGAGCTTCAAGGAATCCATACTTGTTGATTCTTGCATAAGATGCTAAAGATGAAATCAAACCAATGTTTTGACCTTCTGGAGTTTCGATAGGACATAGACGACCATAGTGAGTATGGTTAATATCTCTTACTTCGAAACCAGCTCTTTCTCTATTTAAACCACCAGGTCCTAAAGCTGATAACTTTCTCTTGTTTGTTAATTCAGCGATTGGGTTATGGTGATCCATGAATTGAGATAATTGAGATGTAGCAAAGAATTCTTTGATTACAGCTGCAACTGGCTTAACATTGATGAATGATTGAATCTTGCATTCATCGCTATCTTGAGTTCTTGACATGTTTTCCTTGATTTGTTTATCAAGTCTTGCCATACCAATACGGAATTGATTTTGTAATAATTCACCAACGCAACGAACACGTCTGTTAGCTAAGTGGTCGATGATATCTGTTGTTCCAACACCATGGCTTAAACCTAAGTTGTTGTTGAATGAAGCTAAGATATCTTCAACTGTTAAGTGCTTAACAACTAACTTTTCAACGATATCGTCTGTATCTGAAACGATGTAGTTTTCTAAGTCTTTAGCTGACTTCTTTTCAGCAAGAAGAGCATCTAAAACTGGCTTGTAAACTAATTGATCATCGTATTCTGAGTTTGCACCGAATAATTTATCTAAGATCTTTTGAGAGAACTTGCCTTGAGTTAAGATGTTAACTGTGTTGTTACCCATAACCTTAACTGGTTGTTCATCCTTACCCTTTACTGTAACTACATTGATACCAGCATTTTGGATAGCCTTAGCTGTATCAATATCAAGAAGCTTACCCTTTTCTGCTACAACTTCACCATCAGTTGTAATTGCATCTTCTGCAAGTTCAAGACCAGCAATTCTGTAAGCAAGAGATAACTTCTTGTTAACTTTATATCTACCAACTCTCATTAAGTCGTACTTTCTATCATCAAAGAATAAACCTTCGATTAAGTGCTTAATACCTTCTTCAGTTGGTGTTTCACCTGGACGTTGACGTCTGTATAATTCTTCCTTAGCAGCATCAACATTACCGATAGGATCCTTTTCGATTGTGTTTAATAAAAGCTTTTCGTTACCGAATAATTCTACTAATTCTTCGTTTGTACCTTTTTCTAATAAAGCACGGATAAGAACTGTAGCTGGGAATTTACGCTTTCTATCTACAGAAACTGAGATAACGTCATGTTGATCTTGGTGGAAGTCAATCCATGCGCCTCTTTGTGGCATGATTTGTGTGTCATATCTTTCAACACCAGTCTTTGTGTCCTTTTCGCTTGTGTTATAAACACTTGGGCTTCTTACTAATTGGCTTACAACTACACGTTCTGCGCCATTGATAATGAATGAACCGCTTTCAGAAATTAGAGGAATATCTCCCATGAAAACTTCTTCTTCGATCATTTCATTTGTTTCTTTACGTACCAATCTAATCTTAACTTTTAGAGGTACTGTGTAAGAACGGTCACCATCTTTACATTCTTTGATTGTGTACTTTGGAGTGCTATCTAAGCTGAAACCTAAATAGTGCAATTCAAATCTACCAACTCTGTCTGTAACTGGTGAGAAATCATCCAAAACTTCTTGGATACCTGTTGTAACGAATTCTTTGTATGAATTCATTTGAGCTTCAAGCAAATAAGGCATATCTAGAACTTCTTTGATCTTAGAGAAAGAACTTCTTTCTGTTGTGCCATATTTAACTTTATGAGTCCTTTTTGCAAGGATTGTATCTTGAGGCATGTCGTCCCCTCCTTTAATAATTTTCCAGTTTTAACATCAACTTGAGCATCATTTTCATAAAAAACGCGAAAATACGCCCATAAAATAGTCGTGCGTAAATAAATATACAATTGCGCGCTTAATACGTCAAGAAAAATTTTATAGTTTTTAGAAATTTCTCAAAATTCCTATTTTTAATTGTAAATTTCATGTAAATTCTCATTTTTAGTAATTTTCTTTGTAAATTTTGTGTAAATTTTGACAATTTTCTCTCACGCGTGTGGAGCCTGTAATATTGACTTAATAATATTTAAATATTAAAATATATCGTATGAGATTAGACAAGTTTTTAAAGGTTTCTAGAATAATTAAACGTAGAACTATCGCAAACGAAGCATGCGATTCAGCCCGTGTAGAACTTAACGGAAGAGCAGCAAAAGCTGGTGCTCAAGTTAAGGTCGGAGATATTGTTACACTGCACTTTGGTGATAACAATTTTAAGTTCAAAATCCTTAATGTTCAAGAGACTGTTAAAAAACAAGATACCGCTGAAATGTATGAGGTAATTATTGATGAAAATTAGTGTTATTATTGCATGCGGTGGAACAGGTTCTAGAACAGGACTTCAATATAACAAATTAAAGTTTGACATCGGCGGAATGCCTATTATTCAAAAAACTATCTCTGCTTTTTCAAGAGATGATATCTCATCAATAATTCTTGCAGTAAACAGACAAGATTTAGAATGGTTTAACGAATTAGTTACTTCACTACATAACGAGAATATTAAAGTTTGTCTTGGCGGTTTAGATAGACAAGAAAGCATTTTCAATGCCCTACAAATGGTAGATGAAGATACAGATCTTGTCATGATTCACGATGGAGCTAGACCATTTGTATCTCAAAAAATTATTGACGAAGCAATTGAAGGAGCCATAAAAAGAGGCACAGCTGTTGCTTGCATAGACGAAACAGATTCCCTAAGACAATTTAGCGAATTTGGCTCAACTCCGGTAGATAGAAAAGAATATGTAAGAGTACAAACACCTCAAGTATTTAGATATGATCAAATTCTAAAAGCATATAAGATGGCTAAAGCTAATTTTGGTCAATTCACTGACGATGCCTCTTTATATCAAGAATATATAGGTGATGTATATATAACACGTGGCTCTCCTGCAAATATTAAGATTACAACAAAGGATGATATTGCAAAATTTATTCCTCAAGATTTCTTTGTAGGTGTGGGCTGGGATACACATGAACTTGTAGAAGGAAGAAAACTAATACTTGGCGGTGTTACAATTCCTCACACAAAAGGATTGCTTGGTCACTCTGATGCGGACGTTTTAACTCACGCTATTATGGATGCCTTATTATCTGCATCACACAATAAAGATATTGGACAATTATTCCCAGACACAGATGATAGATATAAAGGAATATCTTCTATACTACTTCTTAAAGAAGTTGTTATAATGATAAAAGATCAAGGATATACAATAAACAATGTTTCAGCTGTCATTATGGCACAAAAACCAAAGATGGCTTCATACATCCCTCTAATACAAGTATCACTTGCAGAAGCAATGGGTATTGATGAAAGCAAAGTTTGTGTATCTGCAACAACAACAGAAAAATTAGGCCTAGTTGGCCACGAAGAAGCAATTAGTTCAAACGCTTATGTTTCTCTATACAAAAAGGAAGTATAATTTATGGAACAAGAAAAAGAAGTAACAAAATCAGATATTACAACAACTGATGCGATTTATATTATATTCGCAGTTATAATGGCATTCTTATTTATTTCAATTGCCGTTGTTTCTGTTTTACTTCTAATTAGTGCTTTTATGGCAATGGGACAAGCTGGAGATTTAGCTTCAACAGGAAAAATAATAGTGCTAGCAGTTCTTGTTATTCTTTGCGTAGCACTATTTGTATATTTAGATTATTTAATTATTACAACAGTTATTAAAAGCGCCAAAAAATATCTTGCTGAAAGAAAAGAAGTTTTAAGCAAAATAGAATCTAAAAACAATTAATTCTTTATATTGTCAAAAGATAAAGGAAGCAATTCTTCTAATAAATATTCTTTTTGATTAACATCATCTGCAAGAATAATCTTAAAATCACTATCACAGAATTCGCTCATAACTTGTCTACACATACCACAAGGGCTTGTTAATTCAAGTTTATCTTTGCCGCCTACAACCGCAATTGCCTCGAATTCATATTCTCCTTCTGATACAGCTTTAAATATTGCAGTTCTTTCTGCACAGTTTGTAGCACCATAAGATATATTCTCTATATTGCAGCCAGTATAAATCTTGCCATCCTTACATAAAAGCGCAGCACCAACTTTAAATTCTGAATATGGAGCGTAAGCATTCTCTCTAGCTTTCTTTGCCTTATTAATTAATTCTGTATACATTTAATCCCCCAAGAGTCTTTTCTTTAAGACCTCTACACTATCTATTATATCAGCATTCTCTAGCACTTCTAATGTTGATTTATCCCTAAATCCCCACGAAACAAGAATGGACTTTACTCCTGCATTTTTCGCTGTATAATAATCTACATCAGAATCTCCTATATAAACGCACGCGCCTTTATCTATATTTGATTCTTTAATAATATAATTAACTAGGTCTGGGTTTGGTTTTACTTCCATACCCTCTTTATGACCTGCAGCAATATCTATTAATCCTTTGAAATAAATATCTGCCAATCTCTTAACAGCTTCATCATTTTTATTTGAAACAATACCGGTTTTTATTCCATTATCTTTTAATTCTTTAAGCATATCTATAATGCCAGGGAATGCATGGGTATTATCATTGCAATGAATTGTATAGTGCTCTTTAAACACTTCATACACTTTCTGAACAGTATCTTTGTCCGTTCCTAAAGGAACTGCTCTTTTTATTAGATTCATAACACCATTGCCAATAAAAGATCTCACTTCTTCAATCGTTCTTTTTGGAAAAGAAAAATACTCTAGCGCATAGTTTGTGCTATTTTTTAAATCTTCTAATGTATATAGTAGAGTTCCATCTAAATCAAATATTGCAATTTTTATCATACGAATATTATATTCCTTTTTATCGGCTCTTTTAAATCATTTTCGATTTTTATATAATAAAACTAAGGTTGATTATGAGGGAAAATATGAAGTACATTTTTGCATGTAACAAAAACGCTGGACAAAGACAAGCAACATCTTTAATCAAGGATCAAATCCAAAAATTAAACAATCCAATTGAATACGAGATTTACGAAACTAAGGCACCACTTGATGCTACTAGATTCGTATCAGAATATTGTGATACACATAAAGATGAGGAAACATGTTTTGTTGCCTGTGGCGGAGATGGAACAATAAACGAAGTTGCATCCGCTTTAGTTAATCAAAAGAATAAATACCTTGCAGTATTTGCCTGTGGCAGCGGAAACGATTTAATAAAATACTATAAAGGCAAAGACTTTTTATCTATTGATAAAATTACAAATGGAACAACAAAAGTTATAGATATTCTAAAAGTTACAGATTTAACATCAAATGAAGTTAGATATTCAATTAATGTTTGCAATATAGGATTATCTGCTGTTGTTTGTGCCAAAGCTAACCAGTTAAAAGATAAAGGTAAAACAAACGCATACAATAAAGCCCTACTTCACGGAATAATTCACGGAATGAAAAACAAGATAGATATAGAAGCAGATGGCAAAAAAATAACTAATGGCGAGCTTCTAATCTGCGATTTAGCAAATCACCAATATGTTGGCGGAAAATATTTTAGTGCACCTAATGCCCTATGCGATGATGGATTAATAGATTTAAATCTATTCTTGCCAGTCTCTTTATTGAAATTTGCAAAATGTCTACCAAAATACGAAAAGGGGCTACATAACGAATTCGCACCTAAAATATTAGGAAAAGAAAATTTTATATATGAAAAAATTAAGAAATGTCACATCTATTCTGATGTAAAACCATTTGATGTATGCATCGATGGAGAGATGCTAAAAGGCAGCAACTTTGAAGTCGAAATAATGCCAAAAAGCATCAATTTTATAATACCTAAAGATTAACACTTGACAGCAAAAACATTATAGTGTTAGTATTATTGCAACATATATAAAACCTTTGATTAAGAAAAGTAATTCTTACAAAAGTCATATAGAGAGCTACGGATGGTGGAATCGTAGTAGATAAGTAGAAGAACGAAATGGACTTATGAGGGCGACTAATAATCGACGGAATCATAACCGTATAAAAGATGACTTGTATGATAGTACATGGAAAGAAAGTGGATACAAAAGTATCAAATTGGGTGGCACCGCGAAAGTAATTCGTCCCAAGAGTGGAAGATTTCCCTCTTGGGATTTTTTATTTGTAATAAACTTTGAAAAAAGGAGATATATATTATGAAAAAAACTTTAATTATCATCGCTTGCATCGTATTAGTTGCAGCATTATCTACAGCTTGCTTCATGGGCTGTTCAGAAGAAGATAACAGACCAATTATTGGTATTCTTCAATATGCAGATCACCCATCTCTAAATAACTGCTATGATGGCATTCTTCAAGGATTAAAAGATGGTGGCATCAATCTTAACGATTACAAAATCGAGCATTTAATTAGCAATGCTTTACCTGAAGTATCTGTATCTCAAGCAAACACTTTAGTTAGCAAAAATCCAACTATTCTTATTGCTATTGCTACTCCATCTGCTATCGCTGCCGCTACTGCAGCCGCAGGAACAGAAATTCCTGTTGTATATGATGCAGTTACAGACGTTAGCACATTAGCTAATTTCGAAAATATCACAGGCGTTTGCGACTTATGTCCATTTGAAGATCAATTAAGATTAGTAACATCATTCTTTGGCAGAACAAATTTAAAGATCGGTGTATTAATGTCAACAGAAGAAGATTCTGATGCTCTTCAATTAAGAACATTAGAACAAGCCGCAACAGCATACACTGGAATGGAAATTAAGTCTAGAACAGTTGCTGAAATAACAACAATCACAACAGCAACACAAGCATTAGTTAACGAAGGTGTTGACTGCCTTGTTAATTTATTAGACAATACTATTGTTAACAAACTTCAAGAAATTCTTGGTGTTACAAACGCTGCAAATATTCCTGTATTCGGAAGCGAAGTAGAACAAGTTAGAGGTGGATGTTTAGCATCAGCTTCTATCGACTACTTAACAGTTGGTAATCTTGCCGGCAAGCAAGCAGCTAAAATCTTAAAAGGAACTAAAGCATCTGACGTAGCACCTGCCGTAATGGAAGGACATTCTACTCCATACTACAATGAATCAGTTGCTACTGCTTTAAACATTGCAGTTCCTACATATGAAGGATTAACAAAGGTAAGCGCTAAATAATTATGTCATTGTTTTTAAACACAACAGTATATGGAATACAACTAGGATTGTGCTATGCAATAGTAGCATTTGGAATGTACATTGCATACTCAATCTTAGACTTCCCAGATTTGTCTACAGACGGAACCTTCCCTCTTGGCGGAATTATTGGAACTGTTCTTTTATATAGAGCTGGAGTTCATCCAATAATCGCCCTAATGGGAGGTTTTATTGCTGGCTCTATTTTCGGAGCATTAACTGGAATTTTACACGTTAAATTCAAGATAAGTAAACTGCTTTCTGGAATTATTGTAATGACAGCTTTATTATCAATCACACTAGCATTAACTACTTTATTGACACAAACTGAATACTCTGTATCTAATTATTCTTACATAGCACATGGTATTAATGGATTATTCAATAATGGCGTTAATAAAACAAAGCCATACCTAGTAATACTTGTTCTATTTGCAATTGTTGTCGTTATTAAGATTCTTCTTGATTTATTCTTTAAGAGTAAGGCAGGAATGATGTTAATTGCTACAGGTAATAATGAAACATTAATAACATCATTAGGCAAAGATGTTGGTTTCTATAAGATCCTAGGCTTATCTATTGCAAATGGTCTTGTTGGCTTTGCAGGTGCATTATATGCACAAATGACAATGAACTATGATAACGCATCAGGTACTGGTAAAGTTGTACTTGCTCTAGCTTCTGTTATTATAGGTCTTGCAATATTCTCAAAGGCTAAATTCGTTAAACCTACTACAGCTGTTATTGTTGGCGCGTTAATATACGCTCTAGCACTTAACTATTTTACTTTAGTAGACAAGAACGGAACATATCTAAAGTTAATGAATGCAGTAGCATTTGCTCTAATTCTTATTATTAATAACTTGGTTAAAAAGCAAAGAATTAAGAAAAAGAAGATATCACCAAAGACACCTACAAACATTGATGATCAGGTTATGAATATCCTTTCATTGCCAGACAAGCAAGAAATTGTTGAAGATGTTCCAGTAACAGAGGAGGCGCAATCATGATAGAACTTATAGATATATCTAAGAAATTCAACGCCCATACTGTTAATGAAACTACAGTATTTAGTGACTTTAATTTCACAGTAGAAAAAGGTCAATTCATTTCAGTTATTGGTTCTAATGGTTCAGGTAAAACTACTCTTCTAAATATTACTGCAGGTTCAATTCTTCCTGATGTTGGTAAGGTATTATTGAACGGAAAAGATATTACAACTCAACCAGAGTTTATAAGAGCTAGAAGATTTGGTCGTGTATTCCAAGACCCATCTAAGGGTGTTGCGTCTAACATGACAATTATGGAAAACCTTTCTCTTGCAGACAACAAAGGTAAGATGTTTGGATTAACACGCGGTGTATCTAAAAAGAAATTCCAAGAGTACCAAGACATGGTAGCATCAATTGGGTTAGGTCTTGAGGACAAGATGCATGTAAAGATGGGTGCCCTATCAGGCGGACAAAGACAATCTGTTTCCCTTCTTATGGCAACAATGACCCCAATAGATATTTTATTACTTGATGAACATACTGCAGCTCTAGATCCTAAAACTGCCGAAGTCGTAATGCAACTTACAAACAAAATTATAAAGGAAAAGAATCTAACTGCTCTAATGGTAACTCATAACCTAAGATATGCCCTAGAATATGGTAATCGTATTGTTATGATGCACCAAGGCCATATCATTTTAGACAAAAAAGATAAAGAAAAAGAAAAACTTGTTGTTGATGATGTATTAAACCTATTCAACAATATAAGTATCGAAGTTGGTAATTAATAGTTTTTATAAATAAAAAATACGAGTGTTCTCAGATAAGGGAACACTCTTTTTTTAAGCTTTT
>Ga0310690_10004740_pt1 | contig 19041 bp, 16 predicted proteins | sample AusTroGonzalo_MG_2_FD_207661 | JGI IMG/M metagenome (GOLD analysis project Ga0310690, IMG submission 207661) | Bovine rumen microbial communities from tropical cattle in Woodstock, Queensland, Australia - Gonzalo_04 (v2) (version 2) | ecosystem: Host-associated > Mammals > Digestive system >...
TGTAGCAGGTCACTCTTGGGTGCTTTTCAATTAAAGCAAAGGAAGGTTGAACAACTGATGGAAGACATTTTCCACTTCTCTCGGAGTACAGAGGAACAATTTTCCATTCGGACTTGTCGTATACTTTTTGAGAAGTTCCAGCATCGGCAGAGCCAGCTTCCGAGGCTTAAACCGCGGAATCTGTTTCCAGGCACCTTTGCCAGATCCATCTGAAGTGAGCTGGTAAAAATATCCAGATTCACTATCCCAAGCAACACTTTCGGATGCGAATCCACAAAGAATCGTCAGGGTTCTTGCGACGTAGATCGCATCTTCGTAAACAGGGATCTGAACTTGCTGTATCTGTCCTTGTGCTTCTTTTTTCTCTTCTTCAGGCATAATCTGTTCTCCTTTCATCTGAAGTATTCCCTAAAGTTAACCCAATCTTTCAGCTGTGCAAGGATCTTCTCCGCCACAGCATAACTGCAAAACTCTTCTGTGAGATTTGATTCGAGATACTTGTAGTAGACAACGGAACTCGACGGAAGTCTGTATTCGACCGAGGTCAGAGTATCTGCGTCGAAATGGAAGATGTCAAGACTCTTTCTCAGGATAATTCTTTTATCCATACAAGAGATCTTGTTCTTCTCACCTTTCTCATACCGTTCCATCATCCGCTTAAACGCCAGACGTTTTCCAAATTTGGTTTTGAACTTCTTGGCATCTGCAGGATTACAGTAGGAAGTACCGATATAGAAGTCATTACCTTCTACTTTGATAGCAACGTATCCGACATTGACGTTTTCCCGAATTTTGTACTTCGGAGCTTTTCCTCTGGAATACTCAGTGTAATCCCGGAAAACCATATTCGTCTTAGTAGAGAGGATAATGCATCCATCTTTGATCCGAGGTGCTGGAGTATAAGGATTAACACCCCAGTATGGATGATGCGCTGTATAATCCCAGAAGTCCGATTTATTGACTGATTCTACGAACTCCTCTTCGAATCTTTTGTGAAGATAGCTTTTCAAAGCTATCTCAAGATAGTCTCCGATCTGATCGATCATAAAACGTTCGAAGAAATACTTCACTTCTCTTCCACGAACTTTAAACGTCGTGAAGTTCTTCTGAAGAATGTTGAAGTTCAGAAGCACGGTAACCTGTTCGAAGTGTCTCGCAATCGGTTTCTGAATGTTACATCTGAGATCGAAGAATCTTTCAAACTTCTTCTTGTAACACTCATTTTTGTTGCCAGTTGTCAGAGAGCTTACCATCATCGGACGAAATACTCTCTGTTCTTCTGCATATTCAAAGTTGTGTGCAAGACACTCATGAGGCTTATACTCGATGGTCTTCGCCAATCTTTTCCCATATTCCGAATGGAATCGTTTGAAATCATTCGGATGACAGAAAGAAACTCCGATGCTGATGTTCAGGCATTTCTTCCCTTCTTTCGTTTCCATGTCGTGGAATTTGAAGTGAACATATCCGACGGCCGGAGCAGTATCGTGGAACAGTGCTCTCTCCTTCTTCCGTTCATAGAAATCAGTCCGCGGAATCGTGACATTCTTCCGGATTACTTTTGCTTTAATCGGGAAGATCCGCTTGGGTGTAAACTTGGATGTATTCATGTTCGGTGTTATATCCTTTCTTATAGAGTCTTAAGACTTACCGACAACTCCAGTAGATCCGAAACCCTTTTCTCCGCGATCTGTATTGCAATCGACAGAGCCGAGTTCCAGAACTACATGAGGGAGTTTGCAGATCGCCATTTGAGCGACTCGATCTCCGCGGCTGATTTTGATCGGAGTCGAAGAAGCGTTGTAGAGAATCGTTCCAATGATACCACGATAATTCGCATCCACAGTACCAGGACTGTTCAGTACAGTAAGACCTTTCTTGATTGCATTTCCAGATCTAGGTCGAATCTGTGCTTCGTATCCAATCGGAATAGCCATCCGGAATCCATTCGAAATAGCAAAACGTTCTCCCGGAGCAAGAACAGCCCCTTCCGCAGCATAAAGGTCCCAGCATGCGTCTGACTCATGTGCCTTTGTAGGTGTACAGTCAGCACAACCACGTTCCATCTGGATTGTTACTTTGACGATCTGTTGACATTCACAACTCATATTTTCCTCCTTAGGTTAATTATTGGGTAGTGCTTCTAAGTTCGGGATAATGTAGATCACTGAAGCGAGTCCAGTGTCTCTGTCAAAGATCTCATCTGGACCAATTTCATTGTCTTCTTTGATGATCAAGTATTGTTCAATACCTCGTTCTTGAGCTTTCTTACGATACTCATCGATCATCTTTCCAGTTCTGTCAACCCAGGTATATCGAATCCTCTCGATAATCTCGGGTGTTTTCAGCTCCTTTTTAAACATAGTCGACCGTTTGAAATATGTGAGGATTTTCTTTACATCGACACTCTTTCTTCGGAACGGTACAAACCGTCTTGTTTTCTCGATCGCCAAGAGAATATAGACAACAGTCATATCTCTTTGAAAACTCTTCGCTATGTCCAGATAATCCAGAAGGATGTTCTGACGATTCGGATATCCTTTCGAATAGTTAATTACCAATCCAGTAGACTCCAAAATGGTCTTATACCAAGAGTCTATGGACATAAGACACTCATTCAGTCTCTTGGTAATTTCAGCTCTGTCTTTTCTTGTCATGGTTCCTCCTGTATTTCCTATGCAATAATAAAGTGAGATCCTGTAATATTTAACACGAAACTGTATAAATAAGAAATAAAGTCTTAGTGTATACACTTTCATGATCGAAGTGAAATATATAGACATAAAAGTATTGAGATCTTGACTCCCTTAGATAGAGAGTCAAGATCCCGGTATATTTGCATCATTTGGTTGTACTAGGAACATACAAGACTTTTTCTGTCTTTCCATCTACCGTCTGGTAATAGTAGATCTTGTTATCCTCGATGAAATAGTGTCGTGTATCTTTCGTCGCTGGTTTTGTTTCTGTCTTTTCTTGAACAGATGGAGTCGGACTGTCTGTCTTTGTCAGTACATCCATCATGTCACGAATCGAACTCCAGTTTGAAAGTATGATCACGAATAGAACAATCGCACCAACCAGAGAGTAAACCCAATAAGAAACTCGTTCTAATCCTGTTAGACGTTTCTCATGAGTTGCAACATTTCCTTCGATCCGCTTTAGATTTCCTTGCATTTCTGTCACGTTATGATCGATATTCTTCACATCTCTGTTGATATCTTTCATATCGTTCTGAATTGCGGAAATCTGATCTAGCAAGATCGATTGATTTTTAGCATGGTTGGATTTGGCTTCACGTTCTGCTTTTAAAGCTTCTTGAATCGCAGCAAGCGCAGACGCCAGATTCGTTCTCTCATGAAGAGACTCACTCTTAAATGATGAAAAATCCGTTTGGAAATTGATGATAGATGTTTTGAGATCTCTCTGACCATCTTTTAATGTCTGGATCTCTGTCATCATCACAGCGATATCACCAGTTTTCTCGCAAAGACCAGTGATCACTTTTGTGCACTGTGATTCTCTTTGGATAAGACTGTTTCCGGACTCATTCTCGTTCGGCATAACAACCTCCAATGTTTTATTTGATGGTTGCCCAACAAGATTGAATATTTAAGATGTGATTATGTTCCAAAGCAAGTTGGTATGAAACGTTTTCGCCGTAGAAAGAACAAGCTTCTGCGAGATATTTCGTAATGTTGAGAACTCCCGCCACGAAATCTTTTGTAATTTCGCTATCAGACTCAACACAGGCAGAGATATCTGCAAGAGTTTTGTCCATTTCACTCAGCATGGCATTGAGTTCATTGGTCTCATCAATCCGAGACTGAAGACCAAGCAGAGTTTCCCGGACGAGTTTGAATTCTTCCATACTCTTGTATGCATCTTTAAATGCACATGGAGAGATCGCTCTGTTATTGGTAAAGATCTTGATTTGTTCTGACGCGAGTTTCTTCAGGATATCCTGCCGCTGTTTCAGAACAGAACCAATCGCATCGAATTTCGGAATGTTTCCAGTTTCACGGGAGATCTGAAGAATCGCATCATTTAAGAAGCGAGAAGCCGTTCCCATGAACGGATAAAGGTCCAGATCAGTGTAAACTTTGACAACGGAATCAACTCCGTCTTTCATGGTACCTTTCAGACCCGTAGGTTTGTCTGCATTGATCTCGGCAAACTGTTCATACGGATAAGATTCCACGGAAGAGATCTTTCCTTTGTTCCCATCGTAATACATCTGCATTTCACTGCGCTTTGTATCTTTGTAGAACCGGAAGACCGATGTCTTGAAAGAATTTCCCATTTTCCGGAAAACATCTCCGGTTGAAATGAGAGCTTTCTTCAGCATCGTACCAAGACCTTCTACCGAAGTATCCGTCATGAATTCAAGATCATTCAGAATCTTGTCAGCTTCTTTGATGCATTCATCGAAGGATTCTTTGGCAATGATCGGTTCTGTAACCTGTGCAGCAACCGAAGTGATCAGATCAGCGGGAGTTGCGAACTGAATATCGGGATTCAGCTGGATCGAGAGAGCATTGTTGATCTCAGTAATGATCTCAGTCCACTGATCCGGAGTACAACCAAGATCTGCAAATTTCTTGGTGACATCCAACTGAACCAAGTTCAACTTGGTCTTGATAATGTTCTGAATGATTTCAGGAGCATTCGCCTTCAAAGCGTCCGCATTATCAGAAGAAAGATTTTCTTGGCTGATATGTCGAATACGTAATAGTTTCATTGGTCAAAATCCTTTTATTGAATAGGTTGAAAGGGTTTGTCTGCATAGGATGATCCCCTTTATTATAATAAGGAATATAGGGAATTTGAGTAGAAAATAGGACTCTATAGAAAACGTCGAAAGTACTGTAGGATACGCTACTCATTTTATCTTGATGGGGCAAGCACTTGGAAGTATCTTTAGAGCTGGAATAAATGCTGTTTCAACAAATGTTTTTTATAAAGCAGTAACTATGGGTTCTCGCTATGGACTTTATAAGTAAAAATGATTATACAGTGCTCATAATGGCTGCAGCAGCATATATGCATGGTCATACCCCACCGTCTATATTTCCACCAGCAAAAACAGATGGTGCAGCACATACGTGCTTGTTCAATATAAGCTTTATATTGAAATCAATAGGTTCTCGTATGAATTAAGGACAACTTTAATAACAATAAGTTATATCCAGATATGGATAGCTGCGCCGTTATACATAGCAGTGGTTATGCCTATAAAGGCTCAGGCATAGCTAGAATGCTTGTAAGAAACATGCCAGCTGGAGACATGATAGGTTCTCGGACAATTATGGAGATAGTAGAGATGCAGTTGGATATTTTAACCCTGAAGTGATTTGCAGTGGAGTAAGTTCTCAGAAAATAACAGGGATATGTAGATTAGTGAAGAATAGTCTGCGTGTAGCCGGTTCATTAGGTTCTCGTATTACGGACTTGGGTATAAATAAGCATAATTCTGATTCGCAGTCAGACAGGTATTGCGGAGGGAACTCTGGTACTCTATCAGTAGAAATGGGTACTCATTCAACAGGAATCGGAAGACATAATCTCACAGAACCAGTGACGTGGTATTACAAATACATTGGTTCTCGTAATAGTTGGACTTATCTGCTAATAAGTACGATATGGATTCATATCAAGGAATAAGACATTGCGGAGGCAACTCTGGAAATTTATCAGTAGATATGCATGCAACAGGAATTGGAAGAAAGAATTATGGTGAACCAGTAACCTGGTTCTATAGCCATTTAGGTTCTCGGTTCTTTTAAATAATTCAGTTGGACGATGGTATGCCTACTAAGGTTTAAACAAACAATCTTATTTATAAGACCGGAGGTCTCTACTTATGAATGAACGATCTCATGACATTCTGGAACAATGCAAACAAGTTTCAGAATACATACATCGGTACTTTGAGGATAAGTTGTATCTAGACAACTTGGAAAACTTCGATGCTCTCTCCCCTATCTTTAAAGCAGATATGGCAGTTCAGCTCCTCTTGAACGAGTTGGAAGATATGGGTATCGAGACCAACCTTGAAGTAGAAGATGTTCTGTCCTTCTCTCCTTACTTCGATGCTTCTCTTGCATTAAGAAGGAAATTTGATTCAGTAAACTTCTATCAAGCTTTAACTGAGCTGGATGAGAAGCTTCTCCAGAGAATTCAGTCTATCCAAGAAGAAGCTGTCTGTGGAGAAGATATCTTCATTGGTTTAATTGAATTCTTCCGTCAAGTTCTTCCGATGGATAGAGACTGGGCGATTCTTGATTCTGTTACGATTACAGACCACTTCGAAGGAACTTCTGCCTTTGCAGATTATTTCTCCTCTATCCTGAAGAGAAGGTTGAAGCAGGATATTAATCGTTCGTATGTGGATGATTCGAATCTCAGTAATGTCATTGCTTTCACCAACAATATGAAAGAAAGAGATGATCGGATTACTGTCATGATCTCTGAATTAGAAGCTACTTTCCCGGAGTTAAATAAAGGTCTCTTGGATGAGCTCATTCAGAAATATGACAAGGATAAACTTGCTCCAGAATGTCTGCCGTTCTTCGCTGCCTGGTATGTCTTGAAAGATAAGCCAAAAGAAGAACCGCCTTTCCTTGCACATCATCATGCGACAGTTTCTCATCATCTCCAGTATTGGGAAAATCCAGTAAATGCGGGTAAGAAGATCTCGAAAGAACAGGCTGTTATGATCGTGGTCTCTATGGTTTTGGATGGCTTCGATGCTAAGAAGAGAAAGGAAGAAGTCAAACCTTTCTTTAAATACTGTGATCAAGATGTTCATGATTTCTTCACAAAAATTGCAGATTTCACTTATTCAGAAGAAACTTCAAAACACATTCCAACCAAAAAGGAAGACTAATCAATGAAACTTGATGTTACTATGGTGAGCTTCCTTAAGAAGTTTTACCACCGTTTTACGGATCGTGCTTTTATCATAGACTTGATGTGTCAGGTTGCTCCAGAGTCGAGGAACTGCTTCGTTCTCTCTAATTCAGAGTATAAAAGCTTGATGTCGCAGAAAACTGTGTTCTTCAAAATGCTAGAAGTTCCGGAAGATCTGCATTATGAGGCACCTTATTCCCTGGATGAACTGAAGACTCATGAACCCAAGCTTGCTGCTTGTCTGGACGATATCCACGCTTGGAGAGCGAAGACAGGTATTGAACTTATGCATAGAGAGCCTACTCTTGCAGAGTTTATCCGTATCTTCCGTAATTGGCAGTGTATGACTCCTGCTCAAAAAGAAGAGTCGGATAAACAAGAAGCTGTTTTCCAGGGGAATGATAATACCAACTTCTTCCAGGCAGTTTTTCAGAACTATTATCAGACTCGTCCTGAAAAGGCGGTTAAACCTGGTGATATTTGGTACGCAATCAATCAAGAGACCAATGAAGGTTGCTTTGTCTACGTGGATGGATGGATCGATTTGTTTGTTCTCCGTCTGAATTTCTTGCACAAAGATACAGACAAACGTTTGGTTGGTGAAACAGACGAAGTTCCAATTGAAGGGATGACCAAGTTGCCGTATGAGAAAGATGTGACGACTACGACAGTTGGTCGTGTTCTGCTGAATTACCTTTTGGCAGAGCAGCCTTTTTCCGAGTCAATTTTCGTTTATCGAAACGAACCTTGGAACATCAGTGCGCACCATGATACCTTGGCAAAATGGATGGTAGCGAGTCAGAACCCGTTGTCTGTTTCTGAGTTTAAGCGGTATGCGGATAACTTCTTCTTCATTGGAAGCTTTACCGAACTGTGTGTTCCGGCAGCATCTAAGAAGTCGTTGACTACAGATCCGAATATGAAGAAGCTGAAACAAGAACTGTATCTCAAAAATAAAGAGAAGATTGACGCAGGTGACCCTGTGGCGATTGCAGAATTGGAGTCGGCTTTAATTGCTGCGGATAAAGCGTACTTGAAGGGTGACTCGAGTATGAGGTTTTATGGACCTCTCGGGAGTAAACCGTTTAACATTGCCAGAAAGAAATCTTACCTGGCGATTGGCGGTATCGAGGAGTTTACGCAGCACGGTGGAAGCTACAACTTTATCAACTGTTCGTTGTCGGACGGTTGGGATCCGAAGGCGATACCCAACATAACGAATGAGACGAGACAGGGGAGTTTTAAGCGAGGTCGTCAGACTGCCCTTGGCGGTTATGGCACGAAGTTACTGGTTCGCATATTCCAAGATTATGCGATACAAACGGAAGACTGCGGGTCTCCCGTCGGAATTCCGATTGATTTCAGTATTGTTCCCATAAAAGACTTCATAGGCCGCTATATTAAGGTCGCCGGAGGCAAATGGGAACAGATAACTACCGAAAACATGAAGACACTTGATAAAAAGAAGTATGAAATGAGAAGTCCGCAATTTTGTAAGTCCCGGGTGGGGTTATGCCGCAAATGTTGTGGACGCAGATTTTCAGACCTTGATATCAAGCATGTTGGCATGATTTTGGCAGAGCTGACAAGTAAGTTTACCTTAAATGCTTTGAAAGCTATGCACGGTACGAAACTAAGTTTATATCAGGTCGATTCGCTTGATAACTTTATCGTATAAAATAGTTTGATGCCGAAATACCAGGGGAGATAGAGGTTAATCTGTCTCCTCTGGTAACGTTATTAAATATTTAGTTATATTACATTATGCTAGAACTTATATTGTTTAACTAGAAAGGATGTAATATGACTTCATTCAAAGCACAAGAATCTGATGATTATCTCACTCAGAAAAGAAAAGAGTGGATCGGAAAAGAATTGGGCGACTACGTTGTCGTCGATGTTATCAAAGACCTCTATGGTGGAAGGGTAATACCTCTTCTTGTTATTAAATGCAAAGTTTGCGGAGTTCAGAAGAAAGTAACATTTCAGACATTTGAAAGAAGTAAAAATATACATGGTTCTTTTTGTGTTCCAATGCGTAACTGGGATGAAAAGCTCAAAGCATTAAAGGACAAATATCTCTGGAAAACCTCTGGACAGTTTACATGTTTTGATGTATTAAAGAAATGGAATAAAAGCATGAACTGCTGTTCTCCTGTAATTCTTGCAGAATGCAAAATCTGCGGAGATAAAAAGGAGTTTACAATTCGTGATTTCACCGAGAATGAAAACAGACATGAAAAGATCTGTTCGGTACTAAATGACTTTAGAAGTTATGTTGGAAAACAAATCGAAGACCAGCATATTCTGAATTATGTTCGTAGAGGAAATACCGCGTTCTATAACGTGAAATGCGAAAAATGTGGTAGAACATATGACATTGCTTGTCAAAAGTTTTTCAAGAGAGCGAGTCAGACTCACGAACATCTTTGTGTGAAACCTTTGGGAACTCCGAGATTCCGTGGCATTTGGTCTGGAATGATCCAACGTTGTACAAATCCGAATAATACTGACTACTCTAATTATGGTGGAAGAGGAATTTGTATCACCTGGAAATCGTTTAATGATTTCTACAATGACATGTATGAGTCTTATATGAGACTTGCAAATCGCATTGGAGAGGAGAATGTTTCTATCGAACGTGTTAACGTAGATGGAGACTATAGTAAAGAGAACTGCAAGTGGATTCATGTTCTTGATCAATGGAATAATCTTAGACGGACGGTCTATTTTCGGCTTAGATCTCCATTGGGTCATGAGTACTATGGGAAGAACATCAACGCATTTTGTCTGTCACGAGGATTGAGCGCACCGCATATCAAACAGGTTTTGGATGGGCAGAGAAGCCATCATAAAGGCTGGATAGGACGTCGTATTACTCCGGAAGAGTATGATGTCTATTGTGAATCTCACAAGACTCAGTTTAACGATATGATCTGGAAATTCATGAATGAAAAGTATGATGAACGTATCAATACTAGAGTTCAAGACGTTTTTCCGGAAGGACTTCGTATTACACTGATGGAAGTTTCCAGTAACTGCAACATCTATCTTTGGGACGAATTGATCGAAAACCTTGAACTGGCTGAGAATCCTTACGGTTTGGATATCTCTTATGATAGGAAGAGGAAGTGTTTCTTTCTGAAGAAAGCGAAAGATTTCATCCCAGAAGAATCTGTTGGATGATTTTTCACATTTGACTGATACTTTATGTGTAGAGAATAATGAACGTTAATACATCCACTAATGTTTAATAATTATTATTCACTACATTATGAGCCACATCTCAATTCAGTAAACAACTTAACATTAAGGATATGTCAAGATGGACGAAGACAAAAAGAAAAACAATGATAAGAAGGAATCTCAGGATTCCTACAGCAAGAGCTACGAGAGTGCCACTACTCAGTCTTATCAGAAGCCCGAGCAGAAACCTGCGGAACAGAAGCAGGAACAGAAATCTGAACACAAGAACAACCAGGTTCAGGTCCAGCAGAATCCGATCACGAAGACAGTCCAGGCCACTCGTTCTGCGAATGCAAAAGTGATGGATGCCAAAGTGGCGCGCATGTATCAGCTTCTGCGTGTCTACAAGGACAAAGCTGCAGAATATCGAAAAACCCAGAACAAAGAGATCAAACTTTGGAAGTTCTTCTGGGAAGTTGCTCAGTACATCCTGGAATCCGGAAACACGAAAGTGATGGATGCATTCTTCAAAGAATACGTTCATGACGAAGATCTGTTTGACCCGACCATGGCGCTGCGCTTTATCTTCGAGTGCAAAGATGTCCATGTGAAGAACACCGTGACGGCGTTCTACCAAGTGAATGATTCTCTGCGTCGTTACTTTGCTGACAGAGCGCAGAACAGCAAAGCCAGATGTTACTTGAGCATCAGAGCCATTGCTCGGACATTTGACGGACATTCTGGATTCGTCGCTTGGGTGAACCAGAAGAAGAACAAATAATCTTCATACAAGAAAAGTAAGTCTACATAACAACACTCCATGGATGTTACTCCTGGAGTGTTGTTATGATGTATTTATTTTTGGATTTCAGTATTCGGAAGTTCAGATATTTGCAATTCCGCATCAGTAATGGGATTTAAAGATTTCTCATCTTTCAACTGAGCTTCAAGCTCTTCTTCAGTCGGATCGGTGCTGATAAACTCAGATTTCTTCAGGACAGAACTGGGTGCGATCTGACGAAGAACGTTAACTGAGAGTTCTGCCAAGTTGGTCAGAGAATCAGAGTTCTTCTTATTCATCGCCATCTTTACAGAGTTAATGCTGTTGCTTTCTTTGCTCTTCAGAAGATCATCCAGCTTGGTGATAAGACTGATCTGTTGCTCGATAACACGAGGAGAACTATTCTCAAAATCTATGTTCATCTTGGAGACGACGTCATAAACTTTAGAGATGATCGGATCGCGCATCGCATTAGTAGATGCGAGTTTATCTTGAAGATTCGACAGAAGAACGTTCAAGTCGTCTGTCTTCTGGGTATTTTCAGGTTCAGGCATGGTAACCTCCTATTTGTATCTTATGAATAGTATCCATCACACCTGCCAGAATATGCAAGGGAGATACATAAAATACCCAGTAAATACAGGGGGTAAAATGAGCATTGAATCATTAGATCAATTTGTGAATCATTGTGCGGCTTGTGAGTATTTGTCACACCGTGTTTGTAAATATAAAGAACTAGCCTGGTGTGATAAGTGGGATAAGAAGATCGAAGACTTTTTAGACACTTGTTTTCACTTCAAAAGAAATCCAAATCTTCCTCCCGTTGATGCTTATTATAAGCCGAAGTCTAGAAAGAAGAGAATTAAGAAACAAGTATTATTAGAAGAGACATCCTCTCTCTTCTTTGGTAATGAAACAGAAAAAGAATAAAGAAGATACTGGCCCAGGGATAGACCAGTATCTTCTCTTATATTCATTTGTATTAAACTAAAGCAAACCCAGATGATTTCTTCGGAGTTTCCCAAGTAGGTTCTTCCTCTTTCTTTTCATCTGGTTTCTTCTCTTCTGTTACAGATTCTTTTTCTGTAGGAGAAGGTTCTTCTTTCTTCTGTTCTTTTTGAACAGGCTCTTGTTTGTTAACATCAGCAGGTTTCACACCTTCTACCGTAGAAGCAGGAGATGCTCCATACCCAGTCGCTGCGATTATCTCTTTCGGTCTATCTTTCGAAGGACCAAATGGATTATCCACAATTGTATCTGCTCCGATGTCACTAAAGATATCATGACAACTACAGTCTTTTCCACCGTAATCATCCACAATACCTAATGTTTCACCATGGAACTGATATGCACAATATTGATCTTCTTTCGGAGGAGGTGTTTCGTCACGAAGTTTACTAAATCCAAACGTAAGATAAGGTACTTCATCAAGATTCCGTTCAATTTCCATGAACGCTAAAAAGTCTACCTCTTTACGAATGGATTTACAGTCACTCAGATGCGCTGCACCATATCGTTTAACAATATTTGTCTGACCGGAAGATGCTAACATATCGGCTTCAGATCCTAATTGTGCAAAGCTAACAACAATTCTGTTTGTCCTTGCTGCAAGATCATGAAAACTATGCGCCAACTTTTGAATCTTCTTTGGTTGATTGTCTTCTGTGTTAGCATCCAATCTCATCAGACCAAGATAGTCTACAATCACTGCGAATATTTCAAGATTTCTCTTTTCATACTCTTCAATTGTAGCGAGCAAATCAGTATATCCAAATTGATCATCTTTTCTCAACATGATCAACTGACTACCGTTCTTCCCGTAATATGCAGATACACATCTCGCTAATTGCTCATCCGTCATATTTTCAGGAATTGCTTCTTTGTACGCTGTCGTATATGCCATTTGCAACATGTTCATACAGTTTTCTTCTGTCTCATTCTCCAATGAGATGAACATAACAGCAGGCTTTTTACCTTGTTCTGTTTTCGTAATAGCCAACGTTGTCAGCCATTGTGCAATCCGCATTGCCAAAGATGATTTGTAGTTATGACTTCTTGATGCGAAGACATAGAACTTTCCTCTCTGAAACCCATTCGCTCTTCCAAGCATTCGATTCAATCCCTGCAGCCCCGTTGGATATTGACAATCATCATGACGATTCCTCCAAGAATTAATACTTCTTAATACAGAAGCTGGATCTGTCATATCGACCATATCGATTGTTTTCGAAGGTCCAATCGAAGTCTCCGCTGTATTCATCATGTCTCTCATCTTCGTCATAATGTCTTGGAAGATGATCTCATTATCAAGAGTATTGTCCGGATTGTATTTGTTACAATCGAACATGACTCTCTTTAAATCCTTATTAATATTACTCATCGTAATGAACTGCTGAATATTCTTCTTCAGAATTTCAATCCGATTTGCATCCATCCCATCAGGATCCATTAACAAGGCTTCGATATGATCCACTAAACTCGGATCACTTTTCCCGATCGGACTATTTTTTACTTTCAGACAAACTCTTCGTATTTCACTTCGTTTGTCCAAACGTGCATCCGCATTGACTACATCATTAATGATGTTCCAAAATACTTCCATATCCCGATTCAAAGTATCAGGATCATTCTTCTTCGTATTCTGATATATTTCCAACAATTTTCGAAGTAACATCTTTGTTTCTTCTGTATTGGAAAATGCAGCTAGACTCATTGCGTCAATCATGAATCCACTGGTTATTCTGAGCATTGTTTCACCATCCCTGCAGTTATTCTATTTTGAAATCATCCATGGTATGCTTACCTTGTCTTATTTACAAAAGAAAGGACGTATAACACATGGCTTCCTTCCTAAAATTCATTTGTCCTTTGGAAGTCTCTGATGCTCGCATCGCTTCGTGGTACAAAGATCCTTTTGATACCTTTGTAAAAGCTCCGATTGGCGAACAACTGAAGTTCTTATATGGACAAGCGATCTCGATTAATTATTTAAATCGAGTATACGATCATGATCTTCCGTACTTTATATCTTTAATGAGAAATGAATTCATTGACATTTTCTTTCCTTGCTTTAAAGAAAATCTTAACTTCATTAAAGATCCGGCAGACAAATTTCTAGTTCAACAACATTTTGAAATGATCAAGTACTTGTTTGGTGGACAGCAGTATGAACAGTATGATAAAGCTTTCTTAACGAAGTTTGACATACGAGAGATTATCTCAATCCTTCAAGATCTGAGATATCCCAATACACCAGTTCCTTGTACTATGATATTTTATGAGTCGTACCTCATGTTCCTACAAGAGGTTTTTAATAGGGCTTTTGGTTTAACTACGGCAACGAGCTTCCATGTAAATGGATTAATTGCGTTACCGCAGTTTACGATCAACAATTGTCTGCTCATTGAGCACGATGTTGTTGTATCTGAGTCCTACAACTATTCTTATGAGGATAACCAGAGATTTGGTACAAATCCTCTAAGTTTAGGTGTCAACTCTATTTTCGCTTTTTGGCGAGGATATAACTGGAGACATCTGAGCTACGATTCTGTGGTTAGTATTTTGGCAACGTACGGAGCGTTGGAGGTACACTGTACTTCCGACAATTCGTTGAAAAGAGCGTACTATGATGTTTATCAATTGATGAATCCCATGAGTACCTCTGCCAATCTCAAGCCCTGTATTTGTCATAACGCCGTCTTAAACTTCTTGGTGGATATCTTTAGGAGATTTAACACCAAGGCTGTTGACAAAGTGATGATGGATAAGCTGTTCTTTGCTTCTACAGCACAGACCGCAAATGTGCATGAGATTGCTACCAAGAAACTTCGGGAAGAGATGGATGCTCTTTTCGAAGAAGTTGCTGAGGCTAATGAGGCATTTAAATCAACGTTGAGGAATCTCGGAATAGGCAAGATGTCTTCTGGAAGTCTCCCAATGTTTGTAGAAGATGCCAATCTTGTGTCGAAATTACTTTTCGATGCGGGAGGAAACAAGAAAGAAGAGGATCAGAAGAATGATCCGAATGATCCCGATCAGGATAAGAAGAAGGATTCTAAAGAGAAGAAAGATCCTGAATCCCCTGATGAAAATCAGGAAGGAGAGACTACTCCGCCTGAGGATAATCCGGAAACAACGACTGATCAGAAAGAGGAACAACCGAATCAAGAGACAACTCCTTCTTTGGACCAGGAGGAGAAGAAACCTGAAGAGGAAGAACCTGCTTCTGTCGATGCAAATTCGAATGATGAAGCTAATAAAGACACTGAGAACAAAGGTGACGAAGAACAAACTCAAACACACACAGGTTCACACACAACTCTTCCGAAACCTAGAATTCCTGGGATGTCTTTAAAACGTGGAATCAAACTCGAGTTGGCTAACGACGATGAAACTATAGACTCTTTCCTGTATAGGAAGGAAGTCGGGAGCTTCATAGACGACATAGTGTCAAATCCTAACCACGATTTTTCCGTGCAGCAAATCCAGGCTTTTAAGATCATCAAGTCTAGATTGCTGTGGACACTCAACGTGCAATCTCTCTATAATCTGCTAAAAGAGATTTCAAAAGCGTAACATTTCAATGCAGAATAGGTAAATCAAAATGAGTGAATCCTTTGCAAAATATGCGAAGCAGCTTGCTGCTTCTTTCCGTGAAAGCGGACGCATGACCTCGGAGCAGGCTGCTGATTTTGTGGAAGTCGGTTGTGAAATCTTCAACAAAGTTGACAGATTCTGCACCGAGAAAAATCTTTGCGGTCGTCAGAGCGGTCGTGTCGCGTCCTTCGCGAACGAAAGCCTGACTTTCGATTCTCTGATGGCTCAGGCTCCGATCGACAGCCTTCGCAAACTGGTTGCGGACTGCGGCGTTGCCGAAAACATGATCAAACCCTGCTGCGAGAAGGTTCTGAACGTTCTCGATCGTACCGTTGGCAAGTCCAGCGTCGAAGCTTGGGCGGAACAGAACAAATCCGGTGCTGCTGTTGAGGGCTGCCAGGGTCTTGCTCGTCAGGATCTGAGCGTTTTCCACAGTGCTTCCGCGATCTCCGGCATGAATGAGCCTGTCGCCGGCGTCGAGGCTTTCGGTGCCACGATGGATATGGTTGTGCCTGACATGAAGGTCAATATCGCCATCGCGATCATGAGCTTCCATGCCCGCATTCTCCCCCGTCTGCTCCCGCAGCGCCCGATCAATGAGCCGCTCGTGCAGTACAAGAAAGAAACCCTCGAGGCCTACGACCTCGCCGATCCCAACGGCAAACGCGTTCGTCAGATCGAAATGTACAGCGATCCGAAGTTCGTTTCCACGAATCTCCAGAAGATCATCGCTCGTACCGCCAACGATCCCAATGCCAAATTCCTGGCTGCCGATGGTTTCGTGAAATTCGGCGTCGAAGCCAACCTGCTTGAGCTGGCCATCGATGCTTCGAAATATGGTCATGATGCCATCAACCGTACCGACATCATCAGCGACCGCATTCTGCTGGAAGCTCTTCGTATCTCCGTTGTTGCCGATGGCACGACTGAGAACTTCGACGTGCCCGTTCCGATGGAATGCCGTCTGAGCCGTCAGATCAACGCCGCTGACTCTGGAGACAGAGCTGGTGACTTCAAGTTCCGCGCTCTCCTGAGCAAAGACAGCATTCCGGTGGGTGGCTCCGCTGCTTCCGAACTGCTGGCTGGCCTCTCCGATAAGGAAGAAGTGATTCTGTCCTTTATCGTCAAACCCAGCTGCTCGATCAAGACCGGTAAGTGCAACGCTCTCGGACAGGTCTCTCTGGATGTCAAGTCCACCGACGGTTCTGCTCTGAGCGAAGCCGCTCTGGCCCTGAAGGCCGGTACTGCCAGCCTGCTGGCGTATTCTCTCGATGCCCGCTATGACGAAGTCAACCTTCGTAAGAGCAACATCGCGATTTGGTCGAATACTCAGCCCATGGCTTATGATATTCCGACCGGCCGTAACTTCGTGTATGACTATGCCCTGAATCAGCAGAACACCGAAAAGGTTGCTGCGAACATGATGGGTGTCATGGGCGTTGCGCAGGACAAAGACGCGATGAAACAGATCACGGACATCTGCAACACCGTGTATGATGGAATCAAAGCCGCTGAAATCATCCTCGACGAAAACGATATCAACTATATCGGCAAGTGCTTCGTCGCCGGTGACAAAGTGAAACCCACCATCTACATGGATACTCTGGACTTCTCCGACATCAACGTGATCCGTGATGGCGACCGCTCTGGCGATATCAAGCAGAAAGCGATCACCTATCTCGGCGCTGTTACCGCGAAGATCCTGAATCAGTCCTTCTTCCAGCAGCAGCTCGGCGGCAAGAGCCAGGTTGTCTTCAAATGCTGGTGCTCCATCGAAGTTCTGACCAACATCATCGGTCAGGTCCTCTACAATCCCGGTATCGCGGAAGATACCCGCGGCGTCCTTGGTGATGGCGTTGAGTACAGTCTGGTTCTCCCGAACAAGGTTCGTCTTGACTTCGTGACCACGACTTTCGCGGATCAGCAGGACAAGATCGTCGGTATCGCCGTCGTCGAATCCGCTGAGTCCGAACTGAACTTCGGCCACAACTGGGATTACGGTGTGCTGGTCAGCCATTACACCGTGAGCGGACATCTGGCTCACAACCGTCTGTTCAGCAACATGCGTTACCTCATCGTCCCGACCAACCCGATCGCATTCGTGATCGATATCCTCGGTATGGATGTTGTGACCGGCATGGCGCTGGATATGACTCTCCGCCCGACCTTCAAGATCAGTGGTGAAATCACCAACCTGAACTTCAATCAGGGCACGAGCACTGAGCCTGCCAATCCGTAATTGATGTATTTGTTGCATAACAAATAATCATACGTCTACTCTAGGTACTGCGTAACAGCAGTACCTAGAGTATTTATTTTATTTGTTTGATGATACGAGAACCCATACTAACATCATTATAATTTACCCAAGCATGTACATCACACTCTCCGATTCCTATATGTGTCTTAAAAGAAACATTTCTGTGTAACCCATGCATTAGTATTCCTGGGCTATTCGGCCAGTATACATGATCGTTATAACACCAGTCCTATCCGGTTCGAGAACCTACTCCGCTTTCACTATATACCGGTATCCAACAGCGCAGGTCATACTGATTTATGCCTTGACTTTTATTAGCTCTGATGTTATTATTTCCTCTACCTATTAATCCTGGTCTATCTATCCACTGAAAATCATTGTAATAATAGTCCTTTTATCGAGAACCTGATATTGCGGTCGTCCATGTTATCGTTGGTAATCCTCCAAACTGGCATATTCCGTGGGTTTTAGTATATATACCAAGCGTCGTTCCATTTGTACCATTTCCCATGATTGGCCATGTTGCATCTTCTCCATATCCTGATAGATTACGCATAAATGAGTCCGTACGAGAACCAACCCACGTAACTGCAAATACAGCCCAAGCTTGGTCGGTATAACAGATACCACTAGCTACAGATGACTTTTCTAGATTTCTACCGTTTAATATGCTGCAGATATCTGCTGATGGTACATCAAATCTTGTGAGACTCCAGTCCCTGGACTATTATGGTGAATTTGCAGAATATTCTGGAGGTACTACAAATATCATAAGAAGAGGTGGGTTCTTAAGAGATTTTCATAGCTTCATTAGAGATGGAACAGAATCAGGTATAGTAGAAATACACACAAAACATCCTGTACCAGAATACAGACAGTACCATGGTTCTCGCATTATAGGACTATTATTACACACATATAGACAGTGAATACCCCGGATCTACTCTAGATAGAGGAGGTACTCTGTACCATATGAAATCAGGAGGAGTAAATCACTATGAACCTACTGGAAGAATAGATATTTGGAATAACACCGCAATAGGTTCTCGAACTAGCTGTTAGTTCGAGAACCTGTACGTTCCAACGAAAGTGATAGGTTTGATAAAGCTTTATCAGCTATACCACTCTGTTTTATCGGTTGTCTTACAACTGCATCGAAAGCTGGTCTTGTGATTAAATAAAGCATCTCTTCGTGCTCTGCTGGACGAGAGTATACCCACCAGTCCGAGAACCTGCTATAATTCTTTTATCTTCTAGTATGGAAATATGACTCATTCCATCATATCTTCTCCAGTTTCCAGCTGTACCA
>Ga0310690_10004741_pt1 | contig 19038 bp, 14 predicted proteins | sample AusTroGonzalo_MG_2_FD_207661 | JGI IMG/M metagenome (GOLD analysis project Ga0310690, IMG submission 207661) | Bovine rumen microbial communities from tropical cattle in Woodstock, Queensland, Australia - Gonzalo_04 (v2) (version 2) | ecosystem: Host-associated > Mammals > Digestive system >...
TTCTCGGGCCGCCGCTAAAGCGGCCCTTTTCTTATGCCTTGGTATTCTTGCTACCCGTAAACGGGTCTATGAATTCTTTAAACGATAACTGGTCGTACGTTATATCTTCCTGTAACTGATTGCGGATGTATTCTGCAATCTTTTCTTTATTGCTTCCAACCGTATCCACATAATATCCCCGACACCAAAAGTGCCGATTACCATACTTGTACTTCAAATTTGCATGTCGATCGAATATCATCAGCGAACTTTTTCCCTTTAGATACCCCACAAACTGCGATACGCTTATATTCGGTGGTATGCTTACCAGCATGTGGATATGATCCGGGCATGCCTCTGCTTCCAGTATTTCTACCTTCTTTGCTTCGCACAGTTTCCTCAGTATTTGCCCTATGTCTTGTTTGATCTTTCCGTAGATTTCTTGCCTCCTGTACTTTGGTGCAAATACTATGTGATATTTACAGTTCCATTTTGTGTGTGATAAACTTGCACTGTCATTTGCCATAAATGGCATACCTCCTTTGATTTGTTACGGTTGGCGAACCTGTAACTATTCTATCAAAGGAGGTATCTTGTATCTAAAGATTCTTTATTTCTCACCGGCACAGCCGGTGGTTGTTTTGTTGCTGAAGCAGACAATGCAAAAAAGACCTGATCTTTCAGGTCTTTTTTCGTGCCGGAGGTGGGACTTGAACCCGCACGCTTTTAAGGGCAACGGATTTTGAATCCGCCGCGTCTGCCATTCCGCCACTCCGGCGCGCAGGAGGGATTATACCATATTCCCGGACCCTTGACAAGGAATCCGGCTTCTGCCCGGAGAATTTTATCTTATTACGCATCCGGATGCGAAGCATGAAGGAAGGGACACTGTTGAAGAAAATCGTACTCACCGGCGGCGGGACCCTGGGGCATGTAACGCCCCATCTGGCGCTGATTCCCCGCCTGCAGGAAAAAGGATATGAGATTCACTATATCGGCACGGAAAACGGCATGGAAGCCCCGAAAATGCGCTCCGTACCCGGCATCACCTATCACGCGGTCAAAAGCGGCAAGCTGCGCCGCTATTTCTCCTGGCAGAATTTTACCGACCCCTTCCGGGTTGTAGCCGGCGCCTTCCAGTCCGCACACCTGATGGGCAAGCTGAAGCCGGATGTGGTCTTCTCCAAAGGCGGCTTTGTGGCAGTTCCCGTCGTCTGCGGCGCCTGGCTGCACCGGATACCCGTCCTCTGCCATGAAAGCGACCTGACGCCCGGCCTGGCCAACAAGCTGTGCAAGCCTTTCGCGAAACGCTTTGCCACCACCTTTCCCGAATGCGCCGAGGCGCTGGGCCGGAAGGCGGAGATGACCGGGACGCCCCTGCGGCCGGAGCTTTTCACCGGTTCCCGGGAAAAGGGCCTGTCCCTGCTGGGATTTGACGGAAGCAAACCGGTCCTGCTGATGATGGGCGGCTCCTCCGGCGCCCAGAGCGTGAACGCCTGCCTGCGCAAGTGCCTCCCCGCCCTGACGCCGGATTTCGACGTGGCGCATATCTGCGGCAAGGGCAACCTGGACAGCGCACTGGAAGGAATGCCCGGCTACCGCCAGATTGAGTTCCTGGACGCGGATCTTCCGGATGTCCTGGCCTGCACGGATCTGGTGCTGAGCCGTGCCGGCGCCAACGCGCTGTGCGAATTCCAGGCCCTCGGCCGCCCGATGCTGCTGATTCCCTATCCGAAGGGCGCCAGCCGGGGCGACCAGATCCTCAACGCCCAGAGCCTCGAAAAGCGCGGCCTCTGCCGCGTCCTCCTGCAGGAAAACATGACGGAGGAATCCCTGACCCGGGCCATCCGGGAAACCTGGGCCGACCGGGATACGCTCGCCGAAGCGCTCCGGAACGCCCCGCCCGCCGACGGAACAAAGCGGGTGCTGGAGCTCATCGAAGAAGTGCAGAAATAACGGAACAAAGGGACAGCTATCCCTTTTCGTTCCTCGCAAACATAAAAACAAAGCAAACCTTCTTACGAAGGAACGAAAAGGGCTGTCCCTGCCGTTCCGAAAAAGGCATCCATCCGGATGCCTTTTCTTATTTACGGATTATATTCCACCGTCTCCTGATACGCCTTGTAGGTGGTCTTGAACAGGATTTCCCGCTTGATTTCCTTATTGCCCTGGTACCATACCTTCCAGGTCTGGACTTCATATCCCTTGCGCCCGGTAATGGTCTTTTTGCTTTCCCCGGGGGCGAGGTTCGTATTGATCACGTAATTGATTCCCTCCGGCTGGTCGATGGTGCGGACGACGTCGCTTTCCAGGTCGATCCGCACACCCGCCCCCAGGCTCATACCGTAGATATTTACGGTCACCTTCTGCTTGCTGTATCCGGCAACAATGAAGATCGGCCATTCCGTGTTGTTCCGGAATTTGAAATCCAGTCCCGGCCAGTTGACCGTGGCGTCGAATCCCTTCTCCACATAATTAGACGGCCACGCGTGGGGATTCCGCTCGATAATCTCCAGGTCCGCCCGCGCCACCGCGTTGAACAGCGTGGAGCTGGTCTGGCAGACGCCGCCGCCGATCTCATCCTTGCTCTGTCCGCCGGAGATGGCTGCCGCTTCCTTGTATCCCTTCGCAGCCGTCCGCTCGCCGGTGGTCGCGTTGAAGGAGAAGATCTCCCCAGGCAGCACCGTGACCCCGTTGATGGCTGCGGCGCTCAGCTGGATATTGGTGTTCCGGTTCTTGTTGTTGGTGGTATTGGTAGTGTAGGCGGAAATCAGGCCGAACTGGTTCATCAGCTCCGCCTTGGTTTTCTCCGCCTCGATCCGCTGGGGCACCACGCGCACCGTCGTATTGGTCACGCCGCTGTCCAGCAGCGTCGTCAGACGGGTGTACAGGTCTTCCGGATCCACTTTGGCCCCGGGGCGGTCCTCCGTGAAGGTGAAGGCTTTGGTGGAGAAATTGAAGCTTTCCACCTGGCTGTTTACCGGTTCCCGGTCCACATAGTTCACAATCCCGTCCGTCAGGTTCCGCAGGGCCTGGTGGTCGTAATCCTGTTTCGTCACATAGGTCTGCGGATAAGAACGCAGCTCCGCCGCGTTGTTCACCCGCTCCTCAAAGGGCGTCCTGCCGCTGCCGCGGTTACCGGAAGAGTTGCTCCGGCCGAAAGCCCAGGCCTTTTCCACCACCTCCCGGGTGTTCCGGGAAATCGGTACGCGTTCGCTGTTCACATGCCAGCTTTCGTTTCCGATGGAAACCACCAGGTCAAAGGAGGCGTCAACCGCCCCATTGGCTTCCTCCAGCGTCCGTACGGCCTGGTCCCGGGTCATGCCGCCCACATGGATATTGTCGATATAGATGCCCTGGTAAATCCGGTCTGTATAGATCTCGTCCCGGCATTTGTCGTGGATTTCCTCCCGGTTCGTGTCCAGGGAAATAATCGTCCCGTTCATGAACCCGATATTCGGCAGGAATTTATAGCGGATGCCGGTCAGCTGGGGAACCATCAGGATCCCGAGGCCAACCAGGAGGACCAGGCACACGACAATCGCCGCGATCCACCCGCCGTTGTAGTGCTTCGGCGGCTTCTTCAGGACTTTCCGGTCCGGTTCACGCTGGTTGTTGAAGCGGTTGAAATCGTCAAACAGCGGCGAAACCGGACCCAGCCCGTCGTCCTCATTCCGGGCGAAATAGCGGTTCCGCGGCTGCTGGGCCGGGTTCTGTACAGGCGGCTTTTCCGGCTCCTTCTTTTCCCGCTCCTGGAGGGGGGTATACTCCTCGGGAATGATCTCCCCGTCCCCTTCATACAGCTCGTATCTCTTCAGTCTGGCCATGTTCTTCCCCTGTCAGCTTATTTCCGGTGGTTCCGTACCGGTCCGCGCAGGATATCCCCCGCGCTGCAGGCGGGCAGATCCATCAGGATCGTTTCCCCTGCGATGCCCAGCGTATCCAGCTCTTCGCCTGTTTTTTCCCGGATCAGCCGGGAGGCGGTCACCGGCCGCACGCCTTCCGGCGTCATCAGCTCCAGCGTCTCCCCCGCGAAGAACCGGTTCTTCAGCAGGAGCCGAATCTTCCCGGTCGCCGTGTCCCGTCCCAGCACGCGGGCGGTGTATTCCCGCTCCTGGTGGAAGCCTTCCGCCTCCCCGGGCGTTTCCGGGTTTCCAAGGAGGAATCCCGTATCGCTGTCCCGGTGGCTGGCACAGCGCAGTTCCTGCATCAGTGCCGGCAGTTCCCGCCGGAAAGCCTCCGGGCTTTCCGCCAGCAGGTCCAGCGCCCGCCGGTAGGCGCCTGTCACCACCGCCACATAGTACTCCGTCTTCATCCGGCCTTCAATCTTCAGGCTGGAAACGCCGGCCCCGCACAGCTCCGGCAGGATCGGCATCAGGCACAGGTCCCGGGCGGAAAACAGGTAGGTTCCCCGCTCATCCTCCGCCACAGGGAAGTATTCCCCGGGACGTTTCTCCTCCGTCACGGCGTACTGCCACCTGCAGGGCTGGGCGCATTCTCCCCGGTTCCCGCTCCGTCCCGTCAGGTAGGCGGACAGCAGGCACCTTCCGGAATAGGCCATGCAGCTGGCGCCGTGCACAAACGTTTCCAGCTGGATGCTGTCCCCCAGCGCCTGTTTCATCTTCCGGATGCGCTCCAGGCTGACCTCCCGGGCCAGGATCACCCGCTCGCAGCCCATTTCCCGGTACATCTCCGCCGCCGGCGTATTCACGGTGCTTGCCTGGGTGCTGACGTGCACCGCCAGTCCCGGTACCTCCCTGCGCAGCAGGCGGATGGCCCCGGGATCGCTGGCAATCACCGCGTCCACCCCGGCCGCCTCCGCATTCCGGGCGGCCTCCAGGAATCCCTCCAGCTCATCGTCGAAGGGATAGATGTTCATCGTCACATAAAACCGGGCGTGTGCGTCATGCGCAAGGCGGACCGCATCCCGCAGCCCGTCCCCGTCAAAGCTTCCGGCATACGCCCGCAGCCCGTACTGTTTCATTCCGCCGTATACGGCGTCCGCGCCGAAATGCAGCGCCGCCTCCAGCGATTCGCGGCTTCCTGCCGGGCACAGCAGCTCCGGTATCTTCATCATTCCAATCCCCTGGTCTGGTCGTACTTCTGCCACAGCGGCGAATAAACCGCCACGGCGCGCTCATGCTCTTCCAGCGTCCTGGAGAAATAAAGTTCCCCGCTCTCCGGTTCCTTGGCGCAGAAGTACAGGTACTTTCCGGCCGTCAGTGTTTCATCCGGATAGAGCGCCGCGCGGATCGCCTTGGGTGAAGGATTGCAGATCGGTCCCGGCGGCAGTCCCCGGTTCTGGTAGGTATTGTAGGGGCTGTTCTGCTTCAGGTCCGACTCCGTCAGCGCCATCCTGCGGATGCCGGTAATATAATGGATCGTCACGTCGCTTTCCAGCTTCATGCCGGCCCGCAGGCGGTTGTGGAACACCGCGCTGACCCTGCTGAAGTCCGATTCCTTGGCTTCCTTCTCGATCAGGCTGGCCAGGGTCAGGATTTCATCCATGCTCATGCCCAGGGCTTCCGCCTGGTCCTGGTAATCCTCCGGGAAGGCGGCCTCCGTCTGGCTCAGCAGCTTCCGGATGATTTCCTCTTCCGTCGCGTTCGTGTAGACTTCATAGGTGTTCGGCGACAGGTATCCTTCCAGCACATATTTGCGGGATGCAGCGTTTCCGCCGGAAAGCACATCCGCGATATAGTAATAATCCTTGAACTCCACGCCGCTCCGGCACAGTTCGAGGAAGCGGTCTGTGGATTCGAACACGCCGTTCTTCAGCAGCTTCGCCGCGAAATCCTCCACCGTCTCGCCCGGGATCAGCGTAATATTCCGCACCAGCGGGTTGCCGTCGCCGGCCGTCAGTTGTTCGGCAATCTCCTGGATGGTCATATCCTTGCGCAGCGTATAGGTGCCTACCTGGATCTTCTGGCCCATGCCCGCAAAGTCGCAGTAGTATTTGAAGATGGTTTTGTTGCGGATCAGCCCCGCATCCTCCAGGTTCGCCGAAACCCGGTTCAGGCTCTGCCCGGAGGTGATTTCGAAGACATACTCCGTATCGTCCTTCGTATCCACAGGCGCGGCAAACTCACCGTACAGCTTGTTCCATACGGTCATGCAGATTCCCGTCACCAGTACCAGCACCGCCACCGTCACCAGCACCGGCCGCAGAACCTTCCACAGGCCGTTGTACCAGGAAAAGCTGTACTGGCGTTCGTCGCGTATGCTCCGATACGTGTATTCCTTCGTATCCTTCAATGCTTATCCCTCTAAACCAGGAATGGAAATGTCCACATCGGCGGCTTCCGTCACGATTTTGAAAATATCCGCCATCATCTGCTGCAGCCGCATTTCGGCCAGCAGGTAGTTGCTGACCTCCTGTTTGGAAAACAGCAGCGTGGAAATGCCGGAAAAACGCTGCATATCCTCCGCGTCCGCGGCCTGCCCGCTGACAGCCGCCATCTGGATCGTCATCTGCAGTTTCCGGTATTCCCTGATCAGTGCGGCCGTCGTTTCATCGCCCATCACGGAATCCTTCAGCTCATGATAGGTTTTGTACTCCTCGCTCTCGCGGATATCCTGCGCGAGCCTGTACGTTGATGAATAATCCACGCGTCCCGCCCTCCTTACAATAAAAAAACGGTCAGAAAGGGGCGTTCCTTCCCTTTCCGACCCGTATTATAGCAGATTCGGCGCTTACCGCGCAACGTTGCCTCAGACGTCCAGGATGATCGGCAGGATCATCGGGTTCCGTTTGATCTTCTCGAATACGAACTGGTGCACTTCGTCCTTGATGATGTTCTTGAGATCCGGCCAGTTGTCGCCGGCCAGGCTGTTGTTCGCCAGGATCTCGCGCACCAGGTTCAGGGTCTCGTCGATGATGTCCTCGTTGTCCTTCACGTAGATGAATCCGCGGCTCACGATGTCCGGACCGCTGACCAGCTTTTCCTCGTCCCGGTTCACGGCCATAGCTACGATCAGCAGGCCGTCCTGGCTCAGGTGTTTCCGGTCACGCAGCACGATGTTGCCCACGTCGCCGACGCCCAGACCGTCCACCAGTACGCCGCCCACAGGCACCTGTTCGCCCAGCGCCAGCGTATCCTGGTTCATCTCGATTACCTGGCCGAGTTCCGGGATCACGATATTCTGGCTCGGGATTCCCATGGATTCCGCCAGAATGGCGTGCTGCCACATCATCCGGTATTCGCCGTGGACCGGAATGAAGTACTTCGGCCGGATCAGGGAATGCAGCAGTTTCAGCTCTTCCTGGCAGGCATGGCCGGAAACGTGCACTTCCGCCATGGCGCTGTAGACCACCTGCGCACCCAGCCGGTACAGCTGGTTGATCACGCGGGAGATGAATTTTTCGTTGCCGGGAATCGGCGTGGCGGAGATAATGACCATATCGCTCTGGCGGATCTGCAGTTTCCGGTGCTCCGCATAGGCCATCCGGGTCAGGCCCGCCATAGGCTCGCCTTGGCTGCCCGTCGTCATGACCAGGACCTCATTGTCCGGATACTGGTCCAGCACGTCCATGTCAATCAGCCAGCCTTCGGGAATCTGCAGTTCCCCGATGCTCATCGCAACCCGGCTGACGTTCACCATGCTGCGGCCGATAAAGCATACCCGCCGCCCGTACCGGATGGCGCTGTCGATGATCATCTGCATCCGGTGGATATTGCTGGCGAACATGGCGACAATCACGCGGCCTTCCGCCTGCGCAAACATCTTCTCAAAGGTCTCGCCGACCTTCAGTTCGCTCATGGTATAACCCGGGCGCTCCACATTCGTGGATTCGCACAGGAGGGCCAGCACGCCCTGCTCCCCGTAGTGGGCAAAGGTCTGCAGGTCCGTCACCTGCCCGTCAATGGGGGTATAGTCCACCTTGAAGTCGCCGCTGCAGATCACCGTGCCGGCCGGGCAGGTAATCGCAATGGCACATGCGCCCGCGATGGAGTGGCTCACATGGATAAACTGGCAGGTGAAGCAGCCCAGCTGTACCGTGTCCCGCGGCTCCACCACATGCATCGGGATCCCGTCCACGCGGTATTCCTTCAGCTTCAGGTCCACCAGGGCCAGGGTCAGCTTGGTTCCGAAAATGTGGGCCGGCGCCTGTTTCAGGATATAGGGCGTCGCGCCGATATGGTCTTCATGTCCGTGGGTGAACAGGTAGCCCCGGAGGTTATCCTTCTTCGCCAGCAGGTAGCTGATATCCGGGATGACCAGGTCCACGCCCAGCATGTCCTCCTTCGGGAACACGCTGCCGCAGTCGACGACGATAATATCGTCCCCGTACTCGAACACGTACATGTTCTTACCGATTTCATCCACGCCGCCCAGGGACACGATCCGCAGGCGGCCGATCTCTTTTTCTTTTTCTTTCTGCGCTTTCGTACTCACTGTAACTGCCTTTCATCTTGTGCATACGCACATCATTAAGCCGGAAAAGGATGCAGACTTCCCCCTGTTACCCTATTCCCGTTTTTTATGCAACTCATACTTATTGGTATGATATCACATTTTTTCACATCCTGCTACCCCGTTTATTCATAAAATTGTTAAGAATAGTTTAAACTTTGCAAAAAAAGAACGGCTTTCTTCAAAGCCGCTCTTTCCCTGCCTGCGGGAAAACTCTCCCGTCAGCCGTTCCCCGCCTCCAGGGCTCCCGTGGGCACCCATACCCGGCGGGTCTGTCCCGCTTCGCTGTCGTAGTATTCAAACTGGGCGTACGCGCCCTCATACGCGTAGACCGTTCCGGACGTCCCGGCGGGAACCGCGTTCTTGTACATGGCGTATCCGTATCCCGGGCCCCAGTAGGCGTAGACCGAACGGGTCAGCACCGCGCTGGTCTGCACCTCTTCCACAGGCACGTCCTCCGCCTTCATGTTCAGCCGTTTGACGCCCGTATAGACCCTGCGGAGTTCCCCGTTGTAAGTCAGCTCCACCTGGATCCACCAGATTCCGTTCCGGTCGTCATAGGCGGCGCTGAGGGCTTTGACCCGGCTGCCGGCCTGGAGATAGGAGCCGGATTCCGTATAGGTGGTTCCGGGGCCGGAGCGGGTAGCCAGGCGCTCCCTGATCGTCACGCTCAGTCCGTTGAACGGCGCTTCCGTGATTACCGGCTGCGGGGTGACTGTCGGTACCGGCGCATAAGTCGGGACGGGCGCCCAGGTCGGCGTGGGCCAGTAGCCGGATCCGCCGTCAAAGATCCAGCTGCCGTACAGGTTGACCAGCGTATCCGGCAGGAAGATCATATCGGACATGTAGGAGACGTAAGGAGCGGTGTCCCCGGTGTACGCCCATCCCTTGATGTAGATATCCACCTGCGTCACGTTCTCGAACACCTGCGGAAGGGAGAGGCGCTGGTATCCGTCGTACATGTCCTGGCTGTAGATATACGGATCGTTGGTGTCCTCCAGGTCATACCGGTAGGAACCGTAGGACTGTTCTCCCACCCAGACGACCACCCGGATCACTGAAATGCGCGCATGGTACGTATACGGATACCTGGAGGATTCCCAGCCGTTCCGGATCCAGATGTCCTTGATCGTCGCTCCGGAGAAATAGCAGGTGATTTCCGGTATCTCGTCCTTCGCGCGCGCATCCCAGCAGACATGGCGGAATCCGGTGTTCCGGTTTCCGTCCAGCAGGTAGATGACGTTCGCGGTTTCCGTCTCCTCCTGCGTCGTCCAGTTATAAGGCATAACGGCCTTTTCATAAATATTCACCGGGGCGCTGCCGTAATACGAACTGCTGTAATTCGAGCTGCCGTAATACTGGCCGCCGTCCGCCGATGCGACGCTCCACAGGAGGCAAAATGCCGCCGCCAGGCAAAGAATCCTCTTGATTTTCATGGTTTTTCTCCCCTTTCTGCCCATAAAACGCGGAAAGCAGGAGTATTCTTCCTGCTTTCCCACGGATTTTCAAATATTTTTTTACAACAGTGCACGCTGGATTTTTCCGCTCACGGTCTTGGGCAGTTCGTCCCGGAAAACGACAATCCGGGGATACTTGTAAGGTGCCGTGTGCTGCTTGACGTAGTCCTGGATTTCTTTCTTCAGTTCTTCCGTCGGTTCCGTGCCTTTGGTCAGCACGATACTGGCCTTGACCACCTGGCCGCGCACCTCGTCCGGCGCGGCGCTGACGCCGCATTCCAGCACGTAAGGCAGCTCCATGATTACGCTTTCAATTTCGAACGGCCCGATCCGGTAGCCGCTGGACTTGATCACGTCGTCCGCCCGGCCTACATACCAGTAGAAACCGTCCTCATCGCACCAGGCCAGGTCGCCGGTGTGATACCAGCCGTCGTGCATGACTTCCCGGGTCTTTTCCTCGTCCTTGTAATACATCTGGAAAAGTCCGATCGGGATACCCTTTGAGATATCCACGCAGATTTCACCCGACGTACCGGCAGGTACAGGATTGCCTTCCGGATCCAGCAGGGCCACGTTGTAGATCGGGGCCACCTTGCCCATGGAACCCAGCTTGTGGTCCGCGCCGGCCAGGTTGCCGATGATCATGGTGCTCTCGGTCTGTCCGAAGCCTTCCATGACCTGCAGGCCGGTCTGCAGCTCGATCTGGCGGTAGACTTCCGGGTTCAGCGCTTCACCGGCGCTGGAGGCATGGGTCACGGAGGACAGGTCGTATTTGCTCAGGTCCTGCTTGATCAGCATCCGGTACATGGTCGGCGGGGCGCAGAAGGTCGTGATATGGTACTTCGCGAACAGCGGCAGGATGTCCGCCGCGTCAAAGCGGTCAAAGTCGTAGACAAAGATGGCCGCTTCACACAGCCACTGGCCGTAGATCTTGCCCCATCCGGCCTTCGCCCAGCCGGTATCGGAGATCGTCAGGTGCAGGCCGTTGGGATTGACGCAGTGCCAGTATTTGGCCGTATGCAGGTGGCCCAGCGGATGCTTGTAGCTGTGGGCTGCGATCTTCGGATAGCCGGTGGTGCCCGAGGTGAAATACATCAGCATCAGGTCGTCGCCGCAGGGCGTGTCTTCCGTGCGGTTGTAATGGGTGGAATACATCTGGTATTCCTCATCGAAGGTATGCCATCCTTCCCGGGTTCCGTTCACGATCAGCTTCAGCTCCAGGCTGGGCGCGTCCTTCGCAGCCAGGTCCGCCTGGCGGGCGGTATCCCCGTCCGCGGTGCAGATGATGGCCTTCACGCCGGCAGCGTTGAAGCGGTATTCAAAGTCATGCTCCTGCAGCTGGGCTACCGCCGGGATCGCGATGGCGCCGATCTTTTCCAGGGCCAGCACCGAGAACCAGAACTGGTAGTGACGCTTCAGCACCAGCATGACCCGGTCGCCTTTTTTGATGCCCAAGGACTTGAAATAGTTCGCGCAGCGGTTGGACGCGCGCTTCAGGTCGTTGAAGGTGAAGCGGTGCTCGTTCTTGTCCCTGTCCAGGTGCAGCATCGCCAGCTTGTTCGGGATTTCGTCCGCGATCGCGTCGATCACGTCAAAGGCAAAGTTGAACTTTTCTGTATTCTTGAAGGTGATCTTCACCGGCGTGCCGTTCTCGTCCTTCTCCACATCCGCATAACGGTGCCAGACGCGGGTGCGGCCGTTCTCCGCGGGGAATTCCTGCAGCGCTGTGCCGGGCAGGGCCTTCTCCGGCGTCAGCTCGGGAATCGGGGCGCCGGTGGGATTCAGGACAATCGCGTAGAACAGGCAGTCCTTGCCGCCCACGGCGATCATGCCGTGGGGCGTACCGGAATCGTAGTAAATGCTGTCACCGGGATTCAGCACGCTGATATGCTCGCCCACCTGGACCTTCAGCTGGCCTTCGATGACGATATCGCATTCCTGCCCCTCATGGGTGGTCAGCTTAATATCCTCCTTCTCCGCTTCCGCGCTGTAGGCCGCCTGTACGTACAGGGGCTCGGCGATCCGGTTCCGGAAGGAAGCCGCCATGTTGTAATACACCATGTCGTGGGCTTCCTCAATCCGCTGGCCTTCTCCCCGCCGGGTGACGGTGAAGGAATTCAGGTTCGGGCTGGAACCCTCGATGATATCCCCGACGTCGACGCCGAAAGCCAGCGCGCAGCGGTACAGGAAAGCGAAGTTCAGGTCGCTCCGTCCCATCTCGCAGTCGATGTATTCCTGTTCGGTCACACCGGTCTTCATCGCCATCTCCGCGATGGTGAAATTCTCAATCTCCCGCAGTTCGCGGATCCGGTGAGCCATCTCCTGAATCTTGTAATTCAGTCCCGTCATCTGTGCCATATTCAGTCTTCCTCCTCAAAAGGACGTTTTCACTGCTGCCGATCCTTGAAAACATAAGTTTCTTTACACTTTATTCTTTTTCCAATGGACGAAGCAGCCGAAGGGGTCCTAGGGGGCGATCGGAAAGCCCCCTAAAACAAAATGCTCGTCTCAAAGGATTGCTTTGAGACGAGCATGAACACACACCCGCGGTACCACTCAAATTGCGGTGAACTCACCGCCACTTCAGGCTCCCGTGAAGCCCTATGCCCTTACGCGGCAGGATCGGGAAGGTTCTACTTGCCAGTGCTTTCTTCCTTCCGGCTCCGGAGCTACAGCGAACGGATTCTTCCCGCGGCTCGCACCGACCGCCGCGTCTCTGAAAGCTGAATTCCGCTGCTCTCTCCCTCTCAGCCTTTAACGGGATTTTACCCTTCTCCCTGCGGCTTGTCAACTCCCGCAGCCGTTTTTTCTGTTTCTTTCCTGTTTTCACAGTGCAAAAGGTTCCAGCGGCAGGCCGTTCTCCCCGCACAGGTTCGCCTGGTCCGACCAGTCGCACCATGCGTACCGGACTGCGGCGGGGTATTCCACTTCCGCCGAACGGATCCGGATCACATCTCCCGAAACCTTGCCTTCCGCCGGAACGAATTTTCCGTCCTCCCCGGCGATTTCCAGCAGTTTCGGCGCTTTCCCGTCCCTTGTGCGCACGTTGCCGGACAGCAGTACGTGGATCGTGTTCCCGCGGACCAGCCGGCCGACCGCCCGGGGGGATTCCTCTCCGGACCCGTAAAGCATCTTTCCGGCCAGTTCCGCCAGCCGGATACCCACAAGCTGTTTGTTCACAGGGTGGATATTCCCGTATTCCCCTTCATCCAGTAGGCAGATCATCCCGGTGTTCCGCACCTGGTCCCGCACCGCCGCCTGGGCCAGGCGCGTCCTGGGCCAGGTAAAGGTGTCCTCCGCGTCATAATCGATCCACATCGGCAGCTGCACAAAGAGGAAGGGCAGCTCCCGGTTCCGGAAAATCTTCCGCCAGTACCCGATCAGGGCCGTCATCAGCACATCGTAATGCGCTGTCCGCCACGTATCTTCCTCTCCCTGGTAATACAGCACGGCGGTCAGCGTGACCGGCGTGATCTCCTTCAGCATGCTTTCCGCAAGTCCTGCAGGCCGGAACGGAGAGCCGGGTCCGCAGGGCGGGTTCCAGGGAAACGGCCCCAGCACTTTCACGATTTCCCGGTCATCCGCATCCGGATGTGCGGCCCGGTATGCATCCGCCTCCCGGCTCCAATCTTCCATCCCTTTCTGGAAGGCCTTTTCTTCCTCCAGGTACGTTTCCATGCTTTTTCCATTGCAGGCCTCTGCGTATGTATCCAGGTACCGGACGCCTTCCGTTATGGACCGCAGGGTTTCCCCGTCCATCCAGCAGGCTGCGGAAGTTCCGCCCCAGTAGCATCCGATGATGCCCACGGGGATCTCCGGGTGTTTCCGCCGCATTTCCGTTCCGAATACGGAAGCCACCGCGCTGTTGAACCCGACAGTATCACGGGTCACCGCCTTCCAGCGGGTGCCCTTCACCGCCTGCTGCTGCTCTTCGCAGACCGTTGCCATCCGCGGCACATTGAAAAACCGCAGCAGCGGATCATCCGGGATGAGGTCCGTTCCGCCCTTCGCGTTGCGGACCTCCAGTTCCATATTGCTCTGGCCGCCGGCCAGGTAAACGTCCCCGACAGCGATATCCGACACTTCCAGCCGTTCCTGTCCGCAGCGCAGCACCAGCCGGCAGCCGGTCTTTGCCGTCTGCGGCGGCAGGCCGATCACAAACCGGCCGTCCTGCGCCACGGATTTTTCCTCTGCCAGCACATTCCCCCGGCTGTCCTCCAGCCGCGCCATCACAGGCTTCCCTGTATCCGCGCGGCCGAAAACCCGGATTTCCCTGTCCCTGCAAAGCACTGCGCCGTCTGTAAAGAGGGATGCCGCTTCCAGCATATCCTTTACCTTCTTTCCTTCAGGTACTCCAGGTTCTTCCGGATCAGTTCCGCCCGCTGCCGCACACAGTCCGGGCTGCGGAGCGGATCCTCCGGCGTGTTGAACACATAATCCTTCAGGCGTTCGATATCCGTTTCCGCCACATGCATCCGGGTGTCAGAAGAGGCGTAGTACAGGTACACTTTTCCGTCCTCATCCGCAATAGCGCCGTTGGTGAACACCACGTTGCTTACGTCGCCGGTCCTCTCCCGTCCCAGCGGTCCCAGCAGCATGCCGGAGGGCTCCGCGATCAGTTTCGAGGGATCCTGCAGATCCGTGGCAAACGCGTAGAGTACATACCGCAGCCCGGCTGCCGTGTTACGTACGCCGTGGGCCAGGTGAATCCATCCTTTGTCCGTTTTGATCGGTACCGCGCCGGCGCCGTTCTTTGCTTCCGTGATCGTATGGTACTTCCGGCGGGAGATGATCTTTTCCTCCCCGATCACCGGATGCAGGATATCTTCGCACAGACCGAAGCCGATCCCGCCGCCGCTGCCGGTTTCAATGAAATCGTCCATCGGCCGGGTATAGAAGGCATACTTCCCGTCCACGAACTCCGGATGCAGCACAACATTGCGCTGCTGCGGGGACTGCATCGTCACCAGGTTCGGCAGCCGCTCCCAGGTCTCCAGGTCCTTCGTCCGGACAATGCCGGCTGCGGCCACCGCCGCGGACAGGTCCGTGCTTTCCGTATCCTTGCTTTCAGAGCAGAATACGCCGTAAATCCATCCGTCCTCATGCTGCGTCAGCCGCATGTCGTAGACGTTGGTTTCCTGCTTCTCCGTATCCGGCAGGATCACCGGGTAATCCCGGAACCGGAATCCCTCCGTGGGGGATTCGCTCTCCGCAACGGCGAAGAAGCTCTTCCGGTCCATGCCTTCCACCCGCACCACCAGGCAGTATTTGTTTCCCAGTCTGATGGCGCCGCTGTTCATCGTAGCGTTCACGCCCAGCCGCTTCATCATAAAGGGATTGGTCGCCGGGTTCGCGTCGTACATCCAGAAGGGAGGAATGTGCTCCCGGGTCAGCACCGGATTCCGGTACCGGGTAAAAAGCCCGTTGTAAAAATGCTCATCCGCCGGATTCGGCCGTGCCAGAAGCCGTTCATAGTTCTCCATCAGGGTCTCAAAACTTTTCACCCGCATCTTCTGTGACTCCATCCCGCAGCCCCCTTAATAGTTATGCACCGCTTCGTCGTCCCCTCCGTGCAGCACGCTGTGCTCCTTGATATAGTTCACAACGCTGTCCACCGTGGTGAACGCCAGGCCCACATGGGTATCCGCCGCGCCGTAGTAAATCGCGATGCGCCCGGTCTCCCCGTCATGCAGTGTCGCGCAGGGGAAGATCACGTTCGGCACAAAGCCGGTCACTTCATAGTTTTCTTCGGGCGTCAGCAGGTGGTTCGCGCAGCGGTAGAGCACCTTGCTGGGCTCGTTGATATCCAGGATCGCGCCGCCCATGGAATACACAAATCCATTGCAGGTCGTGGCCACGCCGTGATAGAACATCAGCCATCCTTCGCTGGTTTCAATCGGGGCCGCGCCGGCGCCGATCTTTACGCTTTCCCACCATTCCCCGCCGCTGCCCATCACATGGCGGTGTTTTCCCCAGAACGTCATGTCCGGGCTTTCGCTGATAAAGATGTCGCCGAAGGGGGTGTGGCCGCTGTCGGAGGGACGGCTCAGCAGCCGGTAAGTCCCGTTGATCTTCCGGGGAAACAGCACCGCGTTCCGGTTGAACGGGATAAAGGGATTCTCGATCCGGGTGAAGGTTTTGAAGTCCTTCGTCTTCGCCATGCCGATGGAGGCGCCGTAGAAGTCGCCGCACCAGATGATGTAGTAGGTATCCTCCACCTTCACCAGACGGGGGTCGTAGGCATAATGCGGCATTTTCGGGTTGCCCTTCTCATCGGTGAAAGGCACCTTTTCCCGTTCCACATCCCAGTGGATACCGTCCTTCGAATGTCCGAGGTAGACATAGGGAATCCCGTTGATCTGTTCCCCGCGAAGCACCGCGATATAGCCATCTTCCCACGGAACCACCGCGCTGTTGAAAATCCGCGCAATTTCAGGGGTGGGATTCCGGCCCATCACCGGGTTTCCGGAATACCGCCACACAGGGGATTCCGTCTTCAGGTCCGCCGGTTTTTCCTGCCACGGAATATTCGGCAGCGCATTCACATTGATCATCTTTACCTGGTTCATTTTTCTTTCCTCCAATGCTTTTATTCAGTAAATCATTCTCCTGTCCGCAGCGGCACATCCGATTCCCGGTAGACCGGTTCGCCGCCCACCACCGTCCGTCCGGGATGCCTGTCCGATCCGGCGCAGCGCTCAATCACAGCCTTCACCGCCAGGCTGACCATCCCCTCCGTATCGATCCGGAAGGTGCTCAGCCCCGTTTCGGATTCATTTCCCGGCGGATAGTCGTCAAATCCTGTGACGGACACATCCTCCGGCACCCGGTATCCGGCTGCCCGCAGTGCCTCCATCATCATCCGTGCCGTCAGGTCACAGTTGCAGACAAAGGCGGTGGGCATGTCCTCCGGCAATTCCGGCATCACCAGGCCGCCGGTAACGCCCCGGTCCTGCAGGATCCAGTGCTCCCGGATTTCCAGTTCGTTGGTCAGCATCGCCCGGTAATATCCCAGGTACCGGTCCATAATACTGGCGGTTGCCAGCCGGTTTCCGACAAAGCCGATCTTCGTATGGCCCTCATGGATCAGGTGGTTTGTCAGTCGGTAGGTTCCGTAGGTGTTGTCTCCCACAACCGCGTCCGCAGTCCCCCGCTCATCGTAGAAATCCAGGAATACCATCGGAACGCCGCTCTTCGTCAGCATCCGGTAATAAGCCTTTGTCGGCTCGCCCAGGATAATCATGCCGTCCGCGCGGCCGCTGCTCACCAGGTTCGGCTGTGTCAGCGCTTCCTCTGTTTCCGTGCTGAGAAGCTCCAGCAGGCCGAAATGTCCTTTCTCCGTCAGCTGCCGGACCAGTACCCGGTACATTTCGTTATAAAAACTGTCCGGCGCGAAATACCTCTCCGGCACCAGGATGCCGATATCCAGATGCGGTTTTCCCGGAATGCCCTCGCCGCCGTATACATAGCCCATCGCTTCCGCGGTCTTCAGGATTTTCTCCCGCAGGGCGTCGCTCATCCCGCTTTTTCCCGCCAGTGCCTTGGAAACCGTTACGGCGCTGGTTCCGACTGCCCGGGCAATATCCCGCATGCTCGGTTTATGCTCTGACATCTTTGTGCCTCCGCCTCACAGTCCTGCCGGAAGATCCGCCCGGATCAGCCGCAGGCACATCCGCCCGTTGTGGTAAGGGCATTTCCATTCCTCCACGATCGGCTTTTCCATGATCAGCGTCCCGTCTTCCCGCAGTTCGTTGAACCACTCGCTCCCTTCCCGGGGATCCACGGTATGCCGGCAGATATAGGCCCACTGCGTCCGCATCCGGTCAATCCATGCCGGATCCTTTGTCATGCGCCAGCCGAATTCGAACCCGAGCATCGTTTCCGCCTGCGGCCACCAGGCCCTGTTGGTGTTGACCTCGCCGTTCACGATCTCGTAGTGCAGGCCGTGATCGGTAAACGCCCGCTCCGTAGCACTTTCCAGCAGGTCCAGGCACATCTTCCGCCAGGGTTCCCGGCCATCCGGCTGGATGAATGTTTCCACCGCATCCCAGATCAGCCAGCTGCCCTCGATATCGTGTCCGTAGCTCTGCATGTCCAGCAGCGGCCGGAAGCTGTTGTCAAAGAACACTTCCATCCTGCGCTTTTCCTGATTGTAAATCTGCGCCAGGAACTGGTTCAGGCCCTCCACCGTCGCCACCATCACCTGCCCGTCCGGCCAGGCCCGGTATAGCTCCGTATACGCTTCCACCACATGCATCAGCGTATTCATCGTCCGGGATGCCATGACGCCGTTTTCGCTGAGCTTTTCATTGCTTTCCGGCGAGAAATCCGCCTTCAGCGCTTCCAGGTAACCGCCTGCGTCCCTGCACTGTCCCTCAATGATCCTGAACAGGTCCATTGCCCGGTCCAGCGCTTCCTTTTCCCCGGTCAGCCGGTAATATGCCGCCAGCCCGTAGATGGCAAATGCCTGGCAGTAAGTATGCTTGGTGGTGTCCGCCGGTTTCCCGTCATATGTCACGGACCAGTAGACGCCGCCGTTGTCCGGATCTGTAAACCGTTCCACGAAACGGTAGGCATGCTTCGCGAACGGGGTATATTTTTCCCTGTCCAGCAGGCGTGCAGCTTCAGAAAAAGTCCACAGGATCCGGCTGTTCAGGATACACCCCTTGTCCGCCATACGGTTCAGGATCAGATGATTGTCCATATATCCGTAAAAACCGCCGTTTTCCGTATCCATCAGGTTTTCCCAGAAAGGCAGGATCTTCTGTTCCAGCTGATCCCTGATCTCCTGTTGCATCATGTCTGTCCCCTCCCAGCGTTAGGTTAACGACTTAAGTTTACATGTTAACTTGATTATAAACTTACAAACCTGCCTTGTCAACCGTCCGGCAGGCAAATTCCAAAATTAACTATTTTGAAAAGTTCTCTTTATCTTTTCGTCATCGTTGACGATTGACACTTTTCCCTGTTTTTTCTATCCTCTACTGTATAGTTTGTTAACGCGAAGGAGGAAAACGCATGGATAACAACAAGCGTCCGGAAAGCATGCAGCGGATTACCACCCCTGAACTGGCTCAGGCGTTCATCAACGAGCAGGTCGCAGCCATCCGGGAACAGGTGGGAGACAAAAAGGTTCTTCTGGCCCTCTCCGGCGGTGTGGACAGTTCTGTCGTGGCCGCCCTGCTGA
>Ga0310690_10004742_pt1 | contig 19028 bp, 28 predicted proteins | sample AusTroGonzalo_MG_2_FD_207661 | JGI IMG/M metagenome (GOLD analysis project Ga0310690, IMG submission 207661) | Bovine rumen microbial communities from tropical cattle in Woodstock, Queensland, Australia - Gonzalo_04 (v2) (version 2) | ecosystem: Host-associated > Mammals > Digestive system >...
ATCATGAGACCCTTGACGGACGGTTCGACAAGCTTGTGTCCGATAGTCTTCAGGATTCTGTATTTCAGGTTGCCGATCTTCATCCCGTGAGTCTCCGTTCCTTTTCGGCCTTGCAGTATGCGGTGCAATGCCCTTTCCAGTTGGTGATGACCATGCCGTCCTTGTCGCATCCCGGCCGGTCCACGTAGTTCATCTGGTACCACATCCGCGCATCGTCGACGTCAAGCATCTTGTCCAGTGCGAAGAGCCTGACGTCTTCCGCGTTCCTTGGCGGTACCGGTATCTTGGCGAGCCCGAATCCGTCACTTGTGGGCGGCCTTGCGGGCTTCTTGCGCAGGAACGCAGGGGCGGGCGGGCGTGCAGGGGGCGGGCTACTGCCTCCCGCACGCTTTTGCTGTCCCTCTCTAGGAACTAGGCCCTTAGCGGTAGCCTCTGCGTTTTCCTTGTCGTTGGAAATGTCCCCCGTGGCAGGCGTGGTAGATTCCAATAGCGCGCCGTTTCCGGCGAGGTCAGAGTTCAGGGATCCCTCGCGGGTGTCCCCGCCTGCCGCGGGTTCTTCGCGGCCGCACTTGTGGCGGTCGCCCTGGTCATTTGCCGGCACGCTATCTGTCCGGCTGCGAGCAGCTAAATTCTTGGGCGGTACCACTCCGGATTCCATAGTGGCTGAACCGTCTGTGATACCGCCGTCTTGGTCGTTACCAGTAGCGGATTGTGCCTGAGACTTTTGACTTTTTGCACGGGCGAGACCGCCCTTGCGGCCGCGTGCTGAAGCCTTTGCGTAAGCTTCCTGTGCGCGTGCGATGAGCTCGTTTGCGAGCTCGCTTTCCGAGCCGTTGTCGCCGAGCATGAGCGCGTCGGCGAACTGCGTGACCCATTCGAGGCACTTCTGCGGGTCGTCCTTGAATTCGTGGACCGTACGCGCAAAGTCGAGGATGGGCAGCGGCACCCACTTAGGCTTCCATTCCATTCGTTAGCCTGCCTGGCTGAGTGTTGACGGCTGAGCGGTTGCGCCCTCGGCTTGGGTAGTCGGGTTGGCGTCCTTGATACTAGCGTGCATGCGCTTAAGGGCGTCGATGATGATCGACTTCGTGCTTGTGGGCTCAAGGTTTTTCTCGCGGAAAATCTTGATGTCTTTGACGATCGGGGTCATTTCCGCCGGTAATCTTGCTTGTATCGTTTCTGCCATAATTTTTTCAGTTCTAAAAAAGTTAGAAAAAATCTAATTTCAAGAGAAATCTAATCTAATTTTTCTAGAATGTCAATACTTTTATTCTACTTTTTTTAGATTTTTTTTAGACAATGGTTTAAAGTCTCTTTTAATTGGCTATTTTTGAGTTGTGGAAGATGATTTTTTGCATAAAATAAATGTTGACGAACTTTCAAAAGAGCTAAATCTGTCTGTAGAAGACATAGCTGTATTGGCTGGCATCAAACACTCAAAAAATCTTGGAAAGTGGGCTCAAAGTAAACCTGATGGTTCTAGACCCAATTACAATGCGTTAATCAAACTATTGCGTGCTGGGGCTACAACGAAGACTCTTTTCGGAGTCGATTACAAAGGCCCGGTAAAACCGCCCGTCCTTGGCGGCCATCTTCCGCCCGAAATCGCCAACGACCCGGACTTTATCGCCGGTCAAAACCAGGCCTTGAAAGACATCGAAGCCAAAATTGAGGCTCGCATCACGGCAAAGCTCAAAGCGAAAGGAATAGACCTTTAACACCAAAAAATTGGAGGGGTGAGGTCAACCATCGAAACTTTTGAGCAAAAAAAAATGAAATAGGAAAAACAGAACTTATATTTTAAAGGAGAAAAAAATGAAAGGAGCTATTTCATGTGCAACGATGGAAACGGGTGCAAAGGTCCCGAATCTCCCGACACCAGAACCGCCTCCGCCAGCGAAACAGGCTTGTGGAAACTGAAGTTCAACACGTTCTACTCGTATAAGTGGCATGCCGGCCTTTACCGTTTCTGGAAGTTTTGGGAAGAGGCTACCGCCATCCTTCCGGTGCTTCTCAGCCTGTCGGTTGTAGGCAACGCCGCCGATAAAATTGACCCCGAGTGCAGCCTGGTCCTTGCTGCGGTAAGCACGCTTCTTTCGCTGTTCTCGATCGCCAAGGGCTTTGGCGCCAAGGCTGCGTTTTACAGTTCGCAAAGCAAGCGGTATCTGTCGCTGTTTATCCGCGAAGAACTCCCGGATGCCGTCAGCAAGTTGAACGATCTAAACAACGAGTTTGTTAAAATTCAGGAAGACGACCGAGAGGAAGGCTTGGATACCTACGACATAAGCTGCTACAACAAGGCCGCCGTCAAGATGGGTGTGCCCGACGCGTGTAAGCCGTTGTCCTGGCTTCGTAAAATTACAATGTGTTTCTTTTAGCGTTCGGAACGACAAAAGCCCGGATTTCTCCGGGTCTTTTTTTATTGGGTAAACATTTTCCTTATGAGTTCGAGGGCTTCTTCGGCGGTCAGGTCCTTGCTGAAAACTCTCAACAATATTCCGTAGATGTAGCCGATGGCCTGCGTCGCCGATGTTTTCATGCTTCTATTTCCTTCTTCTTCTTGTATAGGAATATAGCATATTTTCTACTAATTTTTGCATTTTTTATATAATTATTTTTAAATTATTGTATTTTTTATAATAATTTTGTTATATTCTTTTCCATGGAAAAAGCGAAATTTAGGGTAAAAGAGTTCGTCGCCCGCATCGGCATCACCCAGAGGGAACTTGCCGAAAAGGTGGGCGTAAAGCCGGAAACGGTCTATAAATGGGCTGCCGGTACGAATACGCCGGTTTACGATGTCATCTACAAGCTCAAGAAAATGGGAGCAACTGACTACGAACTGTTTGGTGAGACTTTCTCCGAGCAGGAGGAATTCTTCAAGAGGCGGCTACTGAACGCCCACAACCATTTCCTTGAAGAAATGGGGATAGAGACGAATTTAACCAAGGAGAGAATATGACCGCCAAGGAAATGGAAGTCACCTATTGCAAGTCGAGAATCACGTGCATCAAGTCTTTCCGACTTTTGCTGCGTGAGCATATCAAGCTGTCGGAGGAGGGACTGAAACTCAAGCTTTCTTACGAACAGGTCCACAAGTTGATGATTTCGGGCCTGAAAAAGGTCGATGAGGAACTCACTAAAGAACTGGAGAAATGGTCCAGGATGATTTCGGAAAGCGAGAAAACACTCGAAATAGAAGGTCTTGACGATGCAACCGCAAACGCCAATGCATCGTAATAGGGGTGCTGCATGCAACAAATGGAGCGGCCTCTTTTCTGTATTGTCGCGGACCGTACTCATGCGGCTCTCGCGGAACCCGACATGAATACTTACACGCCGAAGGGGCTTGCGGACAAGGAAAAGGTCAAGCCCAAGACTGTCTACAACTGGATTCGTGACGGTCTACCTGCCTTACGACAGGGCAAGCGCGGTCCGTTCAAGATCCATTACCAGGATTACGTCAACTGGATGATTGAATGCGCACGGGACCCGGATACCAATGTGAGCCCGCCCGCATGGGCCTACTGGTGTATCCGCGCAAAGTTCTGAGTGCCGAACTTTGGCGAGTTTTACCAAAGTTTTCCGTAAATGCAAAAAAGCGTTCCAGGACATCTACTTTTCGATTGGCCCCGCCGGTTGGCGGGGCTTCACTTTTTCAAGGAGAAAAGTATGGCTACTTGGAACGAAAATGAAAACAAGTATGCAAGCTCTGGCGTTGGTACTGCCGGGCTTACCCTCGGCGTAATCGGCACTACCCTTGCGTCCGGCATCCTCAACGGCAATGGCCTTGGCGGCCTTTTCGGCAATCAGAACCCGGCTACAAATCCGGTCTATCAGTTGTCTCAGAAGGACAACGAAATCGCCTTGCTGAAGGCCCAGCAGTACAGCGACAACAAGACGTTCGCACTCGCCGAAAGGGTGGCGAACCTTGAAACGAAGGTCGTGAGCATCGAGACTGCTGCACCGCTCCGCGACAAGATCCTGAGCGACAGCATCCTCAACTTGCAGGCTACGCTCTCCCGCATCGCCGTCCCGATGGTGCCGAACTACGCACTCGCTCCGGGTTACGGCCCTGCAATGGTCGCCCCGATGCCGCCTCCGTTTCCGCCCGTCGTTGCCCCGACGGTCAACGGCGGCACGACCACCACTCCCACCAGCAACAGCGCTGCTGCTTAAAAAGGCGGTGAATGATGGTCCCAATGAAAACTGCAATGGACGGCGTGCTGGCGTTCGCCGCAAACGACGTGCTGCCGGGCATGCCTAACGGGCTTAAAAAGTTCGCAGCGTACATGGCTTTGGGCGCTCTGAAAACTAATCCTGAGCCCGCTATCAAGCCGTACATGCCGTTCTTGGAAATGTCCGGCATTGTCTCTGCAGATGGTACTATGGTTGACGAGCAAAAGCTTTCTGTAGCCCTGTCGGACGCCTTCGCCAACATGCCGACCGTCGATTTTCTTGGATTCACGTTTTCGGCCGACGACGCTGGCAAGCTTGTCGGAAGAATCACAAAAGGAGCGTAAAATGGATAAAGAAATGTACACGTTCTTCCACGATGCCTTCTGCAACCGTCTTCGCACTGTAAAGAGCGAGATGGAAGCTCATGGCGGTACGTTCAAGGACTGCTCTATGGTCAAGGACGTTTCCCACTGCATTCGCGGCATAAAGAACCTTCACAAGATCAAGGCTATGAGCGAGGCGACAGCCTCGACCGCCACGGTCGCGTAGAGAACGTTCTTTTGCCAAAAGTCCCGTCCAACCCGGACGGGATGTTTTTGTCGTTAATTTCTGTTTATTTTGATTATTTTATTTTTGTATTGACTAAACCATATCGAATTTTGATATATTTGTATAGTCGTTATGAGCGAAATTGATAAAAATTACAATTACTTTATGTCGCATCTCAAGGAATTATATGCCAAGTATCCTGGCAAGTTTCTTGTGCTAAAAGAATGCGAGGTTGTTGATGCTTTTGACGACTTGGCGACTGCATACAAAAATGCTGTCGATAAATATGGTCAAGGCCATTTTTCAATACAGGAATGCAAGTCGGATAGACCTGAAGGCTATGTTGAAGTTTTCAGTTCTTCTTGCGTTAGTTTCTGAATATGCCTGCTCTTACCGTTACATGTCCAGGCATAGCCAATAAACTGCGTTGCGAAGTCGTTGTCAAGGATCCGGCTGCTGCCAATGGACGCATTTTTATTGCTTTGTGGGATACCGGAGCTACTAATTGCGTAGTAACAAAGAAAGTTGCGGAGTCACTTGGGCTTGTTGAGGCTGGTAAAACCGAGGTTTACGGAGTTAACGGCCCTGCGATTGTTTCGTACTATGTCGTTGATATAGTTCTCCCAAGCGGAATTAAGGCTACAAAGATTGTGACTGAAGGGATTTCCAGAGGCGACTGGGATGTGCTTATCGGCATGGATATTATGTCGCTTGGCGACTTTTGCTTGTCGAATCATAACGGAGTAACTGTTTTTACTTTTAGAATCCCGTCGGAGGGTACGACAGATTATGTTGCCGAGGCTAACGCTTCACGAACGGTTCAAAGTGGAGGATGAGCGATGGGTTCAGAAGCATAATTTCCATTCCCCGTCAGGCTGCCTTCTGGCGGCCTTTTTTTTATTCGTCGGCGAGTAGCGGCGGGTTGTATATCCTGCAGCCGGGGACCCTGTAGAGCTTCTTTGCGGATTTCCGGGCTCGTGGTCTCGGGTGTGCCCGGTGCCATTCCTTGCACCCGTCGATGTACTTTTTCGAGCTCTTATACTTCGAATCCATAGGGTCAAATATACAAGATTTTTTTCAACTTGCTCTTAGCTTCAAGTTAGCTTGCTCTTTACTTGCTCTTAGCTTCAAGTTAGCTTGCTCTTTACTTGCTCTTAGCTTCAAGTTAGCTTGCTCTTTACTTGCTCTTAGCTTCAAGTTAACATAATCATACTCATAATCATACTCATAAATACACTCAGAATCAAAATCAGAGATATGTGTAAACATCCCTCATTACTCAACTCATAATGTGCTGGTAAACTTCTTTTTCAAGGGTGATTTTGAGTCATCGTGGAACCCGATTCAGGACGTCAAATTTGCGCGTGGTCCTGCTCACTCAACTTTGCCATTTTGCAGGGTCTTTCCTATGGGCATATAAAGACCTATAGAGGGCCGCGAGCGGTCACCCTTGTTTCGGTATTCCCGTGAGCGGATGGAGCCACAGACGCTGCGTGTGTGCAAAGCTGCCATGCCCTGAGCAAACGGGGTATGGACCGGGCGCGGCGGGGGCGGGCGCACATGCGGCAACGCTTGCCGTTCGGGGTTAAGTCACTCTCCAGGATGCCCGCTGGCGTGGCGCTGCCGTTGCGCAGAACCGTCCGAAACACCCAATTAACCGCGAGCCTACCAATCATTAACCCGCAACAATTAACCGCCACGATTAGCGCAAAGCCTTGTAAATCAAGGCTTTGGAGCGTGTTTTAACTTTCGTTTTTGGGTGGTGGGTATAGTTTTTTAACTTTAATTTTAACTGATTTTCAAAGTTAAATTCGGCACGCCCGGGTGGGGCGGGGTGGGTGTACCCCCGGCGTCAAAAGGGTTGCTACACCCCCACCCACCCAAATGGGGTGAGTCCGACGCGCTCGCTCCGGCTATTGAGTGGCTTTTTCGTTTGGGTTCAGCCCCTGCCGGTCGACCACTCAAAAAAAAGATGGTCCAAAATTAAACTAAAGCGTTTTGCGGTTGGGTAAGTTGTCGGTATGCATTACCGATTGACCCAGCACAACTACGATGACCGCGACCTAATCAACGCGGCAACCCTCGCGAGGCTCTGTGGAGTTTCGCAGGTCGCCATTTCCAAGGCAAAAGACAAGGGTCGCCTCGATACTTTCGAGAACCGTGACGGAAAGCCGCGCTTTCACCGCATCTACAGCTACGATCAGTTCATGAAGACCCGCGACAGGCGGCACGTTACCATACCGACGCAGGGCCAAAAGAAAGCCGGTTTTGACAATCTGACCGCCCAGGCGGTTGCCCACAAGCCAAAATTCGACGTGCCGTCTCCCGGATTCGGGGTGGCCGTCAAGGGGATGACCGATGTCGAAGACCCGCTTGACTTTGCCGAAGCGTCTGCCGAAGCTGCGGACCTCGCCACGTCCAAGGCTGAAAAGGAGTTCCAGATGGCACGCCTTGCCAAGTTGCGTGCCGATGAGATGGAAGGCCGCCTTGTGCCGAAACAGAAGGCGGCTTTGGTCGCCTATCAGCTCGGGGCGAACATCCAGGACAAGATCATGACCATCTACTCGCAGCTTGCGCCCGAGATTGTCGGTTATTTCAAGGACCTGATGACCAAGGCTGAAATTCCGGGCGAAAAGATTGTCGAGATTACAGGCGACGCCAACCACTTTGTTGGCGAAAAGATTCGCAAGGCGTGCTGGACTGCACTCAAGGACCTGACCGAAAAGACGGAGGAAAACATTCTGGATGGCTGAGGCCGCTGCAAGCATATCGCCTAAACTGCAGGCGAACGTTCAGCATGTGGCGGAAAACCTTCTCGCCGGTCTTCGACCGCCTCCGGAAATGACTATCAGCCAGTGGGCGGAACGGTACCGCGTTCTTGCGGGTTCCGCATCAAGCGAACCGGGTAGGTGGAGCAATGCGAGGACTCCATACCTTGTCGAAATCATGGATGAGCTTTCCCCGCAGAGTCCCGCGACGGATGTCGTTTTTATGAAGGGCTCGCAGATCGGTGGAACGGAAGTGCTCATCAATACGGCTCTGTACTACATCAAGCACTGCCCGTCGCCAATCGGCGCATTCCAAACCACCGAACAGACCGCCAAGCGCTTTTTAAAGCAGCGCATGAATCCTGCATTCTCTGCGATGGGGATGGATGGAATCTTTTACGGCGACGAAATGTATTTGAAAGAGTTCCCGGGCGGCGTGCTCGTGACGGGTTGGAGCAACAGCCCGTCAAACTTCCGCTCTGCCCCTTTCCGGATTCTTCTCTGCGATGAAATCTCGGAATGGCCGAAGGATTGCGGAGGTCAGGGCGACCCGTGCGAACTTGGACGCAGGCGTACAACAAACTTCCCGCGTCGCAAGCTTTTCTGGAACAGCACGCCTGGCATCGATGGCGAATGCCGCATCACCGAGATGTTCTTTGCTGGCGACCAGCGCCATTACCAGGTGCCATGCCCGCACTGTGGCGAGCTCCACAAGTGGGAATGGGCGAACATCGTGTGGGATAGCGATGCGGATGGCCACGACTTGCCGGAAACGGTGCGCATGAAGTGTCCGCATTGCGGAGCTGAGTATGGCGAACACTACAAGACGGAGCTGATGGCTCAAGGTCAATGGGTTAAGGAAAATCCGGACGGAGATTACCCGAGCTTCCACATCAACGCTCTTTACTCGCCTTTGGGGTGGTATTCCTGGAAGAATGCCGTGATGGACTTCCTGAAATCCAAGGGCGACGTGAACAAGATGAAATCGTTCACCAACAACGTGCTTGGCGAGGCGTGGAGCCTTGACGGAGGCAAGGTTATAGACCCGAACGGCCTCATGACCCGTTGCGAGGAATACGAAGCCGAAGTTCCGGACGGTGCCGTTGTCTTGACTGCCGGTGTCGACGTGCAGGATGACCGCCTTGAAGTTGAAGTTGTCGGGTGGGGTCGTGGTCTCGAAAACTGGGGAATCACGAACAGGATCCTCATCGGCAATCCGTCCGAAAGCCTTGTGTGGGAGGCTCTTGACTCCGTACTGATGGCGGGGTACGGGAATTCGATGAACGAAAAGCTTTACGTCGCGGCTGCCCTGATAGACTCGGGCGGTCACCATACTGCAGATGTGTACCGTTACACATCGAAACGAGAGCGGCGTAACATCTTCGCCTGCGTTGGTAAGGCGGGGCTTGCCCGTCCTCTCGTGACCCGACCGAAAAAGACCGACAAGAGTAGCGTTTATGACGCAAATATCGTTAACGTTGGCGTCGATATCGCCAAGGATCAGTTCTACGACTGGATTGCCATTGAACGCCCTGGACCGGGATATTGTCATTTTCCGGCGAAACCTGACGAATACAACAAGGAGTTTTTCGCACAGCTCACTGCCGAAAAGCGGTTCAAAAAATGGGTGCGTGGAGCCCAGGTGTGGGCTTACAAGAAATTGCGGCCGCGAAACGAAGCGCTTGACAAGCGCAACTACGCTCGCGGTGCGCTGAACATTACGGGCATTGATGTGGACAAGTTTGCCGATGCGGGCAAGAAGTTCTTGCGGAACCTGAACGCACCGGTACATAGAAGACGCGGGTTGATGATATCCGGAGGAGTAAGCGTATGAGTTCAATAACTGTGCCGCTCGCAAAGTTCGGCAAGGCTTTGGAAAAGCAAATCAAGGATTACCAGAAGCAGGTGCGTTTTGCCGCGATGAAGGCCGTGAACGAAGTGGCGTTCAAAGCTCGTAAAGAACTGATTGACGAATATCCGAAAGCCTTTACTATGCGAAACCGGAACTTACCGAAGGCCGTCGCCATCAAGAAGGCGACGAAAGAAAATCCTGTTGCGGAAGTTTCTTTTCCCAAAGACTTCATGTATCTCAATACTGTTGGCGGTACGAAAAAGCCCGAGAATTCCAAGAACCTTGCGTTTGCCGGTTCTGAAATTGAAAACGGCGGACGTCTTTCTTCCGGAAAAATTAAGCCGTCGCAAAAGCCCGCTCAGTTGCTCAAGTATGCCGATGAACACCCGACAAAAACGGCGGGCAAGAAAAACAAGAAACCGAAGGCTTTCAAGACTGTCGGAAAGCACGGCTATGAAGTTATCGGCATTCGCAAGCCCGATTCTGAAAAACGAGAGGTAAAGTGGCTTTATTCATTGCAAGACCAGGCAAAAATCGAAAAGAAGTGGGATTTTGACGGAATAGTGAAAAATGTTGCCGAAAAGGAACTTCCGCTTGAATTCGACAAGCAACTGAAACGGGCTCTCGAAACTGCCAAATGACCTGAAAAAAAAGATGGTCAAAAAATGCTCTAACGATATTGCCATAAGCCTATTTTGTGGCTATGGCTCAACTTTACCCCGTTTCTCTTTGTGAAAGAATGGTCGCTGTGTCTGAAAAGGCGCTTGCTAAAGCGATGGAGGCTGAACGCTATTCCATTGGTGGCCGTTCTTTGGACAGACCTTCGGTGGAAAAATGCCAAAAGCAGCTTGACTTGTGGTTAGGCCGTCTTGCTACCGCACGCGGACAGCGTAGGGGCAAGGCTTTCTGTGTCGCATCTATTCCGCATTAGGTCTTATGGCGAAGAATTTTGTTGGCGGTCAAGGAATTGCATGGAAGGGAGCTTCGGTTGTGACGGAAGCTCTCCGGGCATTCTATGCACCGCACGGTTCTGCAGACCGCGATATCGCTGCGGACCTTGACATTTTGCGTCGTCGTAGTCGCCAGCTTTTCCAGAACAATACTTTTTCGCGTGCGCTGATTTCGAGTTTTGACACGAATGTTGTCGGTACTGGAATCAAGGCCCGACCGACTTTGATGTTGCCTGATATGCTTGGACTTTCGAGCGAAGATGCCGAAAAGTGGTCCAACAAGACGAAAGTCCTTTTTAGCCTTTGGGCAAATGACAAAAAGTGCGATGCCGAAAAGACAAACAACTTTATGCAGTTGCAAGATTTGGCTCTGAAAACGGCTTTGCTTGGCGGCGATTGTTTCTCTTTGACATGTTTTGACAAGAGTTACGAAGCTTTCGGCATGAATGTAAAGCTGCTTGAAGGCGAGCGCTGCCAAAATCCCATCGGTCAAATGAATTGCGATGCGATTGCGGAAGGCATTGAAGTTGACCGGAATCATGCCCCGGTGTCCTACTACTTTACTCAAAAGCCTGTCTGGAGTTTTGACAATTATACGGATTTCGTAGATTCTGTCCGGGTTCCTGCGTATGATGCGTTTGGTAATCCGAACGTTATCCACATGTTTACTGCTGACCGCACCAACCAGCGTCGCGGCGTGCCTCTGCTTGCTCCTGTGATTTGCCAGCTCAAGCAACAAGAACGCTATCAGGATGCGGAGCTTATGGCGGCTGTCATCAGCGCGTGCTTTACCGCTGTCCTTGAAAACAACGTCCCCGAAGAAGCTGAAGAACTTTACGGCAACGTGCCTGAAAACGAACGAGTCGAAAAAACGGATAGCTATGGCAACGTAATTCCGGATCCAACGCGTCCGTCGCTCGAAATGAAACCGGGTGCGATTTGGTCGCTCGCTCAGGGCCAGAGCATCAAGAGCTTGAATCCTCAGCGTCCGAACGTCAACTATCAGCCGTTTGTCGAAAGCATTTTTGCCGAAGCTGCTGCCGCTTGCGGCGTGAGCTTCGAAGTTGTCCTCAGAAAGTTCAACAACAGCTACAATGCTGTCCGTGCGGCGCTCCTCGAAAGCCAAAAGACTTTCAAAAAAATGTGCATGAACTTTGTTGCGGATTTTTGCAAACCCGTTTACGAAAAGTGGCTTACGAATGCGGTTCTCTTTGGGCTTATTGACGCTCCGGGATTCTTCGAAAATCCGATAAAGCGAATGCTTTGGAGTCAGTGTCTTTGGATTGGAGATGCCGCATTCCTTCTTGATCCGAAAAAGGAAACAGAAGCCATCAAGATGCAGATTGACGAGCAGTTGATTTCCAGGGACACTGCATGTGCAATGGTCAATGGTGGCGATTACAGAACTGTTGCTGAAGGCCACGCGGCTGAACTTGCTTTGCGTAAGGAACTCGGTATTGGCGAACCTGGTTCTGTATCCAAGACCGAGAATTTCAGCGTTACGAGTGACGATCCTGAGGAATCTTCTTTGCAGTAGGTTTGAGAATGAAAAAAGGAATGTTGAATCGAATTTTGAGTGCACGTCTTGCAATCCGCAAGGAAGATGCCGATGTCATGGCGTCTAACACCGTTACTTTTTGGGACGAAAAAGGTAATTGGACTGGCGGAAAGAAGGAAGATGGCGAATTTGACATGGTGAACAACGTGACCCGTCGCGAAGACGGGATTGCGGTCATTCATGTTGACGGTGCTCTTTCTTATCGTAGCAACTGGCTTGCCTACTTTTTCGACGAAGATACCTACAACAGCATCGAGGCCGCGTTCGACGAATGCCTTGCCGATGACTCGGTGAAGGGAATTCTTTTCGACATCAACAGTCCGGGTGGCGAGGTGAGCGGTTGTGCAGATCTTGCAGACAAGATTTTTAACGCCCGTGGCTCAAAGCCTTACGGAATTGTTGCGCGTACAGGCGGCATGATGTGTTCGGCTGCCTATTGGCTTGGTTCCAGTTGCGAAAAAGTTTTCACAGCAAGCAACGGGACCCTTGGATCCATCGGCGTTCTTTGCGCGTTTACGAATTTCAAAAAGTCTATCGTCGAAACGACTGTTGTCGTGTCCGACCTTAGCCCGAATAAAGTTCCTGACCCGAATGATCCGGAAGGTCTGAAACTTATCAAGGAAGAATTGAACTCTCTTGCTGAAGTTTTTATCGGAGCGGTCGCCCGTAACCGTGGCACTACCGTTGAAGACGTAAAACAAAACTTTGGCCAGGGAGGCGTGTTTATCGGCGACAAGGCTGTCGCCGCTAAACTTGCGGACGGCGTTATGTCCCTTGACGATGTCTGCGAAGAAATGAAACGACAGGGGATTAGTAATGGAGGTGCCGTCATGGCAACTAACGTTAAAGGAGCCGAAGGCGCTGAAAAGCCCGAGGCCGTGGATGTGGAAGCTGTTAAGGCCAAGGCTATTGCCGATTATAAGGCTTGCGTCGCTTCCATCGAAGATGTCTTTGCCGGTCTCGATGTTACTGGCGAAGAAAAAGCCTGTTTCGTCGATGGCGATAAGACTGTAGCCGAAGCTACTGCTTTCGCACTTGCTAAGGCTAAGGATAAAATCAAGGCTCAGGCTGAAGAACTCACGAAGGTTCGTGCCGAGCTTGACGAAACCAAGAAAAAGCCTTCTGCATCTGACGAAAAAACACGTGCGATTGAAGCTCTTGAAAAGAGCAATGCGGCGCAAAATTCCGTTCACGGCGGTTCTGACGCGTCCGCATCCGACAAAGCCAAAAAGCATGCCGAATGGGCTGCCGAAGTACGAGACAAATTTTACAAAAAGGGGTAAGTTATGGCCGAACTCAAATTCGACAATGATATCGCTGGCGAATTCCCGATCCAGCGTGAAACTGTAAAAATCGGGAAAAACCAGAATCTCAAGCGCGGAACAATCCTTGTCGAACACATCGAAGACGATGGCGCTAAGGCAAAGTATTCTTTCGCCTTGTCTGCATACACCGCCGCTGCGGACAAGACCGTGACTCTCGCGATCGGTTCTGCAAGTTACGTCGCCAACATTGGTTCCAGCGACGCTACCATTGCGGCTGTGCTTGGCAAGGTCGTGACTGCCGCCGCTGACGACACGAAGTTTACCGTGACCGCCGACACTACGAACAGCAAACTTGTCCTCGAAGCTAAGGAGGTCGGTGAAGACTCTACGACCATCACGCTCGAAACTACTGCGACTCTTACCATCGGCAATAAGTCCGAAGATGTCGAAGGTAAGGACGCTGTCGAAGGCGGCTTTTTCCCGATTGCGTCCGCATCTGAAGAACCGGTCGGCTATCTTCTTAAGGATATCAAGACCGCTGCTGACGAAGCTGGTTATGCCGAAATGGCACGTACCGGCTGCTTTGCCGATACTGCAGCTATTATCGACGAAAATGTCAATGCAAAGACCGTTAAGGATAAACTTGCCGCACGTTGCCTTTTCTTCAAAGGCGTTGTCGCTGTCAAGGAATAACAAAAGGAGTATGAATCATGCCTGAACAGATTACTCTCGAAGATCGCCATGAATTGACGAAGCTTGTTGGCGAAAGTTTCAAACCCTCGCAGTTCTTCCGCAAAATGTGCGATACGAAACTGCATAAGACTAAAACGCTTATCCTCCAGCAAGAAAAGCAGACGCGCCTTATCGCTCCGTATGTCTCCGATGACAACGAAGATGGCAAAGTGGTTGGCCGTGATGGTTACGAACGCCTAGTCGTGACTGTTCCCACCGTTCATCCGGTGCGCAACCTGACTCGTCGTGATGTTGAAGTTGTTGCGAATGCCGAAATGGTATTTACCTACGACAACAACAATGCTTCTCCGGAAAAGATTCAATTCCAGAAGTTGTTGCGAGACGGTCTTGATTTGCGTCAGTACGTTGAACGCCGTGAAGAACAACAGATCATCGAAGCCATGACGACCGGCAAGGTGGAGGTTATTTTCGATACTGGCAAACGCACCATTAATCTGAACATTCCTGCGGCCAACTTGACTGCTGCCGCTGCTGGTGATAAGTTTGACAACGAAAACTCCAATCCGATCACCTACCTTCTTGCGCAGAAACGCCTTCTTGCCAAGAATGGTGGTGGTCGCGGAATCCTCTGCGTTATGGGTTCCGAAGCCTACGATGCGTTTATCCAAAACAAGGCTGTCAAGGAATATATGGATAATCGTCGTATGCACTTTGGCGAAATCGAACCTGGCGAAATGGACACTGATTATGTGACCAGAATGGCTCGCATTCTAGGCATGGACATCGTCACTTACGACGATTTCTTCTACGATGAAGTCGAAAAGAAAGATGTCGAAATGTACCCGAAGGATAAGATCACTCTTATTGGAGCCGGGGCTGGATTCAAGATGCACTACGGTGCAATCGAAGATGGTACTGACGGTTCTTTGAATGTTTGCCAGTCTTACGTATATACCTGGATTAAAAATGGTAAGTCCAGAATTATGGAAGAAGAATCTTGTCCGCTGTTCGTGCCTCAGTGCGGTGGTGGCATTATCTCCCGTAAGGTTGTGTAAAGATGTCTTTCAAGGATGACCTCATGGATGACCTCGCCGGTTCGTTCTTCAATACGGACGAATTCGGCGAGGAAGTGACTTTGATTCGCGGGGGCAGTAGCTACGCGATGAAGGGTCTCTACGATTCTCCTGAGGTCGCCAATGAAAGCGTCGGTGAAGTTTCTGCGATTGCCCATGCGCCGCGTCTGTTTGTGCGGATTTCGGATCTGCCCGATTCGAAACCTCGCAAGACGGATGTGTTCACGCTTGGCGTTACGCCGTTTCATCCAGCGATGAAACTCTCTGCTATTGATTTTGTAAGCGAAAAGGACGGGGTTGTCGTGTATCGCCTGGAGGAATCCAAATGACCGTTCCGACTCCAAGAGCTTTGACGTGCATCAAGGAATTCCGCCATGCGGTTGTGCAGTCGCTTATTGCGGCTGGCATATCCGGGATTGGCTCGAACGTTACCGCATCGCGTGAACGCAAGGCCTGGCCCGAAGAAAAATCTTTCATAGTCGTTACCACGCCTAGTAGCGATTTTGACGACCGCAGCACCCGTCCTCGTTTTTATTTTGCCGAATCGGATTTGTACATCGATGTCTATGCCCGAAGCTTTTTGCAGGATGAGCAGAATCTTGACGATGTGGATTCCTCGTCGGACTTGAACGACTTTCTTGACGATACGATGAACTCTATAGTGTCTGTCGTTGAGCCTTGCCCGTTCTGGAAGGGACCTTACGAGGGGCTTGTGAGCAAGTGCGTCCTTAAGTCCTACAACACGAACCTTGCGGAGCGTGCTGAAACTGTTCGCGGAATGGCGAGAATTACTTTCAGGGTTTCTTACACTGTAAAGGTCGATAGGACTGCACCGACTAAAGATTTCTTGCGTGCGAAAAATGCGATGTCTGCCGATGGCGGCGACAATATTGAATTTACAACCAACTTGAGGACTGGACAATGAGAAAATTTGTCGTACCCCAAAGAACCGTTTATTTGCCCCGCGAAGGACGTAATGTCTGCAGCGAAGGCGAAACGGTTGAAGTTACCGGATATATCGAACGGCTTATCAAAGACGGTTCTCTTGTCGTGAAGATTCCGGAAACTCCAAAAGAAATTAAACAAGAGGAGACTGTAGAATGAGCATCTCTTATGCTGAAATTCCGGCGGACAATCTTGAACCGATTTTCGCCACCGAATTTGACGGCTCGAATGCGTCCAAGGGCGGTCCGATGCCGTGGAAAAACCTCATCATTGGCCAGCCTTTGGCGTCCAAGATGGCAACGAACGGAACGCTCACCAAGGTTACGAGCGACGAACAGGCTGATGCTGATTATGGCTACGGCTCACAGCTTGCCTTGATGATCCATGCGTTCCGCAAAAATTCCAAGACCGCTGAACTTTGGGTCTTGCCGATTGCCGATGACAATTCGTCTGCTGCCGCAACGGGTACGCTTACCTTTGCTGTTGCGGATTCGACGAACGGGCTTCCGGCTAACGGCACTATCCACCTCATGATTGGCGGCCAGTCTTGCGCCGTGAATGTCGCTGCCGGTGACAAGTCGAACGATGTTGCTGCGAAGGTTGCTGCCGCCATCGGCGCTGTCGGTACGGTCAGCGCTCCCAACACCAAGAACTATCCGGTGACGGCATCTGCAAGTTCCGCTGTCGTGACCTTGACCTTCAAGAATAAGGGCTCTTGCGGTAACGGTCTCGATGTCCGCTGGAACTACTACCAGGGCAAAAAGCTCCCGGAAGGCTTGACAATTACCAAGACGGCTCTTGCAAATGGCGGTTCTGACCCGTCTTATGAAGATGCTACCATCAAGGCGACTTGCGCCGGTTCTTGGTTCAAAACCGTGATTTCCGGTTCTGACGAAACGTCGAATGTCACCTACATCAAGGAAATGCTCGACGAGCTTTGGCCTGCAACCGTACAGAAGGACGGTGTTTTGTTCTTCAGCCTTAACGGTAGCACTACGGAATCCGCATTCATCACCCGAGGTGAATCTCTTGATTCCCGCGCAATTGTTCCTGCGGCACTTCCGAAGTCTCCGACTCCGGGATTTGTAATGGCAGCCGCTTTTGTTGGTTGCATTGCTCCAAAGGCTCTTAATGATCCGGCAAACCCGCTTTCGAATTACGCAGTTGCAGGCGTTGTCGCCCCGGCTCGCGAAGACCGCGAAGGCTTTGACGGCAACAATGCATTGCTCAAGTCCGGCTGTGCCACGATGAAGTGTTCCGATGACGGTACGGTGTATCTTGACCGTGTTGTGACGACCTACAAGCATAATGCCGCCGGTGCTGTCGATACGGCTTACCGCCAGCTTGAAACTGTGTTCACGCTCAGTTATCTCCGTTGGGATTGGAATAATCTCATGGCTACCAAGTACCCGCATGCAAAGCTTGCTGATGACGGCAACAACTTCGGTGCGGGTCAGGTCGTGATGACTCCGTCTCTCGGCAAGGCTGAACTCTTGGGCCGTTACAAGGTCTGGGAAGAAAAGGGCCTTGTACAGAACTACAAGGACTTTGCCGAAAACCTTGTAGTGCAGCTCGATCCGGACGATCCGTATGCGATGCAGTTCCTCATGCCTGCACACCTGATCAAGCAATTCTTCATTTCTAAAACAAAGATTCAGTTCGACTAAAGGAGGCCGTTATGGGTGATATTGATGATGTCGGCGGAAGCTGCGAACTCAAAGTTGACGGTGTCATTTACAACACAATCGGTTCGCTTACCATCGAAACCGGTGGGCAGAATCGTGAACCGAAGATGTCCCGTGGAAAGGTTGTCGGTTACAAGGTGACAGACGCTAATCCTGGAAAAATTTCGGGCACTATTGTTGACACGAACGAACTGGATATCGTTGAACTGCAACAAAAGAAAAAAGTGACCGTCACGGTCAAGAAGCCGAATGGCAAGACTGTGGTATTGCGTAATGCCGCTTTTAGTATTGTTTCAAGCGAGAACATGGACGAAGGCGAAGTTTCGTTCGAATTCCAGGGTGATGCGATTGAAGAACAAAAATCTTAAGGAGTAAAGTATGGCTGAATATACTCTTATCAAACCGATTGGCGAAGGCGAAAGCAAAGTCGAAAAGGTAACTATCAAGGAAGAATTTACGGGACGCGATATCGAAACTATCGGCAATGCCGGTGGCGAAGGATCAGCAATGATTGCCTTGGTCTCTGCTGCTACTGGTCTTGGCAAAGCGAAGGTGCTCAACATGAGCGCCGCCGATGTCAAAAACATCGGAGATATCGCAAAGCCTTTTTTCGCCGGTGGCGAGGGCTAGGCTTTGAGGATGGCTTTGCCGTCCTTGCTGGCGTTTTCCACTGGTCATACGACCAGATTATGAACCTTGACGCCAAAGCGTTTGACTTCAGCGTCAAGGCTGCCTTGAAATTCCTCAAGTGGAAAAATCCTAAACCTGTTAAGTGAAATCCAATCCATTCTTTGAGTAGAATACCAAGCCGGGGCGAAAGCTCCCGGCTTTCTACGTATTCCGGGTTGGAATATTGTTTTAATTAACTTTTTGCTTATTGTGTTAAGTTTTGACAATTGAAAAATATATATTGATGACATGAACGCAGAAGAAGTAAAAAGATATAATGAACTGTCGAAAAGGGAGTTTGAAAAATCTTCCGTTTTTGATGTTATCGAATTTAACGCACCGGCCTCTGTTGAGGATAAATGGGGCGTTTTCTTCCCGTTTTTTCTTTTTATCGCAGGAATGTCCGTTCCTTTCTTTACGGATGAAATCTACGCAATGTGGTTTGCTTTGGTGCCATTTTATGCGTATAGTTTTTTTGCAGTCTGTATCGATAATTATAAAATTAGGGAAAAGGCTGTCGAGACTATGGCCGCTGTTTGCGGGGTGTCGATAGTCCTGACTTTGATTCGGTATTATATTCTGTCCGATATGGACTCAGATTTTGCCACCATGACATTGATGGGCGTTTTTAATGTTCCTGCATCTTTATCTTCTGCCATAGGTCTTTATTTTTTGAAAGATATCTTTTAGTCTTATAGGGACTCTTTATGAGCAGAGGAAAACAACGGAGAAGTAGAACATGAAATTATGGTTAATCAGTCTTGTCTCAATCTTTTTATGTGCCTGTTTTGAAGACTTATCTTATCCAAGCACACTCGTTTTCGACGCAAGAGTCCAAAATA
>Ga0310690_10004743_pt1 | contig 19024 bp, 32 predicted proteins | sample AusTroGonzalo_MG_2_FD_207661 | JGI IMG/M metagenome (GOLD analysis project Ga0310690, IMG submission 207661) | Bovine rumen microbial communities from tropical cattle in Woodstock, Queensland, Australia - Gonzalo_04 (v2) (version 2) | ecosystem: Host-associated > Mammals > Digestive system >...
CCAGGCCCTCGTAGACCAGATCGTAGATCGCCTCCATGTCGCTCAGGATGTCGGCGCCCGCCTGATCCCACGCGATAGTGGGGGTGAAGAAGTTGGTGAAGCTGTAATCAGCCACCATGGTCGCCTGCGCGCTGCGGCCCTCGTTGGTGTACTCGAAGATGTTCAGCTTGCCAGTCAGAAGCACCTGGCGCACCATCCACTCCCTGCGGCGCTGGATGGCCTGGCGCATCTCGGTCAGGTCCTTCGCCAGCATCTTCTTCTCACGCTGTTCAGGCGTCATAGCGCCCAGCACAGCTTCGCCGAACATCCGGCCCTGGAGGTTCTGATCCTCGATCAGACGCTCCGGCGCGATGGTGCAGAATCCGATCTCGCGGGTTTCGTAGCCGGTACGCTCCATGATTACGCCGCCCGTGCCGGGATGCACGGTCGGGGCCATCGGCTTGGTTCCCTTGCGGAAATCATAGATGGCCTTGTCCTTTTCCTGCACGCTGTCCTCTTTGCAGAAGAAATCAGCCAAAACGCTGCACTCACGGGGCATCAGCTCAATCGCCTTGAGCTGGCTCCGAACGTCATACAGATCCATATTCATTTTCTCCTTTCGCTGTTGTTGTTCCACGAATTAGGCCCAGACCGCGTAAAGGGTCAGGTCAGCGCTCGCGGTGTAGCTGGCCGCCGCCGCGTAATCCGTGCCGCTGCCGTCAGCCTTGGTATTCCACTTGCTGAAGCTCTTGGTGGCGGGTGCGGTGAATCCCAGCCTGGAATCCGAATTGTTCAGGATGGTGTAGCTGCCGCCGCGGGCGGTCTCGATTGCCACGTCATCCTCGGCGGGGCTTGCGCCGTTGTTGGCGACATAGGTGATCGTCACGGGGCCGTTGTCAAACGTCCCGGAGCTCTCGACGCTCTGGTTGAACTTGATGCCGAACAGCCGCAGCACGACCTTGTGAGCCTCGGTCACGGGGGTCAGCGTGCCGCTGTTGTCATACTTCACCTTGCCGTTGATGAAGGTGCCCTCGCGGTACGCGGCGGCGACCTCGGCCACGGCGGTGGCGTCGTTTCCGGTGTCAACGTCCTCGTTCAGCACGACCAGGTCATAGCTGGTCGAAATCTGGCTGGTGCCAGCCGGGAGATAGAATCCGCTGGCGTTCTTGTACAGCACCGTGCCGCGCTTCATCACGCCCTGGCCGGGCAGGAGATTGACGGCAATCGGGTCGGCTTCGACCTTCGCCAGAATCTGGTCTACCGTGCTGGTTCCGATGGTATCAAACAATTTGCTCATGGCTCTGTTGCTCCTTTCCGTATGCCTTAAAACATACTTTCATTGCTGGCGCTGGAAAACTCCTGGGCATAGGCCGCGATTTCCTTGGCGTTGTCCAGCATTTCCTGCTCCTCGGTCTTGCCGTTCTGGGGCGTGCTGCCAGGCACCTTTGCGGCGGGCGCGGTTTCCTTCTGGCGGTTGGCAATGAAATCCTTGCCCTTCTGCTTCTTCGCCTCGATGATCTGCTTGTGGAAGTCCATCGCGGAAGTGCCGTCGGCCTTGGCCTTTGCGGCCAGTTCTTCATACCCCGGATCGGTCAGCGCCTCGATATCCTCAATGCGCTGCCGCTCGGCGGCCACGGCATCCTGCCTGATCTGATCGAACAGGGCCGGGTTATCCGCACGAAGCTGATCCAGATTGATGTCCTTGATGTCCATGTGTGAATCTTCCTCCTCGTGATTGTTTATTTCAGTCGGTGCCCCGGCAACAGGAGTACCGTTACTGATATTGGGGGTAGGGGATTGGTCTTTGATGGCGATGCTCTCCGGCACGGCCTTGTAGATGTCCTTCATCACGCCCATTTCCCGCGCCGTCACGCAGGCGGACACAGGCTCGCTTTCCAGCAGCTCGTCGCAGAAGCCGTGATTATAGGCTTCTTTCGCCGTAAACCAGGTCTCGGCGTCCATCCACTCCTTGATCGTGTCCTCGCTCTCGCCGGTCTTTGCGGCGTACATCCCGTGAAACTGATCCTCCATCTTATGCAAAGAATCCACGGTCTTTAAGATTTCATCGGCGCTGCCCCATGTGATGGTCATGGGGTTGTGGATCATGAACATGCTCCCATCGGCAATCACCACATTGGCTCCGGGAATCGTGGCGAACAGTGTGGCAGCGCTGGCGCAAAATCCCTCGATCATCACGCGCACGCTTTCAAAGCCTGCGTTGATAATCATGCTGCGCATGGCAACGGCGGCGAATACCTCTCCGCCGCCGCTGTTGATGCGCACATTCAGCTTGGTCGCGCCGTTCTTTCGAGCCTCTTTCAGCGCCTTGTCAAAGTCTATCGGCGTGGTCTCGTCACCCCACCACTTGTCGTTGGCAATTTCGCTGTACACCATTACCTCGGCTTCCTCGCCCTCGGCTTTCATGCTGAAGCGGATGCGGTATTGCTCTTTATTCATCGTCCTTTTCCTCCTCCTCGTCCTCGTCGCCGTCATCCGGCGGCGGGTCGTTGCTCTCGTCCGGCTCTGTAACGTCGCCGCCCATCATTTCGCGTGTGGTGATTTCCTTGTCGCGCTGACGCACAACCTCATCCCAGTTGTTGCCGTTATATTCCATGGCCTCCTGTTCCTCGGTGCTGATGTTGTTCCTGATCCTGGCTTCCGCCGCGTTGACCTCCTTCAACGGGTCAACATGGCCCATGCTCGCGCCCATCCAGGCGCATCCGCACCATGCCTGGCGAACAATCGGGTCATCAAAAAAACCGGGCGCTTCGATGCGTCCGGATGCCACGGCCTCGGATAGCCATTGCTCGTATATCGGCTGATTGAATCCGCTGTTGAATCGTCTGCGGTACACCTTCACGGTTCGCCAGAAGTCCAGCAGCGCCGCGCGGGCGGCGGTGTAGTTGCTCTCGTACTTCTTGACCAGCACTTCTTTGGGAATCCCCATGCTCGACGCTATGACCATGATAAAGGTATTCACAAAGACCTCGAATTGCGTGTCGCTGCGCTTCGGGTCAACCGTTTCCGGGTGCTTTCCGGGTGGCAGATCATAGATCGCGCCTGGGGCGAGTTCGAGTTTCAGTTCATCGTCCGTAACCTTCTCGTCCTCGTTTACGGCATCTTCCATGCCGGCCTTGCCGTCATCGTCCTTGCTGGTGATAAACACGGTCAGCATCGCGGAGACCAGCTTGCCCGCGATTTCCGCGTTCATGTACCGGGCAAACTGCTTCAAACCCTCAATCTCTGCGGCCACAAGGGGTACGCCGCGCCTCTGCTCTGGCCTCTCATGCGTCATGATGTGAAGCATGTTCTCATAGCCGGTATCGCTGCCAAAGGCATCAATGGGCGTCCACGTTAATTCGCTGTTGTCGTTGGCTGCTATCGGGCTTCGGCTGGCGATGTAATAGCGAGTGACCACGCCCTCTTTGTCGATCTCAATGCCGTCGATGATGCGTCCGCCGCTGTCTGATTCCTTGCTCTCGCTCGAACCGCTGGAATCCGGGTTGCAGATGCGGTCAGCTTCTATCAGGCGTATGGTGGTCTGATAGGGCGTCCTGGCGTTTTCCTTCATGCCGAACAGCACAAAAACGTCACCCGACATCAGCATCGACAGGAAAGCGAGCTGCTGTAGGTCATAGAAATTTTGCTGCCGTTCGGCGTCGCACATCTTATTCTCCGCCCAAAGACGCCATTCCCGGAGGATGGTTCGCTCCGTTTCCTCCCTGGCTTCGTCGTTAAGGCCCAGGAAATCGCCGTCGATCTTCGGCTTCGGCATGATTCCCCATCCACAGACAGAGGTTGTCAAGGTGTTCACGCCGCTTCGGGCGAGACCGCCGCCCTCGTATAGATCGCGGGAGCGTTGGCGCAGGGTGGAGGAGTAGAGGTCGATATTGTCCTCTGCGTTGCCCGCGTCGATGATCCAGCCCAGAAGAGAGTTCTTCGTCGTGCTCGCGCCGTGGCTGCCGTAGCTCATGCGCGGATTCGCTGTAGGTCTGCGGCCTGTGGGTTTCTGCTCCTGCTCTTTTTCCTGGTTCAGTCGCTTGTTATAGGCGTCGTTGCCACGCTTCGGGCTGAACAGGTAAAGGGCGCGTTCTCTGAATTTTGGCTTGGTGTTCAATTCCTGATCCCCCTTTACAGGTCACGCGGTACGACGCGGGTCACGCGCTTGGTTCTCACGGTGCCCGAGAGGGCTTCCACAAGGTTCGAGAAATAGTTGATCGCTGCCCTGATGTCCTCCAAGTCCACAAGGGTACATTCCCGTGATCCTACGCGGTAGCTGGTGACTTGCCCGCTCGCCAGCGCTTTCTCAGCGCTTTTCCACAGCCCCAGCATTTCCTGGGCTTCTGAGAGGGTGTACGCGGATGTGATCGCCATGTTGTCACGCTCCTATACTTGTACTCCACGGCTTACGATGTGCCGGGTTTTTCGCTTGGTCTCTTGCTGCCTGGTGATGATCTGCGGTGTATCCTCGCCGTTGATGTACCGTTCCAATTCGTCAAATCGCCAATGGAAATAACGATATGCAGCGCGGGCGTAGTTTCTACAGTCCAAAGGCTCGTTGCGTTCATAGAATTGTTCCCATACGGCTACGCCCTGGCCGCCGCGCCGGTGGATTTCCAGGCGCTCCGATATGAGGCCTTTGAAATACTCCATGTCATAACCGGCCCGGTAGTCAATGGGGAAGTGCATGTAATTCGGCCCTGGCTCCTCGATCTGCGCGTCTGACATGATGCCAGCTTTCCCGGCGTCAACGCCCAGCATGAACTTTGCGCCGTCGCCCATGCCGCGCTTCATGGGCCTGCACTCAGGTTTTCCTTCGCCCTTCTCGCCCTTTATGGGCCATATCTTCTTGGATGCGCGTTTGGCGCATTGCTTATAGATCGGTGTCGTAAAGTGGCCGCCGGAGTCAATAAACGTCGCAAGGATTTTCATGTACAAACCTCGGGCGTGCTTCCATTCCTTGTCCAACAGCTCGTCCACTTCTTTCCATACGCCAGGCGAGTCCGGCCTCCCAGGGATGACGCCACGGCTGATGCCCCAGCTTTGACCCTGCCGGTCCCAACCCACAACCTCGTATTCCAGGCGGTTGTCCTGCGTGTCCATGCCCATTGTAAGCAGCAGCACGCCCGCCGGAACCTCGGCTTCATAATGCTCGCGCCTGCGAAACAGCGCCTCGTCAAGCCCGTCGTGGGAGTGGATTTCCCAGCTTTCGCCCAATATGGTGTTGTAGAAGGTTTGCAGCTTGGTCGCGTCCTTATGGGCTTTCAGGAATTTCCAGATGATGTCCTTCCAGTCGCTCCAGGGCGACATAAAGGCGTTCAGTCGGAAGGAGCGTATGCCGTTGTCGATGGCCTTGGGATTCTTGCTGACCCACTTTGCGGGCAGGCGCTTACACTCGTGTTCCCCGATGTCCCGTTTGCATATCGGACAGCGCCATGTCACGACCTTGACGTGATAATCCTCGTCACCGCTTTGATTGGTGAAATCCTCTTTTTCAAAGTGGATGTCCGCAAATCGTATATAGCTGAATGTGTGGCAATGGGGACATTCGGTGTGCCATTCCTCCTGCGTGCCGTTCATGTAATCCGTTTCGATCTTGGACGCCCCCTTAATGGTCGGCGTGGAAGTCTTTACGATCTTCCGGTTGTGTCGGAAGGTTTCTGTTCGCCTCTCGGCCAATTCCTGGGGGTCGCCCTCTGTTCCGGCGGATGCCGGAAATCTGTCGGTTTCGTCCATGAAGATGTATCGCACCGGCTTACTGGACAGGTCTGCCGGGCTGTTCGCGCCGATGATCGCCAGGCTGCCACCCGGAAAGGTTTTCATGGTAATGGTGTTCATGGCGTCGCGGCTGCGAGCCTTGAATACCTTTTGCCGCAGGGTAGGGCAGGCGTTTATCATGGGCGCGATACGGCGCTTTGAATAGTCCTCCGCAACCTTGTCCGTCGGCTGGATATACAGCATAGGGCCTGGATCGTTGTCGATGGCGCATCCCATCATGTTCAGTTCGATCTCGGATTTGCCGACCTGGGCGCTCGCCATGATGACGATTTGCCATATACCCGGCTGAGTAAAGGCGTCCATGATTTCGCGCTGGTAAGGGGCGCGATCCGTGCGCCATGCGCCGGGTTCCGCGCTGCTCTCCGATACCAGTACGCGGTTTTGATCTGCCCACTCTGAAACCGTTTGGCGTGCCGGTGGTCGGAACATTGAAAAGGTGTACCGGGCGAGTTCTGCCAATGCGCCCACCGCTACACCTCCTCGTCATCCTCCTCGCTGTCCTCGGTTTCTCCCGCCGCGTAGTCCGGCAGCGGGGTATTGGAAATATCTGTAAGGGTCTTACGCACTTCCGTGTCGATGACATTGGCGATCTGCTCAATGTTATCCATCATGCGCACCATCGGGGCGACCTTACTTGCCAAGTGGATCATGTTCTGCATCACAGTATTGGCTACGTCGCCCCATAACCGCATTACGTCCTGAATGGCGACCAACTGGCCGCGCATCTTCGCTACTTCCAGCTCTGTCTTCTCGATCTTTACGGCCTCATGCCTGGCCTTTACAGCGTCCAGGTCCTCAATATCGTCGGTTTCGTTTCGGACGTTATAATCCACCCATCGCTGCACAAAAATGGCGAGGTCGTATTTTCCGCCCTCGCCAGCTACAAACAATTTCTTGTCTGGTGGTAAATCCCGGTTTATGTCATATAATCGCCGGTAGGTATAGCCCGCGATGTTTGCGAGCTCCTTCATCGTCAATTCAAGGCTCATCGTCCCACCATCATCAGGGCGTTGAAACGCTGCTCGATCTGCTTTTCCAGGTATTCCTTGATGTCCTGCTGAACGTCGGCCTCTGATCTGTTCATGGGCATCTGCGGTATGGCAATGCCGGTCAGCTTCATAATCGGTCCGCGTGCCTTGCTGCTTCTGGCATACGTCAGGCCGCCCAGCTTCGATCCCAGGTTGCGGAACGGGGGGTAGCCCGAGTGCCACTTGCCGGGCAGAGTGCTTTGAGCGCCCTTCAACACGCGGGCTTTGACATTGTATTTCCTGTGCAGGCTTCTCCAACCGTGTGCGCCGCCACTGGCTCTGTACTGGCTGCCGATCTTGCCGCGTGGGGCGACAATCGGTATGACGCAGCCAACGCCGCCGAATCCCACCGAGACCTGTGCGCTTTTTACGGCGGCGCCGATGTCGCCTGGCTTCGCTTCATACTGTTTTGGCAAATCCTGTTTCAGTATCTTGGCGACGTGGCGGCCTGTGCGATTGAATATACCGTACATGGCCCGTTCAAACTGCTCCTCGGTCATGTTTTGATGCAGCCGGTCAATGATTCCTTTCAAGTCGGAGGCGTCAACCTCGATCTTGATGTCAGGCATATTCGCACCCCCTCCTGCCAAAACGACGCAGAGCCGGACAACTTGCGCTGTCCGGCTCCTCATAATTCTACCGACGATAGCATTTTAGCATAACCGCCTTGTCATTTCAACACGTTTTTACAAATTCGTCATTTCTTAACATTGTTTAGGATGAATCGCTCGCGCCACTTGACCGCCGCCATGCACTCCGCGCTCTCCACGCAGCGCCTCGCGCGATTGAATCCGGTGCGCGTCATGTTTAATTCCTGCCTAATCTCTGTGTCTGGCACATTCATCACATATTTCATGGTCACAAATGCCCTCATGCTCCGGCTTTCGATCCCGTTGAGTATCTTCTGCGCTGCCTTTAATTGGCGAACATACTCCTTGCATCGCTGCTCATGTTCCTCGTCCAGCTCCGACAGAAGGGCAAACGCTTCGTCAAAGCCTTTCGGCATACCGCCGCCGCCGGGCATCCCCGTCAAGTGCTGGGTAATGTTGGTCATCCTGTCCCGCTGCCAATCGCGCCGCTGCTCGATCTGGTTTATCTCCTGCATGATGGACAACACATCGGCCAGCAGCGGAATATCCCGGTTGCGGATCACTACCGGCTTGATCTCCTTCTCCATGCCCTCGCTGCCGCTAATCTGGAAATTGTCGTTCCTCACGGTTCATCCCTCCAAATGCGCGAGCGTTCGCGCTTTTTAATCATCACGCTCTCCGAATAATTCCGAAACTGGTCGTTGTAGCGCTATGCCTATGATATCTTTCGACAAAAGGCCAGTAGAAGCAAGAGCGCGGGCAATCATTCTCGCTGCTGTTTCCATATCCATCCCCGTTTCTTTCGGCTCCCAAGCCTCATAGCCTCCGGCGGCACACTCCGATTCCAGATTGATCCGGCAATTATCGTAACCTCCACCCAGGTCATGGCGGCAAGTCTCACAACAGCGTTCTTCGGCTTTATTCGTCATCAAGAACCTCCACGGATTCTAATTCTATTTTGTCTGTTGTGTAAGGAATCATAGCTCGAAACATGGCAAGGACATAATTCCAGGCGTTCGCCGCAATTGCATTGCGCTCTTCTTTGGTTTTTCCCACTTTTTCCGCAGGGACGTTATTCTCTGTCATTAAGGTTACTCTGACTTTCATTTTCTATTCTCCTTTCAAATAGCGTCGTTTGATTTGGCGAGCAATCCTTCTCTCCGATATCTGTACATCGCTGTTTCCGAAGGGCGCAGTAACCATATTTGTGTGACATGCCTATGGCGTGATAGTTCCTCGGTTCATAATATTGGCTCCATCGCCGTTCTCGAAAAAACCGGCACTTGCGGCATACGCTCACCTTCATGCGCCCGCCCTCTTTTCGACCTCGAATATGCTGATTTGTCCTTTGGAGCGACCGATCCGTTCCTTCTGTCCTCCCTGTCGGTAAGGCCATAGTGGGCAATCCTTGATTTTGCATCCATGTACTTCTCTCCGGCTGCCGCCGCTGCAATCCATACATTTTGCGTGGATGGCTGCGATCAGGTTTTGTGGCGTTGGCTTATTATTCATTATGCTTCTCCTATCAATATGGCGAGTATATTCTTCTCGGCCTCCCTGGTGCGTCTGGATTCAAGCCGCTTGATGGCCGCGTTCAGGCTGCAATTATGCTTATGTGTGCATGATCTCAAAGCGTTCTCGGTGGTGTGATACCTCTCCGCCGCTTCTTTGAACGTCAAATATTCACCCTTTACCCAATACCTTTTCGCAATGCTGCCCGGATAGCGCTTGCGTTCGCCGGTGATGTACTTCCGGTAATGCGCAACCGCTTCGGCCAGTGTCGGCTTGATGCCGTGTTCGTCGCGGTTCTGGCTGCGCCATGCTCTCAGTGTTTTCGGCTTTACGCCCACTCGCTCTGCGGCCTGCTCAAGGGTTATCCATTCCCCGTCAACCATGTGGCGCTCCCACTTATCGGTTCTGCTCCCGATCAGATTATCGCGGTACATGTCCACGATCAACTGATAGCTGCACCCGCCGTATTTGCTGCGCCTGACCTCCAGGGCGCGAACGCTGACATGCAGCATCTCGGCGATCTCATCCACGGTCATAAAGCGTCCGTCGATGTTATGTATGGCCTTGCTCATAGGGCACCCCACGGAAATTCCTGTCGGAAGTCATTGCCCATTATCCCGCGCAACGATTCCTTCATAAAGATGGGTCTGCCCGAATAATCGCACTCCATCAGGATATTGTCTATCCATGACTTGCTCGGTGTAACTTTGCCATTCCTATTCCCCGTTTCTGCGCCGATGATAACCCAATCTGCCGGTACATGTGTAGAGAATCCAGGCTGCATCTCCTCCAAGATTGGCTCAATGCTCACAAACAGGTTGATGCATGGACAATCGTCCGCGTGATGGAACCTCCATAACTGGTTCTGTCGCGTAGCGGAGTAGCCATACCAATGCTCCTTCGGCAGCATATCTTTGTTGGCAAGGTCTATGTAGCGCTTCGGATTCTTTGTCAGGAATAAATACCGATGCTGCGGCGCGGCTGCGCAGGCGTCAAACACAGCTTTAATCCACTCGTCCGGCACCCAATCCCCGAACATGTCCGCCATGCTACAAACAAAGATATTCCTCGGCTTCTTCCAGCGGTTCGGCTCGTCCAGTTTGTAGCGGTGAAATGTCGGATCGAAGCCAAATGGATATGGGGATTTCATACCGTTGTTTTTCCACACGTTATTTTCAAGAACATGGATGTTTTTATCTTGTTCGCCGTGATCTATTGCATAAAACCCGCACCGCCCTTTGAAGCGATAGGCGATTGGCCGCGCATAGCAATAATCGCATCCATGCAGACAGCCGGTGACAGGGTTCCAGGTAGCGTCACACCAATCAATCTTTGTCCTTGCTCCCAAGCTCCATGACCTCCTTCGTCGCGTTCAGCCAGATCAATACGTTCTCCTTCACAGCTTGCCTACAGGCAATACCAAATCCAGGCCCTTGTTGTGGACAGTGAGCACAGTCTGGTGGTAACTGTACGCAGCACTGAAAAGCAAGTATTGTTTCGTTGATGTCCATGGTAGCCTCCTTGTTTCATCTCATCTCTTTATCGTATCTGTCGCACCATTCATGCGCCGCGCATTGCTCACACTCGTCAGATGTAACATCCATTTCATACGAGCATTGGAACCCGGCATATCGCACCATTGCGACGCGATCATCCATGTTGCACCAGTCCATTTCCGATTCGCCGCGATAGAACTTATCCAACTGCGGCTTCCTGATCGCACGCATGTCTGTCCACCCGCAAGAATCGAAAGCGCTATCACAGTAATCAAGGGCATGTTTAATTGCCTTTGCCCTCGTTTCTGCAAAAATGACATACGAATATCCAATATTACAGTCTTTATCGCTCACTGAATATGCTTTCATTATTTGCTCCCATAAACGTTAGTCGATAATTTTGCGTTCCTCAAACATATACAGATGTTCCTGCATCCTGTTCCATCCGCGCAGCGCCGCCCATGCGTTCTTGTAATCATCAGTAATTCCAAGCCCTCCGCGTCCACAGCGCGGGCACTCGTAATGAAATGACTGGCCGTATTCCCATTGACCGTCCTTACCGCGTACTCTGCCCTGATATACGCCGAGCACAGGCATACCATAAAATCCATCCCGTTCCGCATCCGGGTGTTCGGAATAAAATTCCTCACAATGGAATTTCTCGGTGTATTTATCCTCCCATTGCGGGATATGGCATTGTTTCGGGTGAAAGCGCGTGCAGATGCACGGTATTACCTTGAAATCTTTCTTTTTTCGGCTTCCAGTTTTCTTTCCCATCTGTCTTTTTCCTCCGAATCAGTTTCACCGACGTTCATCCCTTATGATAACGCCCAACTCTGCACCCAGCCAATCCAGGCCCTTGCGGGTCATGTAGTAATCAACCGTGTCATTGCTTCCATCGCCGTGCTTGTGTATGTCGCCGTGCGCCGCATATCCGGCTTCTTCCAACTCCGGCCACGGATAGGAACCAACAAACGTGTTAAAGTAATTCCGGTATGGTTTGTAGTATGTTACGCCATATCGCTTATATGTTCCCTTACTGTCCATGCCGATTGTATGTTTTAGAATCTGTCGCATTGTACAGTAATGGATTTCACGGCCATTTTCGATTTTGACTTCATAATCGTTCAAAGGCAGATGAATCACGCTCACATCGGCCACTCTCCCTTTTCCAGATATGTAATCTGATCCAGCAGTTCGTTTACCATCGTCTGATATACGCGCTCTTTCGTATGGTTCTCGCCCCACAACGGCCTGTCTTTCCCGTTACGCTGCTCCCATGTCTTGACGCACTTCGGACAGTAGAACGCACCTCCAAAGCTATCCCATCCAGCCTTTACAATCTCGTCCGCTGGCTCAATCCTGCTATATCTGTCGTACTTGAATTTCCTGCTCCTGTGCCCGCAACGGGAACACATGATTTGTAAATACACGGCGTTGGCCTCCTTCGCTTTATTCCTTGCAATCCCTCATGGACTCCATCGCCGCATTGCGGCTGTTGATGTTCGTGATGCTGCCGATCATGCGCTCGCAGGAATAGGGGTTGTGTTCACAGTCCCAGCGCCCATCGCTGCCGCACAGTTCCAGGCACTTGTCCCTGATCCATTCCCACACTTCATCATCGCTGTACTCGTCGCCCATGCTGTAATAATTGCTCTCGAAAAACTCGTCCAGCAGCGCGTCACAATGGATGTGGCGCTTGATCTCATTGAAACCGTCATCCTTCCACTTCTCGCGGATATAGCACACCCCCGCAGGGATGGCCTTGCCGCACAGATGGCATCTGTGCGGCCTATGGGCCGTCACCTGTCGCCGCTCATAAAGCTCTCCCATGCGGATACCTCCGTCAATATCCCGGATCGGCATACTGCCCGTAATCCTCGGGCGGCGGGGCCTGCGGCCCTTCATCCTGCCTGCTGCCGCTCAAATACTCGATCTCAACGGCGTCGATCTCCAACTGTGCCCGCGCTGATCCGTCCTGAGCGATGTATGCGCTGGCCTCAACCGGGCCGAACACAGATACCTTTCGCCCCTTCGTCAGATACTTCATGGCGTTTTCCGCCTGCTTATGCCAGCATGTCACGCGGAAATACGTCGTTTTCGTCTGCCCTCTCACATGCCGGTTGGTCGCCACGGTGAAATTGCAGACCGTCGCCGTGCCATTGCTCGTATTGATAACTCTGCTCTGCGGGTTTGCCGTCAGATTCCCAATGATCGTCAGATGGTTCATGCTTCTTCGCCCTCCAAGTATGCTTCAAGGTCGCTGACTGTCTTGATCTTGCGATAATCCCAATCCCTGAACAGGCGGAAGATGTAATCAAGCGGGCTGTCGGCATTGCGCAGCGCTGTCATGCTGATGGCTTCGCAGACCACGCCCAAGTCGAAATGGAGCACGTTCAGGCCGCGCTGCATGATTGCAGACACGATGGACGGATTCGGTTCTCGCCCGTATGCGTCGATCCAGGCCTGCCGGACCCGTGCGCGGGAATGAGATACTATACTGGTCTCGTCATCCTCTTCTCGATTCCTGTATGGAGTAGGATTAAGTCCGTAGTTATTGTTTATATTAAAGTCCCCTGGGTTGCCCCCTGCGTTACCCCCCATGTTATACCCCATGTTACCCCCCATGTTATACCCCATGTTACCCCCCATGTTATCCGAATTTTCCGTATAACCGTCATATCCGTCGCGTTCTGTGGAGGGTGAGGCGTACATGGGGTAGAAGTAAATCATGCGATAGGCCGGGCTTTTCTTGTTCTTTTCTCCCTTCTCAATTTCGATAAGGCCGCGCTGCTTCAATCCGTTGCGGGCGTTTGCCATCGTGTCAAACTTCATAGGGCATAACGAGAGCAGACGTTCATTGCTGATGCGGATAAATTCGTCCGGCCAGACATTGCCTTGTGCGCGTTGGTTCATGATGTGCATGAGCGCATACCACAAAAGACGTTCGCTGGACGTGAGTTTTTCATCACACGCATACTCCATAAAACGTATGTGTTCCCGAACATAGTTGACAATAGGCATGGTGTTACCTCGCAGCGTTTCAGAATTTCTTTCCGTGCTTGTAGGGCCGGGTCTTGTTGTATGCGTGCTTCTCCAGGAGGATCGCCAGCGGGTTGAGCCCCTGCTTCTTTACCCAGGAGAGGGCCAATGCCAAAGCTGACGTTAGCGCGCCGGGATTGATGGGGCCGGTAGCCGAATCAGATTTAAGAGCATCAGAAGTGAACCCGTGAAGATAAGCGACGGTATGGGACAGCGGATAATTCGCCTCGCAGGCTATATCCTCCTCGTAGAGCCCTTCGATCTCAAACGGTTTATCGGTTTTATCGTCCAGGGCATTGATATTCAGCTCGCCAAACAGGTCAAGAATGCGGATACAGCCGTCGATTAGCTCCACGGCCACGCCCTCGGGTTTTCCGTCCGTGATGCGCTTACCATCCGAAAGGCCAATTTCACTTGTATAAGTGCCATCATCGCCCCTCGGTATGATCTCCGTCATCACAGGGGAAAGCTCATTGTGTTTGAGAGTAATGTATGCCAGGGGCATATCGGCCCGCGCTTCTTCCAGCGCCTCGCTCCATTCGGAGTGAATGAGTGCGATGATCTCCGGCGCTTCTCGTTCATCCTCCCACCAGCCATGATCTACGGCGTTCTGGTGTACTTCTTTTGCCAGTTCATTGATAAGCATGTGGTAATCCTCCTCGTATTCAAATCGCGTTTATTACAGGCTCCATGAGTGGAACCATCCGCAACCCTTTGCGTCCTCGTCCACTTTATCCACCGGCAGAACGTCCAGTAGTTTCCGATACTTGCATTTGGCCTGTTCTGCCGGGTCCTCTATGGTGCATAGGACGCACTGATCCTGAATAGCATCGGCAACTACGGAAAGCTGATGAAAGTTCAGGAATTGACCGAATGTGGCTTCTGGATCGCGGGGCATCGTAGCCTTTATGCCAGTCATGATCTCAATTCCAACGATTTGGTCGCGTATGTATTTTCGCTGCTCAACTGGCGCGGTGTTAATCACATCGAAGGCCAGCTTGGTTATCAGGCTCTTTGCCGTATGTGCACGGGCAACGCCCCTCGGAATCATCTTCAATCTGCGGTCAAGCCCGTCCATGACATTCTGTATTAGCTCTATCATGCCCAAAAGTTGATACATCTTCGTCTGCTCGTCCCTGACCATGCGTTTCGTTCCCTCGTCGCCTTTGGCTTGATATTCGCCGTCGGTCACTCTCTCCCATACCCGTTTGCGTTTCCGCCCCCCCTCGGAGGGTGTAGGTTCTGTCGGGTCTGAGTATTTGATGGATTTATATGGTAGCATTGTCAATCCCTCCAAAGCAGAACGCATATTTCACTCGTCAAGTTAATGATCCGGGCGGGCCACCGGCTCCTGAACATCCTCATGCGCAGGCTGTTCGCCCAATTCCACAGCTTCCGCCTCACGCGCACGCGCCTCCTTCTCTACGTCCCTGATGGCGAGCATGTCCTTCCACATGCCGACCTGTTTCATGGCTGTATCGTAGTCATACGCCGGCGCTTCGCGCAGGCTTCCGACACCGTATCGGGCGAGGACGCTCTTGCGGATGATACCGCACAGCTTCGTCACGGCCTTTTTATCGTCGGCATAGCCGCGAATGTCCAACAGCTCCCTCGCTCTGGTTCGGATTGCGCTGTTGATGCAATTTTCCTGGGATTTGCTCATAGGCTTCTGGAGGCGAACGCGCTTTTCGAGCGACGCGATGCGGTCGCTGGTGATCTGCTGGGCAGCGGCGATCTGCTCCATGGCCTGGGTGTTGTGTTCCAGCATCTTGCCGATGCTCTCCATGATCGGGGCCATCATATCCCGCACGACAATGGAAACGATCTGCACGGTTTCCGGCGCGAGCTCCATATCATCCCGCTTGACAATATCAGTCAACGATAATCGCCTCCTCGTATGCGACGTTGTTAAGGGCCAATCGTGCGCCCTCGGCCCACTTTTCAAGTGTGCGAAGGGATTGGTCGTATTGCTCTTTTTCATCCTGGGGCATGGCGCTGAATGTCCTGCCCATCTGCGGCAGGCGGCAACAAGTCCCTATGAATGTGTTTACGGCCATGGAAAACACGTCCGCCGTCAGCGCGTCGGCTGGCAGGCGATCCGCGTCGCCACGCGCCTGGGCGCTCTGTAGGTTGAGAAGTTCATCCTGGGCGCGGTTGAAGTCGGCCTGCATGGCCTCCATGTCCTCGTCGCGCTCTTTCAGATCCCGCCGAAGGTCGTTGTTCTCCTGAATGAGCCGCTGCTTCTCGGTCATTACCGTGCGGCCTACGTCCGCAAGGCGGGCAATCTCCGCTTGCTGCTCCTGTATCTTCTGACGGTTGGCGCGTAGCTGATCGGTCAGCTCCTCCGGCACTTCTGGAGGTCTGTTCTCCGCGTCGATGGCGCGTCGCTCTGCGGCCTGCGCCGCCGCGTGCGCCGCGTCAATCTCGGCCTGCGCCTCGGCGCGGGCCTCGGCCAGCAGCTTTTCCCTCTGCTCGCGTATGGCGGCGTCAAGCTGTCGGGTGGACATGGATGCAACGTCGTTCTCGGCCAGCAGTTTCTCCCGTTCCTCCGGGGCCATGGGCAGCAGTTTGATGACCTTGCTGGTGCCCAGCTCCGCGATCTTGGTGTCAAGCCCAAACTCGGCGTAAGCCTGCATGTATTGCTCCGCCGTGCGCTTGCTCATTTTCGCGTGCTGTCTGCACCATCCATCAAATTCGCCGTGGGGGATAAGGGGGCGGGCTTCCGATAGCACACGCCCTAATTGCAATAGGTTCATGCAAGCGTTCTGTGCGAACATCTGCGCTTGCATAGCAAGCCCGTCCAGTATCGAAAGGGCTCTGGTGTCGGCGTTGGCCAGTTCGTTCAAAATGGATTCCTCCTATCGTGCTTTATTCCGTAATTCGCGGAAGTTGTCGGGCGGGTCCGGCGGATGCTGCCAGGCAATCAGGCTGTCTTCCCGTTCAAACCTGTGCCATCCCGCCATATCTACGTGGCCCCATTTGTTCCGCGATATTACACAGTCGTAAGCGTCGGCGTCCTGTTTGGTGGGTCTGCGTTTTCTCGCATCAATCCATGCCTCGGTGTCGATTTCTCGCCAGTGGGTCATGAACTGGTTTCTGGTCGCATTGTCGCGCTCCTCCACCATGACGCCGCTGTAGACGTGCCAGACGATTACCGGCCCGTCTCCGGCTGCGATTGGACCATCAGAAATGCCAATCCAGCCGTTATCCATCGTCGCCTCCCTTCTCAATGACGATCCCGCGCCTCGCAAGGATGTCTGTGTACTCCGATTTCACTTCATCTGTGCAATGCGCCATAGCGTCTGCCCATGTCGGGAAGCGCTTGTACCGCTTCCGAAACCAGTTTTGATAGTATAAGCTGTCTCTGTCGTGAGGCTGTCCGGGATGGTGTACCGTGGCACATTTCCTGCAAGCCCCCGGCCTCGGTGCCTTGATCTTGATTTCCTCGAAACTGTCCATGCCCGGCGTCCTCCTGGTGAATAATGCCCGCTTTCGCGGGCGTTGTATTGGCTTTGGTGGGAATGGCCGGACTCGAACCGGCGTTCTCGGGCTTATCAACCCGCTCTCTTGCCATCTGAGCTACATTCCCATGATAGCCGCCTTATATGACCTCGCAGCGCTCATGCGCCGAGCGCTGTCCGGCAGGCGGCACCCGCCTGTTAGGTGCAGACGAGCCGGTCTACATGGCCCGCAAGCAAGCCGTTGACCGTGGGGGTGCATCGCTTTCGCTCTGCTGGTTCCGTTGAGCGAGAACCTGGTAGGGACGGACGGGCTCGAACCGTCAGCGTGAAGAAGAAAACAATATGGCCGTTGTTTTTATGCATGATTCAGGAGGCATACCCACGCCGCTCCCGCTGAGCCGTCCCCATAATATCTACTCGTACACCCGCCTCATGTTCTGTTCGCAGTAGTTGAGAGCTTTGTTGTACATAAGCGGAGCGCATACGATCAACTCATTGTTGGCATCAACCCGCACTATGCCGGCCTCTCGGCGACGATCTCCCGAGAATCCAACATAGATAGAATTATCCCAGCGATCCTTGCCCTTGCGCTGCGCTGCGTACCATATCCGCACCATTCTCGCCAAGGATGGCGCGTTTGACTTTGCGAATGGCACCAATGCCTTTAGCTGTCCAGGATTCGCTACATGAAACCTTTTCGCCGCGCTCATTTGCGCCACCACCTTTTGATCTTTTCGACCAGGGTTACGTCCTTCACTTTCAGCGTATCATTGCACCATCGTCTCACATGGATATTCCCGTCATCACGAATCCAGAGCATGAATGAGGAATCGCCGCCGTGCGTCAATACCGACTTATCATCCCAATACTCATGCGCGAATATCTTTCGGCAATCGTTTCCGTACTTTTGGATATTCTCAGGCAGATTCTCGTTGATGGCGTCGAATCTCAAACCGCGGTTGATGCACCACATCACGGCGGCCTGCAAATGCTCCCCTTGCCTGCATGTCCATAGGATGATCTTCGCGCCCTCTGCCTTTTGCCGTATCAGTTCATTGATGATAAACTGGTTCGGCTTCCCGATGTACGGCCAGTTATCTTCGCATAGGCATCCGTCAAAATCGACGGCGATGATCTTCATACCTCAACCCCCGCCGCCTTGCAGCCGTCCTTATATGCCTTGATCCGCTGGGCCAGCAGATTGCCGATGTCGGAAATCAGCTTTGCCTCGGCCTCTTCCGCGCCGTTCTCCGCCTTGATGTACAATGGCACGGCGGGCAGGAAATTCCCGGTCGCCGGGTCGCGCAGGGCTGTGAAACCGACCTGGATGTACTTATCAGCCATGATTACACCGCCTCTCCAGATTTATAATCTTCTTCCAACAGTTCGCTGATCGAACAGTCATAGAGCTTTGCAATGGCGTTCAGCTTATCAGCCCTGGGTTTTGCAATGCCAGTCTCCCATTTGGCAATCGTGGAACGATCTACTTCCAGGGCGGCGGCAGCGGCTTCCTGTCGAAGCCCGGCCCTAAGTCTGCATTTTCTGAAAGGATTCATTGGTTTTGTGCTCCTCTTCTGAATGTGATTCACATTATATAGAATCAAATTCACAATGTCAACCGCATATTCTGAAATGTATTCACATTGTCCATATTTTGTTGAATTTGTGAATTTCATTCACTATAATAAACAAAAGGGAGTGGGGATGATGTTCGCAAAGCGATTGAAGGATTTGAGAAAAGCCAACGGAATAACGCAAGAACAGCTTGCGGCTATAATTGGTGTCGAGCGATCTTCTATTGGGAAGTATGAAGGAAAATCCCATACCATTCCATCGGATGACGTAAAGTATAGAATAGCTGATTATTTCCATGTCACGGTGGATTATCTCATGGGATATTCTGACGCGCCAAACCCTTCATTGCTTGAATCTCAGATAACAGAAGCCGAACGTAAACTGATAGACGCATTTCGCGCTCTCAATACAGAAGGACAGGAGAAACTTATCGACTATGCTGATGACCTTATCCAATCTGGAAAATATATAAAAATGCACACGTATATCATGGGCAAAGAGGCATAAAGGAAGATAATTAAGAGGGATATTATGAGAAGAATTATTACACTCTTTATCATTGG
>Ga0310690_10004744_pt1 | contig 19014 bp, 32 predicted proteins | sample AusTroGonzalo_MG_2_FD_207661 | JGI IMG/M metagenome (GOLD analysis project Ga0310690, IMG submission 207661) | Bovine rumen microbial communities from tropical cattle in Woodstock, Queensland, Australia - Gonzalo_04 (v2) (version 2) | ecosystem: Host-associated > Mammals > Digestive system >...
GTGAATTTGAAAATTATAATTAAGAAAGAGGATTAATATGATAAAAGTAGCAATAAATGGATTTGGACGTATAGGACGTTTAGCATTTAGAGAAATGATTACAGGAAGAGATTTCGATGTAGTAGCAATAAATGATTTAACAGATGCAGAAACATTAGCATATTTATTAAAATATGATACTAACCATCGTTCATTTCATGAAGATATGATTAATTTTGAAAATGATGAATTAGTAATAAATAATAAAAAAAGAATAAAAGTATATTCAGAACAAGATCCTGAAAATCTACCATGGAAAGATTTAGGAGTAGATGTAGTATTAGAATGTACAGGATTCTTTACTAAATTAGAAGATGCAGAAAAACATATCAAAGCAGGAGCTAAAAAAGTAATAATATCAGCACCTGGTAAAGGAGATATGAAAACAGTTGTATATGGTGTTAACCATGAAATATTAACTGGAGAAGAAACAGTTATATCAGCAGCATCTTGTACAACAAACTGTTTAGCACCAGTATTAAAAGTAATAGAAGATAATATTGGTATTAAAAAAGGATTCATGACAACAGTACATGCTTATACAAATGATCAAGCAACACTAGATGTTCCTCATAAAAAAGGAATACTATCTAGAAGAGGAAGAGCATGTGCTATGAATATAGTACCAGCTTCTACAGGAGCGGCATCTGCTATAGGAAAAGTAATACCATCTATAGATGGAAAACTAGATGGAAATGCATTTAGAGTACCAGTATCAGATGGATCAGTAGTAGATGTAACATTAGAATTAAAGAAACCAACTACTCCAGAAGAAATAAATAATTTATTTAAAGCAAATGAATCAGAAACATTAAAATTTACTATGGATCCAGTAGTATCAAGTGATATCTTAGGAAAGAGATGTGGATCATTAGTAGATGGATTATGTACTAATGTATTAGATACAGAAGAAGGCCAACTAGTAAAAATAGTAGCTTGGTATGATAATGAAATGGGTTATACAGCACAAATGATGAGAACAGCAAAAGTATTAATGAACATAGAAGTGTCTAAATAAGACACTTTTTTCAAAAAAAGATTGAAATATATAAAAAAATAATTAAAATTTAAAAGAGGTGTCCTATGAAAAAGAAAATACAAGATATGGATGTACAAGGAAAAACAGTACTATTAAGATGTGATTTTAATGTACCAGTTAAAGATGGTAAAATCTTAGATGATAGTAAAATAATAGCATCATTAACAACAATAGAATATCTAATAAAACAAGGTGCTAAAGTAGTAATAATGTCTCATTTTGGCAAAGTAAAAACAGAAGAAGATAAAATGACTAATTCATTAGTACCAGTAGCAACTAGATTACAAGAATTATTACCTACTAAAGTAATATTTGCAAAACAACCAAGAAGCTTATATTTAGAAGCTAAAATAGGAGAAATGCAACCAGGAGAAGTAATGGTATTAGAAAATACTAGATTCGAAGATATACCAGATAAATTAGAAAGTAATAATGATACACAATTAGCAATGTATTGGGCTGGTTTAGCAGATATCTATTGCTTAGATGCGTTTGGATCTGCACATAGAAAACATGCATCTACATATGGAGTAGCAAATTATTTACCAAATTGTATTGGTTTCTTAGTACAAAGAGAAATAGAAATGTTAGATGAAAATGTATTACATGCAAAAAGACCATTTACTATATTAATGGGTGGAGCTAAAGTAGAAGATAAAGTAGAATTAATAGAAGCTTTATTACCAAAATGCGACACATTAATATTAACAGGTGGTATTGCGAATTCATGTCTACATACATTAGGTTTTAATGTAGGAAATTCTCTAAGAACAAAAGATGAAACTATTATTAGAAGAATAAGAGAAATACTAATAGCTAATAAAGAAAAAATAGTATTACCAGTAGATGTTATAGTAGGAAGAGACTATGATGAAAATTACATAGAACACTTAAATGTTGATAAAGTATTAACAGATGATATTATTTACGATATAGGAATGAAATCAATAACAAAATTTAAAGAAATATTAGAAAATTCTCGAACTATATTTGTTAATGGAACAGCAGGATTATATGAAAATCCTAAATATGCTACAGGAACAAGAGAACTATTAAATATAATAGCTAATTGCCAAGGAAACAAAATAGTTGGAGGAGGAGATGGAGTTAGCGCCGTAAAATATTTCGGTTTAGCTGACCAATTTACTTTCTTATCAACTGGTGGAGGAGCCACATTAGAATATATTATTCAAGGTGGATTACCAGCAATTGATAATATAGAAGAAGAATAAAAAATATAATAGGGGGTTAAATTGTGAAAACAACAAGTAATACAACATGGAAAATGCAATTGATACAGAGCGGAAACAATTAAAAAATATCTTAAAAGATAATTCTATCATTATATTATGTTCTAATTATAATGATATCCAAGAAATAAACGATATTATAAAAGAAAAGAATATAACTATATATAATATAAAAGAACAGGATATCGAACCAAAAATAGAACAAATAATAGATAGATATCTGCTTAAATTAAGTGCATCTCCAAAATTAAAAGGTTTCAATTATATAAAAGAAGCTATTTATATATCAATAAAAGATAATAAAAATAAAATAAAAATGAAAAAAGGAACATATTCTTATATCAGTAAAAAATATGGAACAAGTAACTCAGCAGTAGAAAGTGCCATTAGAAGAACAATAGAAAAAGCTATAGAAAATGTCCCATATGATCAAAAAGAAGAAATATTTTATTCAACATTATATTCTATTGATGAAGAAAAAAATCCATCAAATAGTTTATTTATTAGAATAATAGCTGAAAAAATAAATAATGAAATAAAAATAAATAAAGGAAATACATTATTCTTGTAATTCCTTTTTTTATTGTGATATATTAATACTGGAGAATGTAATATGAAAAAGATACTAACTATTATATTAGATGGTTTCGGTATGAAAGAAGACGTCTATGGAAATGCCATAAAAAATGCCGGAATGACTAATTTTATAAATATATGGAATAAATACCCACACTGTTTACTAAAAAATAATGAAGAACATGTTGGCTTACCAAAAAACCAATCAAGTTCTAGTGAATTAGGTCATAAAATAATTGGAGCAGGAACAATAGTAGAAAATAGAATTAGTAAAGCAAATGAAGTATTAAATAATGAAAGATTAAAATATAACTCAAAATATAATGAATTAATATATAAATTAAAAAATAATAACAAGAATTTACATATAATAATATTATTATCTGATGGAGGAGTATCATCTCATATAAATCATTTAAAACAATTTGTAAGAGAATTAAATAATAGTAAAGTAACTAATCCTATATATTTACATTTAATATCAGATGGAAGAGATTCAAATAAATTCTCTATATCTAAATATATACATGAAATAAACGATCTATTAAATGAACAAATTAAAATATCAACACTATGTGGTAGATATTATGCATTAGATAATACAAAAGATTATAAAAGAACAAAATATTATTATGAATTATTATTTGATGGTAAAGCCGTAGATTCACCTGATTTAGAAAAAGTAATAAAAATGTGTTATGCAAAAAAGATGTCAGATGAATATATACTACCTTTAAAAACAAAAGATTATAGATCTATAAAAGAAGACGATGTACTAGTAATATTAAACTATGGAAAGAGTAATCAAGTAGAATTACTAGAAGCGTTAACAAAAAAAGATTTTCAAGAATTTCCAACTAAGAATAGAAATATAGATATATATAGCTTATTTGAGATAGATAAAACCCTAAATAAGAACTATTTTATAGAAATGGAACCAATTCAACATACATTATGTGAATACTTATCAGAACTAGGTATAACACAAGCAAGAATCTATGAAAGTATAAAAAGAAATTCAATGAGATATTTCTTAGATGGAGAAAAGAATATAGAAGTAGAAAATTGTGACTACGTAGAAGTAGAATCGCCTAAAGTAGAAAGTTTTGATATAAAACCAGAAATGAATTCTTTAGCAGTATCTAAAGCAACAATAAAATATATGGAAAAAGATTGCGACTTCATAATAGCTAACTTTGCTAATCCAGATGAAGTAGGACATACAGGTAATTACCAAGCAACAATAAATGGCTTACAAGCAATAGATGTCTGTTTAGGAAAGATATTAGAAACAGCAGAAGAAAACTTCTATAAAATAATAATAGTTGGATCACATGCTAAAGCAGATACTATAGTAGATAAAAATAATAATATAGTAACTAAAAATACATTAAGTCCAGTACCGTTTATTATCTTAGATAAGAAAGTAAAACTATATAATGGAGATCTTACAATGGTAGCGCCAACTATCTTAAAATATATGGAAATATCTATTCCAAAAGAAATGAAAGATACAAGAACATTATTTGAAAGAAAATGAGATAAATATCTCATTTTTTTATATAAAAAAATATTTTAAAAAAATTGAAATTTCCCCTTGATTTCAGGTAATAACTTTGTTATAATCATATTCGTATGACTGCGTAGATGTGTGAGGTTGCCGATACACTAGGAGAAGTTGTTAAATATATATAACTATTTTGGTAATATTAGTCGGGGAATTTATACGGAGCGAGCCTATACTAGATATAGACGAAGGGAGGACATATAAATGTCAAGTAACAAAGTACGTATTACTTTAAAAGCATATGATCATAGAATTCTTGATCAAGCTTGCGGAAGAATCGTAGAAACTGTAAAGAGAACAGGTGGTACAGTAGTTGGACCAGTACCTCTACCTACAGATGTAGAAAAGGTAACAATATTAAGAGCTGTTCACAAATACAAAGACTCAAGGGAACAATTTGAAAGTCGTACTCATAAGAGATTAATCGACATCAAGAACCCAACAAAAGAAACTGTTGAAGCATTGGCACACTTAGATATTCCAAGTGGCGTAGCTATTAACATAAAATAAAATATAAACGGAGGAAAAGAAAATGAAAGGAATCTTAGGACGTAAAGTCGGAATGACTCAAGTCTTTACAAAAGACGGAAAACTTGTTCCTGCAACTGTTGTATCAGTAGAACCAAATGTTGTAACACAAATTAAAACTGTTGAAACAGATGGTTATAATGCAATTCAACTAGCTACAGTAGACAAGAAAGAAAAAAACGCTAGCAAAGCTAGCATTGGTCATGCTAAAAAAGCAAATACCACTCCTAAGCGCTACTTAAAGGAAATTCGTAATGCCGAAGGTACTTATAACTTAGGAGACAAAATTAGCGCTGATATATTTACCGTTGGTGAATATGTTGACGTAACAGGAACTAGCAAAGGACATGGTACTGAAGGTGTTATTAAACGTTGGAATCAATCAAGAGGACCAATGGCACACGGATCTCGTTATCATAGAAGACCAGGTTCACTTGGTACAATGTTACCAATGCACGTTCTTAAAGGTAAGAAATTACCAGGACATATGGGTGTTGAAACAACAACAATCCAAAATTTAGAAGTAATCGAAGTAAATGCTGCTGAAAATTATATTTTAGTAAGCGGAAATATTCCAGGAGCTAAACAATCTTTAGTTTTAATCAAATCAGCTGTTAAGAAAAATGGAGCAAAAGACTCTATAGAAGTATTAACATACGAAGAAACAGTTGTTGATGAAGTTGTAGAAGAAAAAGTAGAAGAACCAGTTGAAGAAGTAAAAGAAGAAACTACTGAAGAAGTTGCTGAAGAAGCAAAAGAAGAAGTAGTTGAAGAAGTTACTGAAGAACAACCAGCTGAAGAACCTACAGAAGAAGCTACAGAAGAAAACCAAGGAGAAAGTAAGTAATTTACTTAGAAAGGTGATCTAATATGGCAAAAATAGGATTATTAAATCAAAAAGGCGAAAAAGTTAAAGATTTAACTTTAGCTGATAACGTATGGAATATTGAAACAAATGATATCGTACTAAAGAAAGCTATCGATTTACAATTAGCAGCTACAAGACAAGGAACTGCTAAAACTAAAACTCGTTCTGAAGTATCTGGTGGTGGAAGAAAACCATGGAGACAAAAAGGAACAGGTAGAGCAAGACAAGGATCAATTAGAGCTACACAATGGCGTGGTGGTGGAATCGCTTGTGGAGTACTTCCAAGAGATTACACATTTGATATTAATAAGAAAGAAAGAAAACTTGCTCTAAAGAGTGCATTAACTCATAAATTCCAAGATAAAGAATTAGTAGTAGTTGATGAAATTAAATTAAGCGGATTAAAAACTAAAGAAGTTAAAGATTTATTAAAGAATCTAAAACTTGAAGGAAAAGTTTTATTCGTAACTAGTGATGAAAATGAAAATCTATTCATGGCAACTAGAAACTTAGGATATGCTTATAGCATTATGGCTAATGAAATTAATTGCTATGACTTAATAAATGCTGACATCATAGTATGTGATGAAAAAGCAATAGAAGTAATTGAAGGGGGACTTAAATAATGAAAGATTATACTGATATTATTATCGCACCTGTAATTACAGAAAAATCTGCTCAACAAGCAGAACAAAATGTATATACATTTAAAGTAGCAGCATCTGCTAATAAAATAGAAATCAAAAAAGCTATTGAAGAAGCATTTGGTGTAAAAGTAGAAAAAGTAAATACATTAATGACTAAGTCTAAGAAAAAAAGAGTTGGTAGATATACTGGACTTACAAAGACTTATAAAAAAGCATTCGTTACATTAAAAGATGGCGAAAAAATAGAACTATAGAAGGAGAGAAGAAAATATGGCTATTAAAAGTTATAAAGCAACAACTAATGGACGTCGTGGAATGACTACATTAACAAATACTGAAATTACTACTTCTACTCCTGAAAAGTCTTTACTAGTTTCTAAAAACAAATCAGGTGGAAGAAACAACCAAGGTAAAATGACAGTTCGCCACATTGGTGGAGGAGCAAAACAAAAATACAGAATTATCGATTTTAAAAGAGATAAAGCTGGAATACCTGGTAGAGTAGAAAGTATTGAATACGATCCAAATCGTAATGCAAATATTGCTTTAATCGTTTATAAAGACGGTGAAAAGAGATATATAATTGCTCCAAAAGATTTAACAGTTGGAACAATAATTGAAAGCGGAGAAAACGCTGATATAAAAGTTGGTAATGCATTACCAATAGCAAATATTCCAGTAGGTACTACAATTCATTGTATTGAAGTACAACCTGGAAATGGAGCTGCAATGTGTAGAGCAGCTGGAACAAGTGCACAAATACTTGGCCGTGAAGATAAATATGTATTAATCAGATTACAATCTGGTGAAACAAGAAAAGTTCTTGGAACTTGCATGGCTACAGTTGGTGTAGTTGGAAATGAAGATTATGAATTAATAAATTGGGGAAAAGCAGGACGTACACGTCACTTAGGAGTAAGACCTACAAACCGTGGATCTGTAATGAACCCTAATGACCACCCACATGGTGGTGGAGAAGGACGTACACCAGTTGGACGTAAATCACCAATGACTCCATGGGGTAAAAAAGCTATGGGTGTTAAGACTCGTGCTAGTAAGAAAAAATCAAATAAGCTTATTGTAAGCCGTAAGAAGAAATAGGAGGTATTGAAATGGCAAGAAGTTTAAAGAAAGGACCATATGTATTCGATAGATTACTAAAGAAGGTTCAAGAATTAAATAAAAATAATAAAAAAGAAGTTATTAAAACTTGGTCTCGTCGTTCAACTATTTATCCTGAATTCATAGGACATACAATAGCTGTACATAATGGTAAAGAATTTATTCCAGTATATGTAACAGAAGATATGGTTGGACATAAATTAGGCGAATTTGCATTAACTCGTAAATTCGGTGGCCATGCTGGACAAAAATAGGAAGGAGAGAATAAGAAATGGAAACATATGCAATGCATAAAGGTGCTATGATTGCTCCTCGTAAAGCAAGAATGACTCTTGATTTAGTAAGAGGAAAAAATGTAGCAACTGCTCAAGGTATTTTAGAAAATACTAATACAAAAGCAAGTAGATTAATACTTAAAGTATTAAATTCTGCTGTAGCAAATGCCGTAAATAATTTCGGTGCAAAAGAATCTGATCTTATTATCTCTGAATGTTTTGTAAATCCAGGACAAGTTCTTAAAAGAATTAAATTCGGATCAAGAACTAAAGTTGATAGAAGAGATAAAAGAACAAGTCATATTACTGTAAAAGTAACTGATAATAAGGAGGCAAAATAGTATGGGACAAAAAGTTAATCCTATAGGACTAAGAGTTGGCGTTAACAAAGATTGGGAAGCTAACTGGTTTGCTAATAAAAAAGAATTCGGAACATTATTAAATAAAGATGATAAAATCCGTAAATTCTTAGCTAAAAAAATGAAAGATGCAGCTGTATCTTCAGTAGTAATCGAAAGAACTGCTAAAAGAACAGATGTTAAGATCTATACTGCTAAACCTGGTATTATTATCGGACATGGCGGAGAAGATATAGAAAAATTAAGAAGTAAATTAAAGAAATTAGTTGATGAAGAAATATTCGTTTCAATTATTGAAGTTAAAAATCCAAACTTAAATGCAAAACTTGTTGCAGAACAAATTGCACAACAAATTGAAGCACGTGCTCCATTCAGAAGCGCTCAAAAGAGAGCTATCAAGAATACAATGAAAGCTGGAGCAAAAGGAATTAAGACTGCAGTATCTGGAAGATTAGGCGGAGCTGAAATGGCACGTACTGAAGGATATACTGAAGGAACTGTTCCTCTACATACAATTAGAGCTGATATCGACTATGCAATAGCAGAAGCTGATACAACTTATGGAAAAATTGGTGTAAAAGTATGGATTTATAAAGGCGAAATTCTTCCTGTAAAGAAAAACAAGAAGGGAGATGTTGAAAATGTTGATGCCAAAAAGAACTAAGTATCGTAAACAACATCGTTTATCATATGAAGGTAAAGCTAAAGGTAATACAAAATTATCATATGGTGAATACGGATTAATGTCATGTGAAGGATCTTATATCACAGCTCAACAAATTGAAGCAGCTCGTATCGCTATGACTCGTTTTATGAAACGTGGTGGCCAAGTATGGATCAACATATTCCCACATTTACCATTAACTCAAAAACCATTAGGTGTTAGACAAGGTAAAGGAAAAGGAAACGTTGAAAAATGGGTTGCAGTAGTTAAAAAAGGAAAAATTATGTTTGAAGTAGGTGGAGTTGATGAAGCAACTGCAAGAGAAGCTTTAAGACTAGCATCACACAAACTACCTGTAACTACAAAAATAGTAAAGAAAGATGGTGTAGCTAATGAAGATTAATGAAGTTGTTAAAGAATTAAGAAAATTATCTGATGAAGAACTAGCTTCAAAGATTAAAGAATCTAAAAAAGAATTATTCGATTTAAGATTAAAACAATCTACTGGTTCATTAGAAAAACCATCTAGAATACATGAATTAAGAAAAAATATTGCAAGAATGAATACAATATTAAATGAAAGAAAAAATGAAAATGGAGGCGAAAAATAATGGCAGAAACTAAAAGAACTACATTAATAGGAAAAGTAGTAAGTGCAAAAAATGATAAAACAATCACTGTTTTAGTTGAAACATATAAAAAGCATCCACTTTATGGAAAAAGAGTAAAATATTCAAAGAAATATACTGCTCACGATGAATTAAATAAAGCAAAAGAAGGGGACACAGTTAAAATTATTAGTACTAGACCATTATCTAAAACTAAGAGATATGAATTAGTTGAAGTACTAATTGAGGCTGTTGTTCTATAGGAGGTATCATTATGGTAATGCAAGAATCAAGACTTAAAGTTGCTGATAACTCTGGAGCAAGAGAATTACTTGTAATAAGAGTTGTTGGTGGAAGTAAAGTAAAAAGCGGTAACATAGGTGATATCGTAGTTGGAACAGTTAAAAAAGCTATACCAAATAGTAATGTTCCAAAAGGAAGAGTTGTTAAAGCTGTTATTGTTAGATCTGTTGAAGGCGTAAGAAGAGCTGATGGTTCTTATATTAAATTCGATGATAATGCATGTGTATTAATCAGAGAAGATAAGAGCCCAATCGGAACTAGAGTACTAGGACCTGTTGCTCGTGAACTTCGTGAAAAAGATTTCATGAAAATAGTATCACTTGCACCTGAAGTTATATAGGAGGTACCGAATATGAAAGTTAAAGTTGGAGACAATGTAAGAATCCTTGCTGGTAAAGACAAAGGAAAAACTGGAAGAGTAATTAAAACTCTTAAGAAAGATAATAAAGTAGTTGTAGAAGGAGTTAACATGGTAAAAAAACATGTTAAACCAAACAGAATGAATGAAATTGGTTCTATTCAAGATGTAGAAGCAGCTATTCATGTATCTAACGTAAAAGTAGTTACTGGTAAAGAAACTAAAAAAGAAGTAAAAGAAGTTAAAGAAGCTAAAACAGAAAAGAAAGCAACTAAAACAACTGCAAAGAAAACAACAAAAAAAGAAGAAAAGAAAGCTAGTAAGTAGGTGTTATTATGAGTACATTTAAAGAATTATATAACAAAGAAATAGCTAACTCTTTAAAAGAAAAATTTCACTATTCAACAATCATGGAAGTTCCAAGATTAGAAAAAATAGTTGTAAATATGGGAGTTGGAGAAGCTGCACATGATGCAAAATTCATTGAAGCAGCAGTAAAAGATCTAGAAACAATTACTGGACAAAAACCTGTTGTAACAAAAGCTCGTAAATCTATAGCTGGCTTTAAATTAAGAGAAGGCCAAGTAATTGGAGCAAAAGTTACATTACGTGGTGAAAATATGTATAATTTCATGGAAAAATTAATTAAAGTATCACTTCCACGTGTACGTGATTTTAGAGGAGTATCTAAAACTGCATTCGATGGAAAAGGTAATTATACTTTAGGAATTAAAGAACAAATTATTTTCCCTGAAATAGAATATGATCAAGTACTAAAAGTAAGAGGTATGGATATCGTATTCGTTACAACAGCAAAATCAAATGAAGAGGCAATGGAACTATTAAGTGGTTTCGGAATGCCATTTAGAAAGTAGAAGAGGAGGATAAAATATTATGGCAAAGACTAGTTTAAAAGTTAAACAACAAAGACCTGCAAAATTTAAATCAAGAGCTTATACTCGTTGCGAAAGATGTGGACGTCCTCATGGAGTTCTACGTAAATACAAATTATGCCGTATTTGCTTTAGAGAAATGGCAAATAATGGACAAATTCCAGGCGTAAAGAAATCTAGTTGGTAGGAAGGAGGAATTTATAGTATGGTAACAGATAGAATAGCAGATATGCTAACAAGAATTCGTAATGCAAATCAAATGAGATATGAAACAGTTGAAGTATTAGGATCTAAGATGACTTTAGGAATCGCAGAAATCCTAAAAAAAGAAGGTTACATAGCAGATTTTGAATATGTAAAAGATATTAAAGGAGATAAGTTAACACTTACACTTAAATATGGAGAAAGAAAAGAAAGAGTAATTACTGGATTAAAGAGAATTTCTAAATCAGGATTACGTGTCTATGCCAAAAGTGATGAAATTCCTCGTGTTCTTAACGGACTAGGAATTGCAATCATCTCAACTTCAAAAGGATTAATGACTGATAAAGAAGCTCGTGAAGCTGGTCTAGGAGGAGAAGTACTTGCCTATATTTGGTAAGGAAAATTGAGTTATGAGTAGAATAGGAAAAAGAGAATTAGTAATACCAGCAGGTGTTACTGTAACTGTTGAAAATAATACTGTAACTGTAAAAGGACCTAAGGGAGAATTAAAATATGAAAAATCTCCAGTTATTGAAGTAAAAGAAGTTGAAGGCAAAATAACTACAAGTAGACCAAATGATAATAAAGTTAATAAACAATTACATGGTACTACTAATGCATTAATCAACAATATGTTGATTGGTGTAACAGATGGATTCAAAAAAGAACTAGAATGCTTAGGAGTTGGATATAGATTCCAAGTATCTGGAAATAAAATAACAATTAATGCAGGATATTCAAATCCAGTTGTTATTGAAGTTCCAGCAGGTTTAAAAGCTGAATCTGCAAGTAATACTGAATTAACAATTTCAGGAATAGATAAACAAAGAGTATCTGAATTTGCGGCTAATGTTCGTGCTGTAAGAGAACCAGAACCATATAAAGGTAAAGGTATTAGATATAAAGGCGAATATGTAAGACGTAAAGAAGGAAAGAAAGCAGCTAAATAGGGTAAAGGAGTTAAGATTATGATAGTTAAAGAGTCAAGAAATGATCTACGTAAGATTAGACATGCAAGAGTTCGTAATAAATTAAATGGAACTGCTGAATGTCCAAGATTAAATGTATTTAGATCAAATACACAAATATTTGCTCAAATTATTGATGATGTTAAGGGCGTTACTCTAGCAAGCTCTTCATCAGTTGAGTTAAAAATCAAAAATGGTGGTAATGTTGAAGGTGCAAGCCTTGTTGGAAAAGACATTGCTGAAAAAGCAAAAAAATTAAAAATTAAAAAAGTAGTTTTCGATAGAGGTGGATACCTTTACCACGGACGTGTTCAAGCTTTAGCAGAAGCTGCACGTGAAAACGGACTAGAATTCTAAGAGGGAGGTACAAACATGCAAAAACAAAAAGTTGACACAAAGAAAAATTTACTTGAAGAAAAAGTTGTTTCAATTGGTCGTGTAACAAAAGTTACAAAAGGTGGACGTCATTTTAGATTCTCTGCAACAGTAGTTGTAGGTAATAGAAAAGGACTTGTTGGAATCGGAACTGGAAAAGCAAATGAAGTTCCAGAAGCTATTAAAAAAGCTATCCAAGCTGCTAATAAGAATGTAACTAAGATTGCATTAATTGATAATAGAACAATCCCACATGAAGCTATAGGAAAAGTTGGACGTGCACAAGTATTAATTAAACCTGCTAAAGAAGGTACTGGAGTTATCGCTGGCGGATCAGCTCGTGATGTTCTAGAACTAGCTGGTGTACGTGATATAGTTTCTAAATCACTTGGATCAAATACAAAAATCAATGTTGCTAAAGCAACATTAGAAGCTCTTATAATGCAAAAAACACCAGAACATGTTGCAGAATTAAGAGGAAAGAAAGTTGAGGAGTTATAATTATGAAATTAAATGAATTAAATAGAGCTCCAGAAGCTAAAGCAAAGAAAAGGGTTGGCCGTGGCCCAGGAAGTGGAATGGGTAAGACTGCTACTCGTGGTGAAAAAGGTCAAAAAGCACGTTCAGGAGCAAGTATTCCTGCATGGTTCCAAGGAGGACAAACTCCTCTATATAGAAGAGTACCAAAACGTGGATTCAATAATGCACAATTCAGAACTGAATTTGCAACAATTAATTTAAGTGATTTAAACAAATTCTTTAATGATGGTGATGTTGTTTCACCTGAATTATTAAAAGAAAAAGGAATAATTAAAAAACAACTAAACGGAGTAAAAGTCTTAGGTAATGGAGAATTAGAGAAGAAATTAACTATTAAAGCTAATAGATTCTCAAGTTCAGCTGTTACAAAAATTGAAAGTGCTGGCGGAAAAGCAGAGGTGATTTAGATGTTTTCTAATCTAAAATTGCTTTTCAGTCCAACAAATAAAGATTTAAGAAAAAGAATTTATTTTACATTAATGTGTTTAGCTATCTTTGGATTAGGTAGTTCAATCACAGTACCATGGGTAAGTAATACATATGAAGAATTAGGTTTCTTAGAAATATTTAACTTAATGTCTGGTGGCGGATTGAAATCATTTTCAATCTTCGCCCTAGGTGTTACACCATATATTACTGCTCAAATCATCACACAATTATTACAAATGGATGTAGTTCCTTATTTTAAAGAATTAAAAGAACAAGGGTTTACTGGAAAGCAAAAAATAAATAAAATAACTAGATATTTAGGAGTATTATTTGCTTTCATACAAGGATTTATCTTTACAATAGTATACTCTGGAGCTAAAGATCCAGTTATCATAATAAAAACAACTGTTGTATTTACAGCAGGAACATGTTTATTATTATGGATTGGTGATAGAATAACAAAATATGGAATAGGTAATGGTTTATCAATCCTTATCATGGCAGGTATTTTACAATCAATGCCAAAGATATTTATAAGTGCATTTAATGAACTTATAAATGGTGAATTATTCACAAGAGGAGCTGGTATAGCATTATTCGTAGCATTTATCATATTATATCTAGCAATTATTGTTGGAATGGTATGGATACAATTAGCTGAAAGAAGAATACCTATTCAATATTCTAATAGAACAAATAGTGCATATGGTGGCCATCAAAATTATCTACCTATTAAAATAAATTCTGCTGGTGTTATGCCAGTAATCTTCGCATCAACATTAATAACAATTCCAGTTACAATAGTTAACTTAATAAAAAATGAAAATGCAATAGCATTTGTTAATAAATATATTGTTAATACAACATTAACTGGATTTATATTATATATTTTACTAATATTCTTCTTTGGTTACTTCTATACATTCTTAGAAATGAATCCAGAAGAACTAGCAAAGAATTTAAGTAAAAGTGGTGCATATGTACCAGGAGTAAGACCTGGTAATGAAACAATAGATTACGTAAGTGATATATTAAGTAAACTAACTATAGTTGGTTCAATCTTCTTAATTATAATTGCTGGCTTACCAATAATATTCTCCCATTTTTCAAAACTATCAAGTGCTGTAACAATAGGAGGAACAGGATTATTAATTGTAGTTGGTGTTGCAATAGAAACATATAAACAATTAGAAAGTAGTTTAGTAAGTCGTAGTCACAGAAAGGGAATAAGAAGATAGATGAAGAATATAATATTTTTAGCAGTACAAGGAGCTGGAAAAGGAACATTTGCCAAAATGTTAAAAGAAAAATATGGCTATGCTCATATATCTACAGGAGATATCCTTAGAGAAAGAGCAGCTGTAGGTGATGATCTTGGCAATCAAATTAAAAATATGATTGATAACGGAATCTTTGTACCAAATGATATTATTTTTGAAGCAATCGAGTATAAAATTACTCAACCAGATTGCGAAAATGGTTATATCCTAGATGGCTTTCCAAGAAATCTTGAACAAGCAGAAGGATATAGTAAGATACTAGAAAAATTAAATAAAGATTTAGGAGTAGTTATTAATTTAACAATCCCAGATGAATTATTAAAACAAAGAATTATTGGTCGTAGAATGTGTAAAGAATGTGGAGCAATATATAATATATATAATCCAGAATTCCAACCAAAAGTAGAAGGTATTTGTGATAAATGCGGTGGCGAATTATATCAAAGAGCTGACGATAATGAAGAATCAATGAATACTAGAGTAAAAACATACTTTGAAGTTACAGAACCAATAATTGCATATTATAAAGAAAAAGGCGTATTAAAGACTGTCGATTCAAGTAGAACACCTGAAGAGACTTTCAAAGATATAGAAGATATTCTTAAGGGTGAAGATGTGAATAACTAATTAGTTATTCACATCTACTACACACCTTAAAGTTATGGAGAGATAAACATGGCTAAAGAGGAAAAAATTGAAGTTGAAGGCAAGGTAGTTGAAATATTAAAAGGTGGAACACCTATCGTAGAACTACCAAATGGACATACTGTAGAAGCCTACGTTTCTGGTAAAATGCGAGTAAACATGATTCGTATCTTACCAGGTGATACAGTAACAATAGAATTATCGCCTTATGATCTAACACGTGGGCGTATTATATGGAACAAGAGATAATGGAGGTATATTATGAAAGTAAGACCATCAGTTAAAAAGATTTGCGCAAAATGCAAAATAATAAGAAGAAAAGGTAAAGTAATGGTTATTTGTGATAATCCAAAACATAAGCAAAAACAAGGCTAATTAGGAGGTAAATTATGGCACGTATTAAAAATATTGAATTACCAAGTGAAAAACATACTTGTATAGGATTAACTGCTATCTATGGAATAGGTAGAAGTTTAGCAAACAAAATTTGTGATAATGCTAAAGTAGAAAGATCTAAAAAAATTAAAGATTTAACTGAAGCAGAAATTACAGCTCTTCGTAAAGAAGTAGATAAAGAAATGGTAGAAGGAGATCTTCGCCGTGAAGTTCAATTAAATATAAAGAATAAAATGGAAATAAATTCATATCAAGGAACAAGACATAAAAAGGGACTTCCAGTTCATGGACAAAGAACTTCTAGAAATGCTCGTACAAGAAAAGGTAAAGGTAAAGTAGTTGCTAATAAGAAGAAAGCTACTAAATAATAAATAGGAGGTAGAATTATGGCTTATAATAGAAGAAAAAGAAAAGTTAAAAAGAATATTCCTGAAGCACAAGCACATATTCATTCAACTTATAATAATACTGTAGTAACAATTACAGATAAAGAAGGAAATGTTATCAGCTGGGCTTCAGCAGGAACAATTGGTTATAAAGGATCTAAAAAGAAAACTCCATTTGCAGCTGGTATGAGCGCAGAAGCTGCTGCTAAAGTAGCTGCAGATAATGGTGTAAAAAAAGTAGAAGTATTTGTTAAAGGATTAGGTGCAGGACGTGAAAATGCTATAAGATCTCTACAAACTGCTGGATTAGAAATAACTACAATCAATGATGTTACTCCAATTCCACATAACGGATGCCGTCCACCAAAACGTCCAAGAAATTAATTGAGAGGGGATTAGGGATATGTTAAGATTTGAAAAACCAGAATACAAAATTACAGAATACATCGAGAATAATCATTATGGAAAATTTGAACTAGAACCATTAGAAAGAGGTTTTGGTACAACAATAGGTAATGCATTAAGAAGAGTAATGCTTTCATCATTACCAGGAAGCGCAATTACATCAGTTAAAATAGCAGGTGTAATGCATGAATTCCAAAAAATAGATGGTGTTGTTGAAGATGTAACAGCTATCGTTTTAGCTTTAAAAAGCATCGTAATTAAGAATCATACAGAAGATACTAAAATTATGAGATTAACTGCTGATAAAGAAGGAACTATTACAGCTGGTGACATTGAACATGACGCTGATATTGAAATAATTAATCCAGATTTAGTTATTTGTAACCTTGTAAAAGGTGGCAAAATTGAAATGGAAATGACTGTTAATAATGGTAGAGGATACGTTGATTCAAAAGCTAATGAAAAATTATTAGGAGAAAACCAAGTAGGAGTTATTGCAATTGACTCATTATATTCTCCAATAGAAAGAGTTAGCTATGAAGTTGAAAGTGCACGTGTAGGACAAAATGAAAACTTTGATAAATTAATCATGAATGTTTATACAAATGGCGCAACAACTCCTGAAGAAGCTATGGCTCTAGCAGCTAAAATATTAATTGAACATTTCAATATAGTAACAGACTTAAATTCAATTAGTGATGTATCTGGCCTAATGGCAGAAAAGAAAGTAGATACAATAACTAAGACATTAGAAACTCCAATCGAAGAAATAGAATTCTCAGTAAGAGCATATAACTGCTTAAAGAGAGCTGGTATTAATACAGTACAAGATTTAATTTCTAAGAAAGAAATGGAAGTTACTAAGATACGTAATTTAGGTAAAAAATCATTAAAAGAAGTTATTGATAAAGTAAAAGAAATGGGACTTAAGTTCCGCGATTAATAAACAAGGAGGAAAAGACTTATGGCAAAGTATAGAAGATTAAATAGAGAAAAAAGTATTCGTAGAAGTATTCTATCAAGTTTAACAAAAGACGTAATCCTATATGGTTCTGTTGTAACAACAGAAGCAAGAGCTAAAGAAGTAAGAAAATTTGTTGAAAAAATGATTACTTACGGAAAAAGAGGAACTCTAGTATGTAGAAGAAAAGCTCTTGCATTCCTAAATAACGATAATGAAGTAGTATCTAAATTATTCAATGAATTAGCTAAAGAGTATGAAACTAGAAATGGTGGATACACTAGAATTATCAAATTAAAAGAAAGAATTGGCGATGACGCTTTAACAGTAAAATTAGAACTAGTAAAATAGTTCTTTTTTTATGATAAAATAAACGATTTATTGAAAAAGAATATACTTTATGATATCATTAAAGTAGACTAGTAAACTAGAAGAATAAGAGGGTGTAGAAATGAAAGATAAACTAAAAATCTTTGAATACTTAGAAACCTTAGTCAAAATGTGTCGCTCTACTAATGATGGAGCATCATTAAAGATTGAAGAAAGAGAAATAACAACTAAAATAGATGATATTAATTTAGAATTAGAAGATCTTAATCTATCCCTTACAGAAGAAGTCTATGATGAATCTGCAGAAATGGCAGATAGAAATTTAGAAATAATTACTCGTAAAACAATTAATACATTAAAATCAAAACTAAAAGAAAAAGAAGAAGAATATAATAATCTAAAACAAAAAGAATCAGAAATAAATAATGAATTAACAATATTCAAAGATAATAGAAGTAGTTATGATGAATATATTAATGTAATGAGAGAAAGAATTACTAATTGTGAAGATAAAGAAGTAATTAAACAATACCAAAATGAAATACGTATTAATTTAGATAAATTAAAAGAAGAAAACGAAAAATCTTCATTAGTAAATATTCTACAAGAAAAAATAAATGCTAGTTTAGAAACAGTAGAAAAAGAAAAAACATCTATAGAAGAAAGAATAACTAGAAAAGAAGAATTATTATCAGAAATAAGAACTAATCTAACTAATAAAGAATCATATATAGATGTATCTAAAAAGAATAAAATAACTAGAAAAATAGATGAATTAAATAAAAATAAAACTAAATTAGAAGAAAGACTAAAAGAAATTAAAAAAGATCCAAAATATATAGAATTAAAAATTAAATCTATAGTAAATGATGGAGCAGATACATTCTTAGCAAGAAGTTATGTTATTGACTTAGTTAATATGGCTAATAAAGTACCATATATGGATATGCCAATAGATAATAATTTAGAAGCAGAACTATTAAAAGCTACTAAAGCAAG
>Ga0310690_10004745_pt1 | contig 19004 bp, 12 predicted proteins | sample AusTroGonzalo_MG_2_FD_207661 | JGI IMG/M metagenome (GOLD analysis project Ga0310690, IMG submission 207661) | Bovine rumen microbial communities from tropical cattle in Woodstock, Queensland, Australia - Gonzalo_04 (v2) (version 2) | ecosystem: Host-associated > Mammals > Digestive system >...
AGGTGCTTGTGGGATTTGCCTTGGAGACAGACAATGAACTGAAGAATGCCAAGGACAAGATGGAGCGCAAGAACCTTGACTTCATCGTCCTGAACAGCCTTCAAGACGAGGGCGCGGGCTTCCGCGTCGATACAAATAAAGTGACCATCATCGACCGCCACCAAGGTCTCACCTCTTACGGCACAAAGACGAAGCGCGAAGTGGCAGAGGACATCGTTGGGTTCATAGTTCATAATTCATAGTTCATAATTATGCGTCGCATTCTCCTTGTTCTTCACTTTTCACTTTTCGTTTTCCATTTCCTGAACGCCCAGGAACTTGATGCCCATGTGACTGTCAATCATGCACAGATAGAGAATACACGGACGGAGGTGTTCGAGGCCTTGCAGACGAAGCTGACCGACTTTCTCAACAACCACAAATGGACGGAGATTCCCTTCCGCGAGAACGAGAAGATACAATGTAACTTCAACATCACGGTCAACACATACAATCAGGACGAGAACACCTTCGAGTGCTCGTTGCTGATGAGCAGCAGCCGTCCCGTCTATGGCAGCACATACAACACCGTAGCATACGCCGTGAACGACGGCGACTTCACGTTCGTGTTCAGCGAGTTCGACCAGCTGGAGTATCAGGAGAACCAGATAGACAACAACCTCGTGGCGCTCTTGGCCTACTATGCCTATATGATAATAGGTATGGACCTCGACACGATGGCTCCAATGGGTGGCACCGACTGCTTTCATATCGCCGAGGACATCGTCACGGCAGGCGACAATCTGGGCTTCCCCGGATGGAAGGCCTTTGGCGACAGCGGCAACCGCTTCGGTCTGCTCAACGACTATATAGACGGGGCGATGGAGGGGATGCGCGAGTTCAACTACATCTACCATCGCAAGGGACTGGACCGCATGACGGAAGCCCCCGACAGCGCACGTGCCGCCATAGCTGATGCACTGGATTTGCTGCACGAGGCTAATAGGGCCAAGAGCATGACACGCGTGGCACAGCTCTTCACCGAATACAAGCGTGACGAACTGGTCAATATCTTTGCAAAGAAAGGCACGAAGGAGGAGAAAGACAAAGCTTATGAGACTTTCTTCGCCATTGATGCCTCGCAGAACAACACTTGGGAAAAGATAAAGAAGTAAGCACACATATACATTATATTATATATTATGTCAATACTTGTCGTCTTTAAGTTATTGGGGTCGCTTGCCCTGCTCATGTTCGGTATGAAATCTATGAGCGAGGCTCTGCAGAAAATGGCAGGTCCGCAGTTGCGTCATGTGCTCGGTGCAATGACCACGAACCGCTTCACGGGTGTCCTGACGGGTATGCTGATAACAGCTTCCGTGCAGTCCTCTACAGCGACCACTGTCATGACTGTGTCATTCGTAAATGCTGGTTTGCTGACGCTGGCACAAGCCATATCGGTTATCATGGGTGCCAATATTGGTACGACGCTGACGGCATGGATTATGTCGGCAGGTATGTCATTCGACATCACAAGTGCTGTATATCCAGCCTTCCTGATAGGCATCATCCTAATTTACTTGAAGAAATACCGCTACATCGGTGACTTCCTCTTCGGCTTGTCGTTCTTGCTCTTAGGATTGGGCACATTACGCTTGACGGGAACGGAGATGCATCTGGGCGAGAATCAGACTTTGCTGGAATTCTTCGCCTCCTTCGACCCCACATCCTTCTCCACCACACTGGTATTCCTGCTTTTGGGTGGAGTGCTGACGTTCTGCGTTCAATCTTCGGCAGCGGTAATGGCTATCACGATGATTTTGTGTTCCAGCGGTGCGCTGCCCATTTATCAGGGCATCGCATTGGTGATGGGTGAGAACATCGGCACCACCGTTACCTCCAACATTGTGGCACTGAGCGCTAACACATCGGCCAGGCGTGCAGCTCTCTCGCACATGTTCTTCAATTTCTTCGGCGTATTCTGGATTCTTTTCGTGTTCCGTACGTTCGTTGATGCCGTGTGCGGATTCGTTGGCTACGACGTTGAGATGACAAAGGAATCGGCTGGTGTAGCTGCATTTATGGCCAATGCGGGCAAGCTGAGTTTCGTGCTGGCAGCATTCCATACTTGCTTCAATGTGGTAAACACATTTATCCTCATCTGGTTCATCCCTTACATTGAGAAACTGGTATGCTTGGTAATCAAGCCCAAGAAGATGGACGAGGAGGAAGACTTCCGCTTGCACTTCATTACTTCTGGCATCATGAAGACTCCCGAGTTGTCGGTGCTTGAGGCACAGAAGGAAATTCAAAACTTTTCTGTGCGCATGCAGCGCATGTTTGCTATGGTGCACGAATTGCTGGTACTTTCCTCTACTTCTACAGGCAAGAAAAAGAGCGACCAGGAAACGGAGTTTACCAAGTTGTATTCCCGCATTGAGAAATACGAGAACATCTCAGACAATCTGGAGTTGGAGATTGCCAATTATCTGGACCAAGTGAGCGATGCCCACCTCTCGGACGACACGAAGGCAAAGATACGCGCTATGCTGCGTGAGATTTCCGAACTGGAGAGTATCGGCGACAGTTGCTACAACATGGCACGCGCAATCAGCCGTAAGTACCAGGGCAAGGAAGACCACTTCAACGACGAGCAGTACAGTCACCTGCATCAGATGATGGGACTTACTGACCAGGCTCTCACTCAAATGAACCAGCTGTTAAGCGGACGAAAGGATAACTTCGACGTAAACCGCAGCTACAACATTGAGAACGAGATAAACAACTACCGCGACCAGTTGAAGTCCCAGAATATAATAGACATCAACAACCACAAATACACCTATGCCGTTGGCACCATTTATATGGACCTCATCAACTCTTGCGAGAAGCTGGGTGACTATATTGTCAACGTTGTGGAGGCCCGCACAGCTACCAGAATGCGGCATTAGCGACAAGCATTCTGCTGAACTGTCAGCTGCAACAAAAGCCTCTGTCTCTCAATGATATGTTTCCCTTTAATGCCAACATCGAAGGGCATGTCTCAGCCTGCAAAATGAGCTATACGCCAAAAGTTTACGTGTGCTCGCGATTATGCGCGCAATGCGATGACATCATTTGAACAAGTTAGGCAATTTAGCTTCTGAAACTTCTGTTATATAAATAAGGGTCTCACGGTGCTTTGATTAAGCCTCGTCTATTTCTGCCTGCAGGCGCAGCATCTCGTCGCGGAGGATGGCGGCATCGACAAACTCCATCTTCTTGGCGGCTTCTTGCATCTTCTTCTTGAGGCTTGCAATACGCTTCTTCTTCTCTTCGAGAGTCAGGACTTCTGGTTCTGCAACGGCAAGAACTGCGTAGTCGCCCCCTTCCATCTCCTCCGAGGGAGAGATGCCAATCTGTAGGCCTCCCCACGGGGATGTTTGGTGGGGGTCGCCTTTCTTGATTGGCGTTGGCGTGATGCCGTGCTCTGCATTGTATCGCAGTTGCTTCTCGCGGCGGCGGTTGGTCTCGTTGATGGTGGCAGCCATGCTTGCGGTGATAGTGTCGGCATACATGATGGCTTTGCCGTTCACGTTGCGGGCAGCGCGTCCGATGGTTTGCGTCAGGCTTCGCTGGTTGCGCAGGAAGCCCTCCTTATCGGCATCGAGGATTGCAACAAGCGACACCTCCGGTAGGTCGAGCCCTTCGCGCAGAAGGTTCACGCCGACCAGTACGTCATAGACGCCAGCCCGCAGTTCCCCGAGGATCCGCACACGCTCCAAAGTGTCCACGTCGCTGTGGATGTAGGCCGTCTGTATGCCAGTTCCAAGCAGGTATGCCGTCAACTCTTCAGCCATGCGCTTCGTCAGCGTCACCACCAGCACGCGCTCTTTCCTCTCTACGCATTGCTGAATCTCCTCCATGAGGTCATCGACCTGGTTCTCCGTGGGGCGCACCTCGACGGGAGGGTCAAGCAAGCCTGTTGGACGTATGACCTGCTCCACCACAACGCCTTCACTCTCTGCAATCTCGTAGTCGGCAGGCGTGGCGCTGACGTAGATAACCTGATGCGTCATCTCCTGAAACTCCTCGAACTTCAGCGGACGGTTGTCCTTTGCCGCAGGCAGGCGGAAGCCATATTCCACGAGCGTCGTCTTGCGTGCCTGGTCGCCTCCGTACATAGCATGAAGCTGAGGGACAGATACATGGCTCTCATCAATGACGAGCAGGAAGTCTTTTGGGAAGAAGTCGAGCAGGCAGTAGGGACGTGTGCCCGGGGCGCGCCCGTCGAAGTAGCGGCTGTAGTTCTCTATGCCGGAGCAGTGTCCCAGCTCGCGAATCATCTCGATGTCGTAGGTGACGCGTTCGTGCAATCGCTTTGCCTCGAGCTCTTTGCCCTGCCTCTCGAAGAAGCCGACCTGCTCGCGGAGGTCTTCCTGAATCTGCACGATAGCTCGCTCTTGTGCGTCTTTGGTGGTCATAAAGAGGTTGGCGGGATATATCTTGTAGCTGTCGTAGGACTGTATGCGCACGAGCAACTCGGCATCCAGTTCTTCGATGCTTTCTATCTCGTCGCCCCAGAAGGTGATGCGCAGCAGGAAGTCGCTGTAGGCAAGGGCGATATCGAGCGTGTCTCCCTTGACTCGCACCTCGCCCCGGCTGGGAGAGATGTCATTGCGGACGTACAGCAGTTCGTTCAGGCGGCGTAACAGCTCGTTGCGGTCCATTTCCTGTCCGACGTGCAACTCCAGCAGACTCTCGTAGAAGGTCGATGGATTGCCCATGCCGTAGATGCACGATACGCTGCTCACCACGATGACGTCCTGCCTCCCCGAAAGCAAGGCACTGGTGGCAGCCAGGCGCATCTTGTCTATTTCATCGTTGATGGCCAAGTCCTTCTCAATGTAGGTGTCTGTGGCAGGCATGTAGGCTTCCGGCTGATAGTAGTCGTAGTAGCTGACGTAGTACTCCACGGCGTTATGTGGGAAGAACTGCTTCATCTCGCCATAGAGTTGTGCGGCCAGCGTCTTGTTGTGCGACAGGATGAGGGTGGGGCGACCGATGGCAGCGATGACGTTGGCAATGGTGAATGTCTTGCCGCTGCCTGTCACGCCCAGCAACGTCTGTGCCTTGACACCCTGGCGGATGCCGTCCGTCAGCTGCTGGATTGCCTCCGGCTGGTCGCCCGTCGGCTGATAATCTGATACCAATTCGTAATTCATAATGCAAAGATATGAAAAAAGTTCATAGTTCATAGTTCATAGTTCATAGTTTTTTTGTATTTTTGCATCAAATTTAATGTAATCTTTGTATGAAAGAAGAAAAGAAGGCAGCAAAAAAGAAAGCAGCAAAGAAGAACACGGTGACGCTGGAATGCATTCTCGACCTGAATCCCAACAATATATGGGATTTGGACGAATTCGCCATAGCCGAGGCGTGGGAGAAGGAACGCAAGGCAGAGGACTTCAGTATCAGCGAACCAAAGCTCCTCAACACGATTCGCCTGGCCTTTGAGGTGGTGCACTACAACCCCGAGGATGAGCGCGAGGCTGCCAAGTACGAGAACGGCGGGTGGGCCAAGGTGACACACTGCCAGGAGTCGAAGGGCTGCGTGGCCATTCGGCGTAAGGCCATTGAGCGCATTACCGACCTCAGCTACGAGAACATCAGGCACATCTCTACAGCCATGCTGCTGGAACTCATCGGCCGCAACTTCGGAGGCGGCTGGGACTCGATATCGCTGGCCATTCGCGACATCATAGAGACAGGCTTTGAAATCAGCACGACACAGCTGCCAGCAAGCCGCATCCATGCTCCAGGCGGAACGGTGGAAAAGAAAGTGGCACAGGGATTTGATGTCCTGGAGGTGCCCAAGGGTACATGGGTGGAAGCCATCTTCGCCAAGAAGAAGGACCCTGTGGAGAAGATACGCATGGAAATGCCCGAGAGGGAGTACGACGAGGACGGCAACCTCATTCCCAGCCGCGACGAATTGGAGGACAACGAGGAACTCGACGACAACACACTCGACAACGACGATACCTACTTCAGCAGTCTTACGCCCGAAGCCGACGTCAAGGATTTGGAGGAGGAAGGGCTCTCCGTCGAGGACGTCGGCGAGGGAGAGGACGAAGAGTAGGGATTAGGGATTCCTCCTGCGGAATTCCGCACAGACTATGCCCGTCGCAACGGCCACGTTGAGACTCTCGGTGGTGGAGCTGCCTTTTGGGAAGTTGGGCACGTAGAGCCGTCGGTTGACGAGCTTCGCTACATCCCGACTGATGCCGTTCCCCTCGTTGCCCATTACGATGATGCCGTTCCCCGACAGCTCCTCCTCATAGATGTCCATGCCGTCGAGGAAGGTACCAAAGACAGGCATCTGCGCCATTTCGAGCACCTCCGGCAGGTTGCAATAGTGCGCCTCTACCCTGGCCAATGCACCCATGCACGACTGTACGCATTTCGGGTTATAGACATCGGCTGTTCCCTCGGCACAGAGGATATGGCGGATGCCGAACCAGTCTGCGATGCGCAGGATGGTGCCCAGGTTGCCGGGGTCTTGCACGCCGTCGAGTGCGAGGACAAGCTGAGAGGTGAGAGTTGCGACTTGGAAGTTGAGGTTCGGGATGGGCATTACGGCAATGACACTCTGCGGTGTGCGCAGCAGGCTTGCCCTTTCCAGTTCCTCGCGACCTACCTCGTCAATATCCCTTACAGCTCCAAGCAGATGTCGGTTCGCTGCCAGCCATTCCTTTGTGGCTGCGATATAGAGAGGGGTGGAGTAGGGCAGCAGCTCGCCCACCAGTTTCGGGCCCTCGGCCACAAAGGCATTATGCTGCAGACGATGTTTGCGCATCTCGAGCGACTTGATCCATTTTATACGTGCCTTGCTTAGCATAGGGTTTTCTGTTGTGAGTTTACGGTTTGCTCTTTGTTGTTTACGGTTGATGGTTTACTGTTTACCGTTGAGAGTCGGATGCAAAGTTAATGCTTTTTGCGGAATTATGAATTATGAATTATGAATTATGAATTAATTGTTGTATCTTTGCCGCGTGAAATCCGTCAAACGTCACATAACGCCCCTGCTTCTGCTGCAAATTCTCATTCTGGCGAGCGGATGCCACACATCGCGCTTCGTCCCCGAGAATGCGTATCTGCTGACGGGTACGACCATCACCACCGAGGGTAAGCAGCGCATCAGCACCGATGAGTTGCAGGCCTATATGCCCCAGCGCCCCAACAACAAGTGGTTTTCCATCTTCAAGGTTCCCTTGGGGCTGTACAGCCTTTCCGGCCGGGACAGCACAAAGCGCTTCAACCGCTTCCTGCGCCGCATGGGCGAAGCTCCGGTCATCTACGACCGGGAACGTGCACAGCAGGCCTGCACCAACATGCAGCTTTCCATCCGCAACATGGGATATTTGAATGCCGAAGTCCACCTGCAGGAAAAAGTGAAGCGGAACCGGATGAAGGTCAATTACCACATCATTCCGCACGAACGCTATTACGTCCGCGGCCTCTCGCTCGTCGTTCAGGATGACTCCCTCCGCCATACCCTCGACAGCCTCGATTACCAGCCCACCCTCCAGAAAGAGACGGAGAGGAAATACCTTGTGCTCGTCAGCGAGACGAAGAACAAGCCCTACAGCGTCAATGCCCTGGATGCCGAACGCAGCAAATTGTATGGCTTGCTGGTAGAGAACGGCTACTACAAGTTCAACAAAGACTATGTGCACTTCCGTGTTGACACGACCATCGGCCACCATCTGGCAGATGTGCAGATGATTGTCCGCCGGGCCAGTGCGGACGCCGATACTTCCGACCTTTCGCATCATCGCTACCACATCGGGAATATCAGCTACGAGTTCCCTTCCGGCAAGCAGTTCCTGCGTTCCAAGGTCCTGCGAAACGCAATGACCATCTCGACCGGCCAGCTCTACAGGGAAAGCAACATGCACGAGACTTATGCCCGCATGGCACGCCTTAGCGCCGTCATGGCCACCAACGTCAGTATCGACCAGCGGACAGACGGTAGCAATTTGCTGGACGTCAATGTCTCGCTGACTCCCAACCGCCCCAACTCCTTCAGCGCCGAGCTGGAAGGCACAAACTCCGCTGGCGACTTCGGTGCAGCTGCCAGCCTGACCTACCAGAACCGAAACCTCTTCCGGGGCTCGGAACTCTTCAATGTCAAGGTGCGTGGAGCCTTCGAGGCAATCAAGGGACTGAGCGGCTATGCAGACCAGAACTTTATCGAGTACAGTCTCGAGACGGGCATTACGTTTCCCGACCTCAAGTTGCCCTTCCTGCGACCCGCTTTCCGCAGGAATTCGCAAGCCACCACGGAGGTCAGCCTCTCCTTCGACTCGCAGGACCGCCCCGAGTTTCACCGCCGCGTGCTGACAGGCGTGCTCCGATATCGATGGGCACGCAAGAACAGACAGCATCAGCATCGCTTCGACCTCCTGAACCTCGACTATGTCTTCATGCCCTGGATCAGCGACACGTTCCGCGACATGTACCTCAGCGACCCGCAAAACCGTAATGCAATCCTGAAGTTCAACTACGAGAACCTCTTCATCATGAACTGGAGCTACCACTTTGCCTATTCCTCCATGCCCTTAGGCGCATCTGCTTCCAGCTACGGAACCAATGCCTATACGCTGCGCCTCGGCATCGAGACGGCCGGCAATCTGCTCTATGCCGTCAGCAACGCGACAGGCGCTCATCGTCACGAGGACGGACGCTTCACCTACTTCGGCATCGGCTATGCACAGTACGCGAAGTTCGACTTCGCTTTCTGCAAGAGCTTCCTCATCAACAAGAACAATTCGCTGGCTCTGCATGCAGGGTTGGGTGTCGCCTTCCCCTACGGCAACTCCGACATTCTGCCCTACGAGAAGCGATATTTCAGCGGCGGTGCCAACAGCGTCCGCGGCTGGAGTGTTCGCGAACTTGGCCCGGGCACCTTCAAGGGCACGGACGGGCGCATCGACTTCATCAACCAGACGGGCGACATCAAGCTCGACCTAAATGTCGAGTATCGCACACACTTCTTCTGGAAGTTGGACGGTGCAGCGTTCATCGATGCCGGCAATATCTGGACCATCAGGGACTACAAGGACCAGCCCGGCGGACAGTTCCGCTTCGATAAGTTCTGGAAGCAGATAGCCGTCTCCTACGGCCTGGGCCTGCGCCTCAACTTCAGCTATTTCATTCTGCGATTCGATGCCGGCATGAAGGCCATACATCCCGCCTACACTGACCGACGCAGGCACTTTCCTATCACGAATCCCAGCTTCAAGCGCGACTTCACCTTCCACTTCGCCGTCGGCATGCCGTTCTAACAAATGGATGTGTAGTAGCCGAGCTTGTAGAGGGCAAAGAGCTTTTGATTGGGATGCTTCCCGAGGAGGTTGGAACGCAACAGGGGTTTACAAATAGTAAATAGCGTGCGCGTGAAGCCAAGCATGTGCCAACGCTTTAGCCGGAATGCCAGTGCAGAGATACGGGCGTGTTGTTGCAACTCTTGGCTCATGTAGGCAAGGGAGCGCAGTGCCGTTTCTGTCTTTTCCAGATACACATTGGCATCCTCAAGTCCGAGGTGCGTCAGCTTGTTGTCAATATGAAGAATGGGTATGCCGCGCCGCTTCAGCTCCAGGCCGAAGAGCGTGTCCTCGTGACCGTACTCCTTGCCATGCTCGTCGAAGAGAGTGGAGAGGAACAAGTCGCGCCGAATGAGGAAGTTGAAGGTGGTGAACTGCGCGTAGGGATGATGGCGGCGATGCTCAAGTGTCAGTCGCTTCTCGGCAGCCACTTCATAGTCGTAGCGCAGTCGGGTCTCTATCCGGGGGCACTGGGATATATTGCCCGTTCCGCCGCAGATTACATTGGCCATTGACCCCTCGGCTGCGGTCAGATAGTTGGCAATGAATGACTGACTGCGCACTTCCGCATCAGCATCGATGAAGAGCAGCCAGTCGCCCTTGGCTTCCTGTGCAAGGGCATTTCGGATGGCAGCCCGTCCCAGATTGTGCTGCGGACGTATGGCGCGGCATTTGGGCAGGCAGGCAGCCTCGTCGTTCTTGCGAATGATGTCCTTGTCCGTCGAGCAGTCGTCGCCCACGATAAGTTCGCCATCCGAAGGAAGCTGTCGCTGCAGCTCACGCACCAGCCGGCTACAGTCGCAGTTGTATGTCGGGATAAGGACAGAGAGTTTCATCATGCTTGAAAGGACATGGTCATGCTTCGTTGTGGATGATGACCTTCACCTTGACGATGCGGCGCTGGTCAACCTCCAGGACGTCGAAGGTGAGGCGTTTGTGCTCTATGCGTTCGCCCTGGGCGGGGAACTCTCCCTTTATCTCGAGCAGCAGTCCGGCCAGGGTTTCTGCCTCTCCCTCTATGGTTTCGAAGTAGTCGTCGTCGAGGCCGAGTATCTTCGTGAAGTCGGACATGAGTGTCTTTGCCTCGAAGATGTAGGTGTTCTGGTTGAGGCGCTGGTATGGCTTCTCCTCGTCGTCGTACTCATCGTTTATCTCGCCCACGATTTCCTCCAGAATGTCCTCCATCGTGACGATGCCGCTCGTGCCGCCGAACTCATCCACCACGATGGCGATGTGCACCTTGTTCTCTTGGAAGTCGCGCAGCAGGTCATCTACCATTTTGGTTTCGGGCACGAAGTATGCGGGGCGGATGAGCGTCTGCCAGCGGAAGCCTTGCGGCTTGCCCAGGTGGGGCAGGAGATCCTTGATGTAGAGTATGCCCTTGATGTCGTCCTGCGTGCCCTGATAGACGGGGATGCGGCTGTAGTTGTTGGCGACGATGCAGGCGAGTACGTCGCTGAACGATGCCTTGATGTCGAGGTCAACAATATCCACGCGGCTGGTCATGATTTCCTTTGCCATCTCGCCGCCGAAGCGTATGATGCCCTTCAGCATGTTGCTCTCCTCGGCAATGTCTTTTTTGTCGGTCAGCTCCATTGCCTTCTCCAGGTCATCCACGGTGAGCATCTCCGCCTCGTGGTTGGCAAAGCGTCTCGTTATGACCTTGCTGCGGATGAGCAGTCGGCTGAAGGGCCAGAAAATCTTGCTCAGCCCCTGGAGCGTGGGTGCGGAAAAGCGGCAGAAGGCCAGTGCGTGCTGCGCGCTGTATATCTTGGGGATAATCTCGCCGAAGAGCAGGAGCAGGAAGGTGAGCAGAACCGTCATGACGAGGAACTCCAGCCACTCAGCCTGCCCGAAGTCGATGGTCTTGTCGAAGCAGTAATAGAGGATGATGATGACGGCCACGTTCACCAGGTTATTGCTGATGAGGATGGTGGCCAGCAGCCGTTCGCTGTCGTCCAGCAGGGAGGCTACTTTTGTGTCCCTGGGGTGCTTGCTCTCGTCGATAGCGCTTCTGTCGCTGGGATTCAGGCTGAAGAAGGCTATCTCGCTGGCTGAGACGAAGCCTGAGCACAGGAGCAGTATCACGACAATGCCGAAAGCAATCCAGACACTCGTGGGAATGTGTTCATGGATACTGACGGAACAAATGGAGCCGTATAATTCTTGCCAATCGAACATTTCGGGTTTAAAGCTTTGTTTTGACTTTTCTTACGCTTGGCAATCGATGCAAGCATCATTGCACTCGCTTAATGGAAAAGTCCAGGTTTCAAGACTAACTATGATTCTTCACTCTTCACTCTTGGCGAGAGCATTTCCATCGACTCTGCCCATATCTCAGTGACGTTGTGGCGGATGCCGTTGCGGTCCTCGTAGCTGCGCGAATGTATTTGCCCCTCGATGAAGAGCTTGTCGCCCTTGTGGACATGGTTGTCCACGAGCTCGGCCAGTTTGCGCCACAGCACGATGTTGTGCCATTCTGTCCGGTCCGGCACTTCCGTTCCGTTCTGCAGCTTGTAGCCGCGCTCGGTAGTAGCAAGCCTCAGACTTGCCACACAGACGCCGGCATCAATGTATCTCACTTCCGGATCATTGCCGACGTTGCCTATCAGCATCACCTTGTTCATCGTTCGTTTATCATTTAATCATTTGTGATTTACATTTTGGCATTTGTCTTGCAAAAGTATAAAAAAGTTTTGGATTAGGGACCAGGGATTGAAGATTATTTTGTAATTTTGTGCTAACAAAACCTATATGTCATGAAGAAACAACTGTTTTTATTGCTTGCAGTGCTCATTCCCTTGTCAGGGAATGCCCGAATCGTCAAGTCGCAGGACTGCACGCTCCGCTGGGGCACCTTCAATATCCGTCTGCAGAATGCAGGCGACGAAAAGGCCGGCTGGGGGTGGAGTGTGCGTCGCGACCGTGTGGCGGAATACATCCGCAGGAACCACATCGACATCGTCGGCATGCAGGAGGTGCTGCATCCCCAGCTCGAGGACTTGCTGCAGCGGCTGCCCGAGTACGACTATGTCGGCGTGGGGCGTACCGACGGAGCCACGAAGGGAGAGTACAGCCCCGTCTTCTTCCTCAAGGAGAAGTTCGAGGTGCTGGAGAAGGGCAACTTCTGGCTGAGTGAGACGCCCGACGTGCCAGGGTCGAAGGGCTGGGATGCCGCTCTGGAGCGCGTTGCCAGCTATGCTAAGCTCAGGGACAGGGCAACGGGCAAGGTCTTCATGGCCGTCAACACGCACTTCGACCATGTGGGCGTTACGGCACGCCGTGAGAGTGCTAAACTCATCATGCGAAAAATCCAAGATATAGTCGGCGACCGTCCTGCCGTCGTGACGGGCGACTTCAACGTCACCGAGGACGATGAGGCATACAAGACAATGATAAGCAGTCAAATGGTAAATGGTAAATCGTCAAATTGCAAATTCAATGATGCCTACCACATGACGCCCCATCACACGGGCACCACCTACACCTGGCACAACTTCTGCCGCATCCCGCCCCTCAAGTGCGAGAAGATAGACTTCATCTTCCTGACGCCCGGCATCCGCGTCGGCCATTCCCACATCGAGGTTCCTCGTCCCGATGCAATGCTCTCCGACCACAATCCCCATTGGGCAGACCTCGCCTTTTGAGGTTACCACCGGGATTAGTACAAAAAGGTCCAGGCTTTCTTCGGCAAAACCGTGTCTGGCGAAATTCCATTACACGATAATCGCCAAAACGTGGAGCTTCTGCTGACGCTCCACGGCATGTTTTCCAACGCGGCGTGTTGTGTTGGCCAACGCAGCACGCTGCGTTGGCATTTTCCCTATGCTAAATTGGGTGGCGTTCCACCACAAAAATCGCCCCAAAAGTCCCTGTTTTGCTATGTGTAGCTTGCAATATCCTCGTTTTATGCGTCCGATGCTACCTTGTAACCAACTGATTATCACCTCAAATTCGATTTGAGCACATTTCTCCCATTTGGGCACTTCAACTGCCCCGTCGTCAATAAAAAGCCCTTAAATCAAGTCCGCTTACGAAGAAACTTGACAATAGAAGGACATTTTCGATACAATCTGTTATTGAAATATAATGTATATAACTTCCGCAAGTTCCTTTAACCACGGATTACGCGGAACAGTTCATCGCGAGGTTCACAGCAGAGCCATACAAACCATAAAAAATGTTTTTATCTTATTCCTCATGCTACAAAAATACAACAAAAAGACAAATATGCACAAGATTGGCAAACTTTTTTGCCCATGTGCACGTTCTTTATTATTTTTTTTCTAACTTTGTAAGCGGGAAGTTCCCCTTACGCCCCTTTTCGAGAGTTATGAAGGTGGAAAAATGAAAGTATTACATCATTAAGAGTATGAAGAAAAGAACATTACTTGCGATTTTGTCCGCAGCATTCGCGCTTGTGCCTATTCTTGCACAGAAGAAGTATTCCAACCCTGTCTATGGTTCTGATTTTCCAGACCCGACCGTGCAGCGTGCCCTCGACGGCACATTCTATGCCTATGCCACAGGCTGCAAGTGCAAGAAGAGCACCGACCTCGTGAAGTGGACGGACGTTTCCGGTGTCATTTCGCGTCCAACGTGGAACGACTCGACATACACCGATGCGGAGGGCAAGAGGCAGACGGATTACTACAGCCTCTGGGCGGCAGACGTCAACTATGTCGATGGCAAGTACGTCTGCTATTATGCATCCGCCCTCTGGGGAAATGGCTCTCGCACAGGCATTGGCGTAGCAGTGGGTGACACGCCCACTAAGTTCTCTGACAAAGGCAAGCTTTTCCGAAGCACGGAGATTGGCGTGAAGAATAGCATCGATCCCTGCTATGTCGAGGAGTTCGACAAGAAGTATATCATTTGGGGCAGCTTCAACGACATCTGTATTGCAGAGCTTACGGAGGATGCCCTTGCCATTAAGGACTTCACACCCATCAACAATCCCCAACCGAATGGTTCATGGACACGACACAAGGGTGTGACGAAACTGGCTGGCGGTGCCTTTGAAGGAGCCATGATCTACAAGCGTGGCAAGTACTACTACCTTTTCTGCAGCGTAGGCTCCTGTTGTAATGGCGAGAACAGTACCTACCGCACTGTCGTAGGCCGTTCCACGAAACTCATGGGACCGTACGTCAACAAGCAGGGCGGCCAGATGGTAAGCGATAACTATACGACCATCATATCGGGAAACGACCGATGGAAAGGTCCCGGTCACAATAGCGAGATTATTACCGACGACGAGGGACAGACCTGGCTCCTCTATCATAGTTATGATATGAACAACAACTGCAACGGGCGTCTCATGCTCCTCGACAAGATAACGTGGGACAGGAGCGACTGGCCAGTCATTAACGACGGCCACCCCAGCAGCGATGAAATGGATGCACCCGTCTTCTACACAGGCAACAAAGCCAACGTGACCTACAAAGTCGTCAATCCCGATCTGATGAAGAGCGGATGGAAAGGCTGGGATGTCACCGCCAGCGAGGATTGCGACAACGCAAGCGGCAAGGGTACAGCCTTCATGCCTTTCGGCTATGCTAAGTTCGGCGGCACGTTCGACATCTCGCAGACCGTAACCACCAGCGTGCAGGACGGACTCTACGAGATGAAAGTGAACGGCTTCGACACGGAGCATAGCGTCGAGTACTACGTCGGGAAGGTGGCAACGCCTGTCCTCTGCCCTGCAGACAACAACACGACCGCCCCCACCTCCGATGCCGTCGTCTCCAATAACTTCCTCAACGGCAAATTCATCCAGAGCGTCTATGGTCTCGTCATTGGCGGCAAACTGACCTTCGGTATGCGCACCAAGCAGCCGCTTTCTTCCACCGAGCGTTTTTGCGTGGGCAACGTCAATATTATCTATCGCGACAAACTCGCTAATGCCGATTCGACGGCTTTGGCTTCCGTGCTGAACAGCTATTATGCAATGGCAGACAGCTTTGCCAATGGCAGTGAGCCTTATTACAGCGGCTTCGACAGGACAATGGCCTTCTACAGGGAGACGGCCGAAGGTACGGAAGATGCCCAGACCCGCTATCAGCAGCTTCTGAAAATAAATCGCACCATCGACAGCATCAGAACCAGTATAGATGCCTATGCCAACCTTGTCGTCGAAGTCAATGCCCTGCAAGAAAAGATTGCAATAGCCGAAGCCGGCGATTATGCCAGCCAGGAGGCAAAGGATGTCTGGTCAGAAGGCCGGCAGGTGCTTGCAGACCGCAATCTCAAGGACAAAGAGGTGAATGCCCTCATCGTCCGTCTGCAGAAAGCGGGACACGACATGATGTATGCCTATCAGACAGGCGATGGCACAAGGGATAATCCTTACGTCATCCTTCGTCCCGAGCAGCTCGACCACATGCATGATGTCCTGAGACAAGACGAGATGGTTTATTTCGTCCTTGGTGCAGATGTCGATATGAAAGGCTTTGACTGGAAACAGCTTAATAGCAGCGACAACAGCTACCGCTACTGGATTAACTTCGACGGACAGGGACATATTATACGTAACCTCACACCCAACGGTACGAAATACTATCCCAGCTTCTTCGGTACGATGTGCGGTGAGATACGCAATACAGGCTTCGTCGATGCAAAGGTGGATGCAACGGCCTCCGGTGCGGCCGTCATTGGCGGTACGCTTGGGCACAGCACCTTCAAGGATGCCGAAGGCAATCTGCTTCCTGTCATCATCGAGAACTGCTACGTGACAGGCACTATCACCAGCAAGGGCTATGTGGGTGCCATCGGCGGTACATTAGGCAATTCGCCCATCACTATCCGCAACTGCTACAGTGCCGTCAATATCATCGGTAACGGCTCGTCTGCCAACTACTCCGGAGGTCTTGTGGGACGTGTTCGCACGGAGCTCACCATTGAGAACTGCTATGCCGCCGCCCCTGTCTCTTCGCCCATTGCAGGCGGTATTGTGGCAGGCGGGCAGATTGTAGCGACACCGGGTAGCATCTATCGTAATGTCATTGCATGGAATCCGAGCGTAGATGGTGCGTCGGCCTCTCCCTTCGGTGGCACCACCGACCTTGATGTCTTCTCCGGAGTCTATACCTTTGCAGACATGCTATTGAACGGACAGCCGACAGATGGGGGCACAAGCCATGAGGGACTATGTATCATCGCAGGCAAATGGGGTGCTCCCTGGTTCAAGAATCCAATGGCTGGCAACGGGTATCCCATCCTGCAGTGGCAATACGACCGTGGTGACTTCCGCGAATTGTGCGGCTTCTCCATAGACAATGACCCGACTTCGCTGAATGAAGTGCTTCAGATTGAGCATGATGGGCTGAAAGGAGTATGGTTCGATTTGAGCGGGCGCAGACTTTCAACTCCCAGGAAAGGCATTTATGTCAGCGGCGGCAAGAAAATTATCGTTAAATAAAGCATAGGAAATAATGAAGTACTGCATTCTGTCTCTCATCTTCCTCTTCGGCACTTCGGCCTGGGGGCAACGGCAAAACGTCAGCGGAACTGTAAAAGGTCCCGACGGTGGCATATCCAAAGTCTCAGTTCGCGAAATAGACGCAAGCCTTCGTGTCTTCAATCATACCGTAACGGACCGTAACGGACTCTTCTCGTTTCAGGTGCGCGACGCGCAGCATTCCCTCCAGTTCTTTGCGGCTGGCTATCGTACCATTACGCATAAGATGTTGGGCGAGAAGTCGTTTCGCGTCACGATGGAGAAGCGTCGCACCTCACCCTACGTCGCTACGGCTAAGGTGATTCTCAAGAGCGACAGGCTGTTCAATGGACATTACCTTGGAGAGGTTGTGCGCCAGCAAGCCTGGATAGAGAGGATGTGCGACACGCTCTATTCCATCATTGTCCCTGTTCAGATGGAGCGTCCTGTGGATGAATATCCTGCTGGAAGGCAGCTTATCGTCCTTGACGAGTTCGACCGCCAGGTGATGAAGCTGGAGAATGTGGTTGATGTCTATCCCCTTTCCGTTGCTCCCGACGAGGTGGACCACTCGTGCATTGCCCAGTCCTATACAGGCAACGACCGTCTGCCCGGTGGTTCGGAAGACGACACAAGGCTGTATGCCTATCCACACTTCCAAATCTCTCGTGCCCAGATAGAACAGCTGTGCAGTAATCCTGAGCTTTTGGGACGACTGGCTGTCGATAATTACCGAGCCAACAACTATTGGAACCTCTTCCCTACAGACAAAACCATCTCCCTCTTCCGCAAAGCTTTGAAAAAATAAGGACCTACCTAACTCCCTTTAGGGGGGGGATGCAGCCCCCCTAACCCCTTAACCCCCTTTAGGGGGAATAAATGAATCGTATAATATGAGAAATGCAATAAAACGCATGTTTACCTTTACTCCTCCTAAACGGGGATTGTGGGTCTCTCTCCTGCTACTCTGCTGTGCAGCTTTCTGCCATGCGGAGGATGACAAGACGTTCTACCTCATCTCCAATACACATCTCGACACGCAGTGGAACTGGGATGTCAAGACCACCATCTCGCAGTACGTCAAGAACACGCTGGTCGATAACATGGCATTGATGGCAAAGTACCCCGACTTTCGTCTTAATTACGAAGGAGCCATCAAGTACATGTGGATGAAGGAGTACTATCCGACGGAGTTCGAGCAGATGAAGCAATATATCCAGAACGGGCAGTGGCACGTGAGCGGTATGTCCATTGACGCCACTGACGTGATGATGTCCTCTGCTGAAAGCATCCTGCATAGCATGCTCTATGCCAATCGTTTCTATAAAAAGGAGTTTGGCGTGCGTGGCGGCTATGATGTCATGCTGCCCGACTGCTTTGGCTTTTCTTATGCTTTGCCTTCCCTCATGCATCATGCCGGTCAGAAGGGCTTCCATAGTCAAAAGCTCAGTTGGGGTTCTGCGGCATACGACAAACTGCCACATTTTGGTGTCTGGCAGGGAGTCGATGGTAGCAAAGTCTATGCCATCTACAAGCCTGGTGCCTATGATGTCCACGAGGATTGGAACAAGAACCTTACGAACGATGCGGACATACTAAGCAAGATAAACACGAACATTTCCGAGAGTGGAGTGCCTGTTGTCGTGAAGTATGTCGGCCCTCGCGGAGACCGTGGCGGTGCCCTTCAGGACAAGCCAGACACGGACGGCGAAAACACGCCCTACTGGCTCAGCTATAATGTCCAGAAGAAAGATGGAGCCGTTAAGGTGCGTCTCGCTTCGCCCGACGAGTTCTTCCAGTATATGGAGGAGCACGATAAGGGGCAATACAAGGTGTGGAACAGCGAGCTACCCATGCGGACGCATGGCGTGGGCTCATACACCAGCTGGGGAGTCTTGAAGCTGTGGAACCGTAAGAACGAACTGCTGGCCGATGCTGCGGAGAAAGCCTCTTCGCTTGCTATGTGGCTCTCTGCGCGGCAGTATCCTTCGGAACAGCTTCGCGATGCTTGGGTGCGAACAATTTGGCAGCAGCATCACGACGGGCTGACTGGCACAAGCATCCTTGCTGCCAACGACTATTCTTATAATGAGTACTATCTGGCTAACCGCACCTTCGCGCAGGAACTTTCCACAAGCGCCGGTGCAGTCATTCAGTTGATGGACACAGATACGGAGGGCACGCCCATCGTTGTCTATAATCCCCTGTCGCACGAGCGG
>Ga0310690_10004747_pt1 | contig 18997 bp, 4 predicted proteins | sample AusTroGonzalo_MG_2_FD_207661 | JGI IMG/M metagenome (GOLD analysis project Ga0310690, IMG submission 207661) | Bovine rumen microbial communities from tropical cattle in Woodstock, Queensland, Australia - Gonzalo_04 (v2) (version 2) | ecosystem: Host-associated > Mammals > Digestive system >...
CGTCAGCTATCATATAGCGGTAGTAGCCGTAGCGTACAGACAAACCGGTCTGCAAAATGAAGTTGTTGTAGTATATCCGGTAGCCGCCGCTAAGCGCAGGCGAGAAGCCCTGCGGATTGGGAACAGACTTGGTGGAGTAGTTCAACAATGTCGCATAGCCGAAATCTGCACTTGCCCACATGAAATGGTGCTTCTCAGGAGCCAACTTCGTATGAGCATATACGGGAGAGGACACCCCCAAGTATAACAGACCCACAATCAATATGATACGTACGCAAAAACGCATAGTACTCAATTTGGGCGGCAAAGGTACTGCTTTTTTTTGAAATATGCAAATTTTTGATGATTTTTTTTTACATAAGACGCATTTTATGAACTTTTTGACAAATTTCAGTAACAATAATGTGGCAAAACACGGGACCATCACGGGACCATCTCGGAACATCGGGCACATTCATAACTCTGATCATCCTCTTCCATCTTCCCCACCATCAAAAAAAACAGGCACCTCAATGAGATGCCTGTTTTTTGCTATACGGAACCGTTTATCGAACGACTACACGGCCGACGAGGTTGAGTCCGGTACCGGTCGTGATGCGAACGGTATAGACGCCTGAAATCGGGAATGCGTCAATGATAATCGGCTGATGATCGTACATCTTCGACTCTACGTTGCGGCCAACGACGTCGTAAACCTCAACCTTCAGGTTTGCCAAATCGGCCTTCGTGAAGTGGTAGTCAGCGCGAACGGTTTCGCCGGCATTCAAGATGTTCGGACGGAGCGTCAGTTCGCTGGTGTTCACATTGTCGATAGCCTCATCCGGTTTCTCACTTACGGTCAGAACAAGAACGCGCAAGCTGTCGCAGTCTGTTCCTTGACCCGGACGCATGACATCGTAAACACCGGTTTCGTCGTATTCAACATCGTAGAACTTGTAAACTTCACCCTCGTAAATCTCAGCCTTAATGGTATCACGATACATATCGGAGATAGCCAGGTTGAGTGTTACGGTACTGTCGCAACCGAGAACGGACTCGAAGGTATGAACATACGTGCCGGCTGCTGTAATCTTCGTGCCGCCGAACTCATAGTCTCCGCCTTCGCAGATTGTTACATTGATAGTCTCGTTGTAGTTCTTGTTGTACGACAAGTGGAGCGTTACGATACTGTCACAACCAGTAGCGGTAATTATCTTCTCGGTGTAGTCACCAGCAACGGTGTAGGACTTGCCTACAGCCTCCCAGTAATACGACCCCTTGCCTTCGCAGATAGCTGCGCTGAACTCACTGGTGAATGCATCCACAACAGTAAGCGCAAGTATCAAGGCGCTGTCGCAACCGGTCGAAGCGGGAACCGTATCGAAGTAAACACCGGTACGGTTGAGTGTCTGACCGATGAACTTATCGGTGAAGCTCAAAGTCTGACCTTGACAGATGGTGTACTCCAGATTCGTCTCCAGTTTCGGACGAACATAAAGATGCAGACGCGTGATGCTATCACATGCATTAGCCGGTGAAGATTTACGCGAATATACACCGGTTTCAGTCTTACCCGAGAAGTCATAGCTCGAATAGGTGTCACCTGCACAGATGGTATCCTCGATGACGGTTTCAGGAACTGCGTTGTACGTTACATCAAGTGTGTAAACGGTATCAACTGCACCCTTGAGAGCGGAAGCATCAGAAGCAAGTGCCATACGCATATACTTCTTATTTCCGGCTTCTGCTTTATCACCATCGATATAGAATCCAAGTTGATCAACATCTTCGTACTGGCAAGATTCAGCAACTGCTTGTACATCCGCATAATTGATGATACGGAAGTTACCCATGTGCACGGCACAAGTATTACTCAAGTACGTTTGAGCCTCACGGTAGAAGGCTACACGGATAGTCTTGCCAGCATACTTCGACAAGTCGAAGTGATACGTTTGTGCATTGAGCGGCAGACTGAGCAACGGCATTGCACCCGGAATAGCGTTATTCCAAAGAGCCAGGATATTCTCCTTCTTCCATGTCTTACCACCATCATCGGAAACTGCGATTGCAAATGCATAATCATCGGCCACATTGGCTGCACCCGGGATAGTAGCATTCGGAGTAGTGGTGCTCGAACCGGTCAATGCAAGATCCACTGTCATGTGTGCAATCGAAGTTGCATCCAGCGTGATTACCGGCGAAATCATCCAGTAGTAATCGTAGTCATACGTAGTAGTAGTAGAGCTGGAATAGAACGGAACACAGTAGTGCGCCTCCGCATCAATACCATACTTCGTAGTTACACGATGGAAGCCATAACTGGTACTATTCGATCCTGTAATCTCCACATTCGTGCTATCAAGTACTAAGAGAGCAGGATTCGTACCATATGCCCAATCAGCATCAATATTCGCATCGACAAAAGACTCACCGAAGAACGGAACACGAGCTGTTGTGAAGGATGAATTCTGCGAATAGTCACTCTCACCGAGATCACCACCGCAAATAGCTTTCACGTGCCATACATATTCAGTATGTTCTTTCAGTCCGGTTACAGTAAACGTATTCGCATCATATACCGTATCGTTGAATAACAACGTGGTATCCGGATAGGTAGCATCCGTTGATACTTGGAGGAAGTACTTGTCTGCACCGCCTTCCCATGCAAGCGTTGCACTGGTAGCAGTTCTATCCTTAACCTCAAGATCCATCGGGTCTTTACAATCTTGACGGAGCGAGAAGGAAACATCATCCATCCAGATGTAATCATATGTTGACTTATGAGCCTCATCTGCACCCTTTGCATAGAGTGTTGCCATGAATGCCACATACGGACCGGTAGCGCCACGGAGAGCAATCTTCTTCTGTTGGAACAAGTAGTCATTTGCTTCGGTAGCCACATCCGTCGTACTGAGCGTTCCGATATAGTTCACCGTATCAATGGGCACGAATGTCGCCGCATCATTCGGGTCGGTCATCGTACCAACAATCACAGCTTTAGAATAATAATATTCCTTAGTCGCAGCTGCGGTTCCTAATGTATACTGTGTTGAAACCTTACCGGTGCTTGCAGTTACATAAGCAGGACGAATCCAGAAGTTAACCTGCAAGGTATCATAAGCCGCCACATCCATTGCCGGCATCGCAGCATACGTTTGGTAAGTCGTACTATATGCATAAAGTCTCACAGCACCATCATCAGTCTCTTCTGAGTGAGCATAGTTAGTAGATGCATTTACGTAGTTATATGTGTATGTACTTACCGCACTCGACTTGGCATTTTCATATACCCAGCACAGATTCTGCTTGTAAGTAACAGATGTTTGGGCCGGCAAAATACGCCATCCTTCTTTCGGATTAAACGAAGTCGTATAATCCGGAGTAATCTCAACACATTCGGTATAGAATGCCAGATTCTCGGTATTGGAGGTGTTAACCGTTCCGTTCGTCTGGTATGCATACCATTGGTAAGCGGAGTTCGCATTCACTCCTTCAGTAAATACATGTGTTACATGCGACTGACCACTGGCTTGAATCGTATCACTCGTGATGATAGAATCACCGGTTTGAGTAGTCAACACAAATATTGTCGGAAGAGTCGGATGATTAACTTGACAGCTTACGTATGCAGATGTCGCTTTAACGGAATCTGTATTCGCGCCTTTAGGAGCAAATAGATTATCACCCACCGGCTTCACAGACAGGTCATCCAAGAAGAACAGACCGTATGCAGGCTGGAAGAGTACAATGTACTTCGACGAGCCACCCTTCAACGGAACTTGGAACTTCTGCCAGTAGCGGTTGCCCGTAGGATCACTGGTTACCAACGTGGAAGAAGTTATTTGAGCTTGAGTGTACGCATACGTAACCGTATCAATTACCTCCAAGGTAGAGAAATCATACGGATTAGTCAGAGTACCCACAACCATCTTTCTGGAATAACTTGTACCTAGATAGGTATTGCTATATACCTTGTTTTGCGAAGTCGCTGTTCCATAATCGTTCGCATAGTTCCACAAGCAACGTCCCCAGAACTCAATCATCATCGTATCCAAATCACATTGCAATTGCGGAAGAACGATGTACGGAGTCATATAGGAAGAGCTACTGTAGATACGCAGAGTAGGACTGTCATTGCGACCGTACTCATAGCGAGCTGTAGAAGTCGGACTCGTTCCTTGAGTAATAGGAGCACCTGTTGCGGTATAACCCTTACGTTGGATAAGCCAGTTATAGTAAACGGTACTTGTGGTTTGAGATCCGCCATAGGTTGTACCAATTGTGAAGCACTCGGGCTTGAAGTAATACTTGTTATTTGCATTACCCTCAACAAGTACATCGGATTGCTCCCATTCAGAAGCATCATTGAAATCCCATACGAACTCTCCATTTGCATCCGGAGCAATAGGCAGACAGGGCGTACGCAATGTTCTGCTATCACTTACAGTATATTTCGTAACCTTCGGGGCATTCGCAGCACTTAAGATTACCGTATAGGTCGACTTTGGTGTCAATCCGGTAATTTCTTGTGAAGTAACCCCCATAAGATTCTCATAGCGAGCCAACGTATCACCATCCGTTTTCAGCACATACAAATTCCACGGTCCACCGGTGTTAACCCAGTTAACGGTAGCCTTAGTAGGCTGAACATCAAAACCACTCAATGTCACCATACCGAATCCCTTAGGAGCACCCATCGTTACATTATCAATGTACGGATAGCAAGAAGCAGTCGGTTTTTGAGCCTGATAGAATACGATTTGCTTGTCAGCAATCGTTGCTGAGTCAAGATCAAGCGTGTAACTGCGCCACAGCCAGTCATTGGCTTCAGTTGCCTCCGAACTTGATGGATATGCATTCATGGTTATAGTAGCCAGTTTCTGGTATGTCTCCATACCTTTGAACTTATCTACCGTACCCACCTCGATGCTGACATTGTACGATGTAGATACAATATACTTATTGCTACTTATGTATGAATAACCGTTACGGAACTTGAACTCTAACGAACGGTCTTTTGCTTCATTCAGAGCCGGCATAATTACATACTGGCCATAGTACGAAGTGGTAGCATTCCAACGGATACCCGTTTTACCCATACTCCAGTCACTCGGACCGTAACCGTAGTTGTAGCCGGACGAGGTGGTGATAAGGGCGTGAGGCATATACGAATAGCTCGTAATAGCCGAACCTAGTTGCACATAACCTGCCTCTACAGCCGGATGCATGATATAGCTATCCGAAGTGGAAAGCGGACTGCGCTCCCAGCCTTCTTCCTTCTCGAAACCGAAGAAGTAACTATCTGTGTAGTAGAACTTGGTACGAATCGGCATCGGCTTACCGGTCCATTCACTAGGCTCATCCTCGCCATCGCATACGGTGCGTGCAAAGATCTGATAAAGCGTGCCCGGAGTCAGACCAGAGACGACGAAGTTCACAGAATCAGCATTTACGATACGTACTGTACTTCCTGCCAGATAGGTTTCGACTTCGAAACCATCTTGCGTATAAATGGAGTCAGGAACAACTGCCAGCTGCCAGAGGTTATTTTCGGCCTTAGCAGGAGTAATCAGGACTTCGGCAGTATAGTAGGTTGTTTGACCAGCCTCAATTTCCGGAGCATAGCAAGATGGCGGAGGACCAAGTCTAAAGTTATCAAAGTATATATCACTCGCTGCCTCCAAGGTCTCACTGAGACCGGACGATAGTGCCAAGCGATCATATACAAGGCTATAATCGGCCAATACCAAATCCACATGTGTAAACTTCGTACCGTCTTCAATGTTAAGCTTATAGAAAGGCTTGAATGTTGCAGAATCGGAAATATCTCCCATTGTTCCAACATAGAGGATTGCTTTTCCTGTAGCAGTACCGGAGTACGGACGCGTATCAAAGCTAAGCACATAGTCAGACAAATTACCTTGAACTTTCGGCAACATAATGACATTACGCTGCGTTGTAGATGTGGACCACAACTCAAGCATGTTACCGTCTTGAGCGCCTGAAGTCGGTTTCAAAACCTTCGGATAACCTGTACCGGTAGCGAAGTTATTTGCCGGCCAGCATCCTACTCCACCATCATATGCACCTGTTGTAAATGACTCAAAGTTCTCCTTGTACGGTACAGGGAATCCTTTGGTCTCAGGACAATTCGTGTGAATATGAGCATACGCTTGTGAGATAGCACTTGTGTCAGTTGCGCTACAGATATTCTGTGCATATACGTAATAGTGTGAATTAGCTTTCAGATTCTTAAGCATAATATGGCTTGTATTGGTTACAATCGAATCAATCAGCCACTTATAAGTTGCTTTTGCTGTATCAGCCACAGGCTCATCAGAGAACAGCATGCGATATTTATCGCTATATTGTTTCCAACTTACTACAGCAGCATCCTCTGCAACACTATCAATCACAAACTTAGTAACAGGCGGGCAAGCAGGAATCTTCTCAACAGAGATAGACGCCACAAAGATTTGCGTGTAACCCATGTAGCCGAATTCATTGAGGAACATAATGTTCTTACCTTTTTTGCCCTGATAGTCACCCTCATAACCGTCAAAGGTAACAGTTACAGGCTCGAACGCTGTCTTGCTGACTGTTAACGTATCTACAGCCGTGAAAGTATTCAAGTCTGACGGGTCACTAATGATACCCACAATGATTCGGTTATTGTAACTTGCTGTACTATTAGAACGTGTCCAGAAGTTAATCTGATAATCATTGATGTCATCGATATCCAACTCAGGCATAATAGCATATGCACCGTCATTATTTGCCGATGTGCTATTGTATGTGTACAAGCAGAGAACGCTATCCTTGCCATGCAGATATGTGCTCGTCGTATAGATATACGGAATATAAGTGGAGGTAGCCGAGGTCACATGTTTGTTACCAATCGTCCAACAAGGCAGATAACGGGATGCCGTTGATCCGGATACATATCCATCACTCTTTGAGAACGTAATGGTACCAAGAGCTTCTGGAGTAACGGCTTTACATGGAGTTGTGAACGAAGTCAGTTTCCAAGCAGAGATACCGTCATCACAAACAGCTGCAACAGCTACATAGTAATCAGTTTGTTCTTTCAAACCGGTTACAATCTGCGATTTAACATCCAGAGTGTCATAATACACAACCGTGGTATCAACATGAGCCATGGAATCAACATTCATGGTAGCCAATTCCATGTCATCAAACTTCTTGGTCGTAACAAGCGCTATCCACTCATTGTCACCACGCAGACCGCTGCTGATGGTTGCACGCGCCGCCTTCACTTGTGAACAATGCGGTTTAGGCAACGGGCAAGTAACCTTAATGATAGATACATCATCCAGGTATGCATAATCCGTAGCACCATAACGTGTACGCCAAGCAAAGTACTTAGCGGTTGCAGGTATTTTATCAGCATATTCACTCAAGTCATAGGTGTATTGCGCACTGGCACCTGTACCCTTAATCGAATCCAAAGCGATAAAAGTATTCAAAGAGTCAGGATTGCTCATTACACCACAGATCCACCAATAAGAGGTAGTTGCATACATATTGAACGTAACTGCCAAATCAGCCATGCTTGTGCAATCAATCTCCGGTGTTACGACATATGCCGGTCCATAGGTTGCCGTACCATACATACGGTATGAGTTATTACCGGATGAAGCATTTCCCTTATAGACAAACGGGAGATATGTAGTAGCTGTGCCAGGATTGAGATTGCCTGTCGTCCAACAAGAAATTTGACTGGTAGCCTTGTAAGAAGTGGTGGCATCGGTTATGCTCTCGAAATCTTCTTTATTGGCCTTCGAAGGATCCAATTTACCACACAACGTTCTAAAGTTCTTTTCAGTCCATGTCGTATCACACGCCGATTGAATATAGAATGTGTAATTCATCATCGGGCTCAAGTCGCCAATATGATACTTCTTGCCGGTAACGGTTTCGCTCTTTATATGAGCTTTTCCTTGCATCACCTTAATATTCCACTGGTCACCATCGGATTTACCTTTCCACGCAATATCAATTGATGTCATTTGGATATCAGTTGCTTGGATATCCCATGCTTCAATACATGTATTCGGTTTGACAGCCACATTATCCAATGCCACATCACTGGTTGTGAAACTGATACCTGCCGGCAAACGAGATGCAAAATCGGGCAAACCTGAAGTAAAGACGATATTGTCATAAACCAAATTATAGTCCTCCAAATTCATCTTAACTGGCTGATACTCAGCGGTTCCCTTGAGATAGAAGGTATCCAATCCGATAAATGTACTCGGGTCTTCATAATCACTCATTTGACCAACAATCAGATACGCTTTAATCGCGTCAGAAACTGTTGACCCCCATGAACGAACATCGAAGGATACCATCATTTTGCTCAAATCGCCATTCACACCGGGGATTGCCATATATGAATTACCGGTGCTGGTGGTATACAAGTTAACCGCTTTCTTGCTTTCGCCTACCGTCAGACTTGATACTTTCGGATAAGTAGAAGCACCCTGGTTACGTACAACCCAACAACCAATTGTCAAATTGACACTTTCATAGTCCTCGAAATCATCAAAGAATGGAATGGGGAACTTCGTAATACACGGAGTTTGGAACGCAACGGTACTCCACCATGCCTTTTCATCCTCACTGCACAATGAACGCAGATAAACGAGATATGCAGTATTTTGCGTCAAGCCGCCCATGCCAAAAGTCGGTTTTTTAGCAGGCTCTGCCCACTCCAATGTATCAACCATTAACACATTATCTAACCGCGAAATCGAATCCATCGTCAGTTTAGTCAACTGATTCTCAGAAAGTTCATCGGTTGCCAGAATAAACTCCCATTTAGAAGCCTCGCTAACATCCCAGGAAAGAGTAATGGTATCCGGCTGTGCATCAACAACAACATTAACAGGTGGTAAGCACTTCTGGATTTCCTCAATAATAATATTGTCAATATAGTTGATGGTTTGTTTTTTACCACCCTCTTCGACATCACTCCATACGATTGCAATGACACCATCTTTTTTAGGATAGTTGGCAAAGTTTGTATAACAAATCGTATAGCCTTCTGTTCCTATATTAAATTCGCTTACAGGTTCAAAGGTGTTGATATCCATCGGGTTAGACATCACACCAACAGTAGCATGAGCCTGCAAAGGAGTTGTATTGCCACTAAGATAGAACTTGATTTGGGCAGCCGGAATGGAGTCAATCATCGGCAAAGTAATCCAGGAATCATTTCCCGCATCCTTTGTCAGATACAAGCAAGAACCACCATTATAGGCATTTGTAGTAGTAAGATGCGGATACTCCGGGTCATTCGAGAAGATACCAACATTCATAGGATAACGAACCTCTTGAATATTGTAATAATCTCCTGCTTCTTGGTCCATTTTCAAGGTATACGGCATCTCTTTCTTCGAAGCGATGGTTACAAACGGATAACGATATGACCAATCAGCTTTCTTTGAGCCTTCAATTGCCTGAACATATACGTAGTAAGGACGATTCCAGCTGTGGTCAGCCTCTAATCCTTCGCACTTATAACTATTGGTAGAAACCTCTGCCAAGTCAATAATATGATCAGGAGTCACCTTAGTGGGATCTGCATACTCTTTATCGGTAACAAGCACGCTATACTTAGGAGCACTACCTTCCCAAGTAATGTCCGCATAGGTGTCACGCGGGTTAACGCTGATTTTGGTAACCTTCTGAACTGCAGGCTTATACTCAACGGTCATATTATCGATACAGAAGAAGTTTTGCTTGTCAAATTGGCTCAAGAAAGCCACATAGACACCTTCTCCTTTATAGGAAGACATATCCACAATATTCTCCACATATGTGGAAGTTCCCCATACGCTAACAGTATCAACAGGTTCAAAGGTTGTAAAATCCTCGGGGTCGGTCATGGCACCTACAATAATACTATGCGCATAGAGACGACCTGTATTTTGATACACTGTACTCCAGAAACGAACCTGACACTTATTCAGTGCAAAATCCGTACTCATCGAATCAGCAATAGCAGGAGTAGCCAAATACGAATACTTTCTAGCAGGAATCGGAGTCGTCATGCTGTTATTTTCAGCAAAGATGACGGCGGTTGTGCTATCGTTCGAGTACTTATACCAATCTGCTTCAGCGGTTGCAGTATTGATAAACGCTGCTTTGTTAATGTTACTTTTCCATGTCCACTCCAGATTACGCATAATATATCCGGAATTATACGGATAGTTGAAATCGTAAGAATAGGGAACAAACTTAGTAGCTTTCACACGGAAGTAATATGGGCCATCTTGCTTCGGGTCATTGCTGTTCCAATAACTGTTTTCAGCATCACAAAGCGAACGCACATAAGCATAATAGTACTCACCTGATTCCAGTTGCATTTCGAGGTTCTGCTGTGCGCCATCTACAAAGACATGCACGTCAATCACTGAATCAGGCACATTGTCAATCGTGTCCGGATCAATTTTTTGTTTGAGCACAATCACCTCAAATTGGTTAGCATCCCAGCTTGCTGTCCACGACAATTTTGCCTTTCCGGCTCCCAGGGGGGTGATTGAGAAATCACGCGGAACAGTACATTCCGGGGTTGAACGAATCACGACGCTGTCAAGAACAATACCACGTCCGAGGTTGTCTTTACCTTCGAAAGCGATTTGGTAGGTCTCATTGTACTCAGGAAGGAGCATTTCGACAAATGTCCAATCCTTTTTTGCGTCAGAATAAGTCGCCAACTCATTCCATTTCGCTTTTGCACCAGTTCTGTACAACACGCGGAGCGTATCTCTATCAGCCGTCCATTTTGGATTGGCATAGTAGAAACGCAACAACGGTTGATAAACCGTGTCCAAACGCATGACGGGCGAAACAAGCCTCGTCACGTACCCCTGCGTCTCACCAGTGGTGTTACGCAAGTAAGCGCGATGTGTGCCTTGAACTGCAGTCTCGGGATAAGCGAGGTTCTCGGACTCTACGGCCCATGCCGTGTTTCCGACCACATTCTCCTGAGTCCACTTGCTCAAGTTTCCACTCTCAAAGCCGTCTGTGAAGACAATTTGCTGTGCTTTAAGAGTTGCTGTCATGGCGAATAAAGCCATTAACAGACAGAGAAAATGTTTTCTCATAAGCGTTTTGTTTTAGTTAATAATTAATTGTACCTTATATATCTAGTTATACTAGTTTGTTCTAGTAATCCCTATTTCCCGGTCAACCTGGTTATTCCAGTCAAATAAAAGCATTTTTCCCAATCAAGCCGCAAAAGTACTGCTTTTTTGTGATATATGCAAACTTTTTATGATTTTTTCTGCTAAAAAACATATTTTTCTGATATTTTTGGTCTTTTAGACAAGAAAAAGTGCGTTTTTGGCGCACTTTTTCTTTTTTTTTCAATGGACCGTAAAAAGTCCCATGGGAAAGCAAGCATCCTATATTAGAGTAACTCGACCGAACGGTTGACAAACTTGGCGAGGGCCTCGCCCTTCAGCAGACCGGAAGCCAAAAAGGCAATGTCCAGGAGCTGATGCAATTTATCGTCCGCATCCGCCAAGGTATAGACAGTCTTCTTGACCGTTTCCTGGACCGCTTCACTATTGGAAGTTGGACCGCTTTCGCTGTCAGACTGCTCCGCAGCTGGATTTTCTTTAACCTCCTCCACTTCCTCGCTGGTCATTTTGTCAATGAGAGCTTGAATTTGCGGATGTGAGGTGTTAAGAACGATGTTGTATTGGTCGGGCATCTGACCGTAGAAGGACATGCCCTGCTGGTGCTGTGCCATCTCTTTCATACGGCGCATGAACTCGTTCTGTGTGAGGAAGACAGGCAGCGCATCCGTTGCAGCCGCTTCGCAGGTTACGTAATAGTTGAGTTTCTGCTCTTGTGGCAAAATCGCCTCAAATGCTTTGCGGAGACCTTCCTTCTGTTCGTCGGAATAGTTGTCCTTTGCGGTTTCCGACTTGCGGATAAGATTCTCAATGATATCACTGTCAACACGGACAAAGCGCAGTTTGCCGTCCTCGTTCTTCTGCTCGAACTGAGACATGGCGTGTACATCCAGTTCACCGTTCATCAGCAGCACATCATAGCCTTTCGCACGCGCGCGCTCAATATATGTATAGTTCGCGTCGGGGTCTTGGGTGTAGAGCACTACCAAGTTGCCGTCCTTATCTGTCTGGTTGTCCTTGATTTGTGCCTTGTACTCTTCCAGAGTCGCATATTTGCCGTCAATGTTCTTGAGCAGAGCAAAACCGATGGCGCGTTCGTAGAACTTCTCGTCGGACAACATACCAAACTGGATGAACAGTTTGATGTCGTCCCATTTCTTCTCAAAGTCCTCCTTGTCGTTCTTATACATCTCCGCCAGTTTGTCAGCCACCTTTTTGGTAATATGGCCGGAAATCTTCTTAACGTTGTTGTCGGACTGGAGATACGAACGGCTGACATTGAGCGGGATATCGGGACTGTCAATCACACCGTGCAGCAATGTCAAGTACTCGGGAACGATATTCTCCACCTCATCGGTGACGAACACCTGGTTGCAATAAAGTTGAATTTTATTGCGATGGATGTCAAGATTAGACTTGATTTTCGGGAAGTACAGAATACCTGTCAGATGGAATGGATAGTCCACATTCAGATGGATATGGAACAGCGGTTCGTCCATCTGGGTCGGGTACAACTCGTGATAGAAGGACTTGTAATCCTCTTCCTTAAGGTCCGCAGGCTTGCGCGTCCAAGCCGGATTGATATCGTTGATGATATTCTCTTCGTCCAGTTCGACTTCCTTGCCGTCCTTCCATTCCTTCTTCTTTCCGAAAGCAATCTCTACGGGCAGGAACTTGCAATACTTGCGAAGCAGGCCCTCAACGGTTGCGTCTTCGAGGTATTGCTCGAACTCCTCATTGATATGGAGTACGATGTCCGTACCGCGCTCGGACTTGATGGTCTCCTCCATCGTATATTCAGGGTCGCCAGAGCAAGCCCAGTGCACAGCTTTAGCATCGGGTTGGTAACTTTGGCTGAAGATTTCCACTTTATCCGAAACCATAAACGCACTGTAAAATCCCAAGCCAAAGTGCCCGATGATAGCTTCCGTCTTGTCTTTATACTTATTGACAAACTCTTCCGCGCCGGAGAATGCAATCTGGTTGATGAAGCGGTCCACCTCATCGGCAGTCATGCCGACACCGTGGTCCTGCACGGTAAGGGTTTTCTTTTTCTTGTCAATGAGCACGCGTACGCGTGTATCGCCAAGGTCACCCTTTACTTCGCCGACAGAGGCGAGGGTTTTCAACTTCTGCGTCGCATCAACGGCATTGGATATCAACTCACGGAGAAATATCTCGTGGTCAGAATACAAAAACTTTTTAATGACGGGGAATATATTGTCAGATGTCACCCCAATGTTACCTTTAGTCATAATATATTTGGTTTCAAATTTTAAGTTTCAAGTTTCAGGTTTCTTATCTCGCTTCGCTCGAACGATTATCCGCAGAGCGAATTTTCAATTTTCAGGTTTCAAATTCTATGCCATGGGGTTGGGACTGACAAAATGACAAAAAACACCCCAAAAACGGGGTGTTTTTCAGTTTGTCACGCTTCAGTCACGTATCAGTGACGTATCAGTGACGTATCGGTGATACTTGCACCTTGGCAGAGGACTGCCAAAATGGCAGACACGATTACTTGCGAACGCGCAGTGAGAAGTTGTCGGGCAACTTAACCTTAACCTGCTCACCCGGAAGAACAGTGTGGTCAACCATCAGGCTTACGCCGTTGTAAGACTCAGCAAGCGTGTTTTCGGGTTTCGTTCCGTGCGTGTAGTTAAACGGATCAAGATAGATAAGCTTGTTGCCGTTGATTACGAGCGCGCTATCAGCATTGTAGCCGATATCCATACCCCATGAACCATCGAGGAACTGTGCATCCATATTCAGGTAGGATACTACATTCATCTCGGGGCTGGAACCCTGGTCACCCTCAACTTCAATTTCTGCCTTGAGGATAATTGCATCAGGAGCAGACATCGAATAATAGTAGTAGCCGCAGTCGGTCGGATCGTCAGAAGCACAATCGTAAACCAAATACTTCAGCACGGTACCGGAAACGGATTCCTCAACAGCTTTCTGGAAGAGCTCATAGCCTTCGTTGGTCCATTTGCCAGCCTTGTTATAGTCATCCACCCAGAGTTGCATGCCGGCGATGTATTTAGCTTCGTCGATAGCACCCTTGAGGCCTTGGTGCCAGCTGAGACTAGCATAGTCACCAACCACGTATGAACCAAGCGAGAACATTACGCCGTTCGGGAATTCGGTAGCAATCTTCGTACCTGGGTTGTCCTTTGCTAAAGCGATAGCAACCGGAGTCTCAATGGCTACAATAGCACCGATTTCAGAACCGTCCAATTTGCGCTCAGCATTTACATAGAAACCCTCCGAGAAGAGTTCAACCATACCTTTGCAAACATGTACCTTGAAATCGCCATAGGTGCTGTGGTGATAGTCCACGGTGTTGATAGAATCCCAGTCCATAATGCCAAGATAGCACTGTGTGAACGCAAGGGTCTTGTAATAATCAACAACGGTGATTTTAGCTTGCGCTTTCTTTTGGCTTTTCGTCTCCTCGCAGGTGATGTAAGCCTCACCGTAGTTCATTGCGGTAACCGTACCGTTATCGCTAACAGTAGCCACGGAGTCGTTTGAGGAACTCCATTTGAAGGTGCCCTTCAAGTTGTTCGGTTCAACAGAAGCGGACAGACGGATTTGGTCACCAGGGGCCAACGTAGCCTCTTCGGGTTGCAGTTTAATCGAAGTAATGCTTTCCTCTCTGGGTTTGCAGGCGTTGAACAATGTTGCAATTGCCAGAACGCCGATTAACAAAAATGATTTCTTCATACTTTTTTGTTTTTAATTGGTTAATACTAAGTTTAACTATTGACTAAGTTAGATGTTCGGATTGTATGTAGCCTCCGAACTGGGGATATTCATATTAAATTGTGAGTCATGCGCGTTAATTTCCGTGCCTTTGCTATAGTCGTGGTTGTTACCGCGTTTTGTTTTCTTGGTCAGGCGGCGGAATGTTTGCAGGCCGTAACCCTCGCCCCACATCTCGATACGCCAGTTGTATGCAATCTGCTTGAGCAACTCGTCCTTGTTGCCTGCGAGGGAGTTGATATATGCATTCTGCTCATTGAGTGCATCGGGATACGAGAGGTTCAGACGCTCGGAAGTAATACCGTTCAGGTAGTCCAGGCAAACGTTAACCGAATCCAGGAAGTAGCACGCCTCAGCAGCGATAAGATACATGCTCTCAATACGCATGAAGACGTTGTCGCTAAGCCACTCACGGTCGATATCCTCCTCTTTGGTGGAATTCGGATTCTGTGCAGAGAAGAATTTTCCGTCGGGGCAGTCTTTGAACTTCGAGTTCTTGGAGCCGTCATTGAACCAACCGCTACGTCCGTCCCACAACGGGATGAGGGTCTTGAGGTTGTCATCCAGCACCTTCGTATCGCCCGCCCACGCGTAACTATATGAATGTATATCGCACTGACCAAACCATGACTTGAGTCCGCCGGCGGTCTCGGTCACTACATCCTGACCCCACATCCATGAGGGCTCTTCCACGCTGTTGAAACCGGTGGTGTAAAGCATCGTGTTCGGAATAACGCGGAACTCGCCGCTCTTAATAACAGCATCAGCATGCTTGAATGCAGCACGGTAGTAGTTCTTGCACTTGGCAGCGTCAATCTTGTCGTAGTACGGAGCGGCATTAAGATATGCATATGCCAGCAGACCGCGTGCCACATTGAGATTGATTTCAAGTTTCGTCTCACGGGTGAACATCGCACCGTTCAACTCCTCATAGTAAGCGCCGAACTCATCAAACAGGTTGATGGCGTTGGTCAGGTCCTGGAAAATCTGTGCATAGACTTCTCCGGAAGCTGACAGCGGTTGAGGCGAGTCCATGTTCGTCTCGTTATACACGGGGCAGCAAGGATAGTCGTCGATGGTGTGACCAGCGAAATACGAGCTTTCCATCGTCGGGGTGTACCAGCGCACGAGATTGCCGTAGCAGTATGCGCGGATAGCCAAAGCCTGTGCCAGATAGAGGGCATAGTTGGTCTCTTCCGATGTATATTTGTACTCGGTAGCCTTGGACGGATAGCCGTATTTGGCAATTTTCGCCATCAGGTCACCGCTGCTGTTATTGATACTCTTGATAGTCGTATTGGCGTTGTGAATGATGTCATAGTAGAACACCCAAATGGTACCGGTACGGCCACTGACGGTCAACATCTGCTCATCCTGATACAGCCAGCCGTACGTCTTGTTCGTCACCGCGATATCGCAGCTGAGGATGTCTCCCCAAAGGTCGATACTGCGCTGACCGAACTCATCGTGGTCAGAACTGCTCATCGTATAAATCATTGAATACAAACCCTTCAGCGTGCCCTGAAGCTTTTCACTACTGAGGGCATCAAACTGCTCCTGCGTCAGCGAACCGCCGGCAGGGTTGCGGGTAAGAAAACTGTCCGAGCAAGAAGCGAATACTATCGCTACGGTTGCTAATGATATAATGACTTTTTTCATAATCGTTTCAAGTTTCTGGTTTTACGTTTCAGGTTTTATGTTTCGGGTTAGAACTGCACCTTGATTCCGCCCATGATAGTGGAAAGCGGTGTGTACTGGTAGGAGTTCGAAGCACCGGTAGCGCTGACCATCGGGTTGTAACCCTTACGGGCAGTAGCGATGGCGAGGTTGTCACCCTGTACATAGAGTTCCAGGCGTTTCATCTTGATTTTCTCAATGAGCTTCTTCGGGAACTTATAACCCAAACGTACGCTGTTGAGCGAGAGGAACGAGTTGCTGGTCAGAAAACGGGTGGATGCGTAGTTGGTGTACGGATCGGCACCGTTGTTCAGACGCGGAACGGTCGTGTTCGTATTGGTCTCGGTCCACATGTCACGCATATCCACGTGCCAGTTGTGATTACCGACTTTCTCGTTACCCATCAACTGAGCATAGGTATTATCGTAACCGTAACCGCCGATACGATAGCTGCAGGAAGCGCTGAGCGTTACGCCATACACCTCCAAATCAATACCGAAACCACCGTCCAGAATAGGCTCTGCCGTGTAGCCGAGATAGTCGGCACCACAGTAAACCGCGTTGGTCGTGTGCACGGTATCAATGTGTGCATCCGGGTGACGCAAACGATAGTCGTGTACATCAGAGATGTAGTTACCGATATTATAACCTTGTTTCTCAGCCTCTTCGTCGGTGATGAGGTTGGCGTTCTTCGTACCGAAACTACCCTTGTCGGAGTCGTAGTAACCTACGTACTGCGCTTCACCGGTACCCGGGTCAACACCAGCATATTCGCGGAGTTGATAGTCATAAACACTCTTGCCGACTACCAGACCGCCGTTTGTGGTCATTTCTGAATTCTCGTCATCGATGTTCTTCGGCAACTCGAGAATCTTGTTGTGGTAGTAAGCACCGTTGAGACGGATATCGAGTTTCACGTTACGCGTATCCACCGCGTGTACGTTGAATTGGAACTCGGCACCGATGTTCGACATCTTACCGCCATTGATATAGATATAGGAGTAACCCATTGAAGAAGCGTTATAACGCGGCATCAACATGTTGTCGGTCAACTTGTAGAAGAAGTCCAACTCAGCATCCCAGTACTTGCCCAGCGAGAACTCAAAACCGACATCGACGGTCGAAGTGCGCTCCCATGTCAGTTCGGGATTGCCTTTGTACGTCCATACGTAACCGATTTTGCCGTCCACGTATTCGATGCTGTAGTTATCCTGCCAGAGGTTGGAGGAGATACCCTGATTACCCAGCATACCCCAGCTGGCACGGATTTTCGTATCCTTGAGCAGTTTCACATCCTCCATGAACGATTCGTTGGTCAGCATCCATGCTACACCGATAGAACCGAAGTGTCCCCAGCGATGGCCTTTCGCGAACTTGCTGGAACCGTCGGCACGGTAGTTGGCGGTAACCATATAACGCTCGGCATACGAGTAGTTCGCCTGTGCAAGGTAACTCTCCAATGCCAGATAGCCGGTTGCAGAACCCATGGCGCCCATCTGGACACCGTTACTGAGCTCAAGGCCTTGAGGATCGGCAATACGGTTCATCTGACCGTACATCTCCTCGCCGATATACAGCGTGGTCTCGTGACCTGCCATAACGTCGATGGTGTGCTCGTCAATAATCTTGTTATACTTGAGCAACTGTTGTGCCTCGAAGTTCAAGTAGTTCTCCTGTTGGCGCAGGATACGACCGATACCAGCTGCATCGCCGTAGTACGGGTTCGTGAGTTGCGCCACATTCTGACCAACGTATTGCAAACCGAGGTTCACCTCGAGTTTGAGGTCTTTGTAGAACTTCACTTCCAAATTGGCAGATGCCGCAAGTTGGTGAGCCGTCCATTTCTGCTTGTCGTAGCGCAGCGCGCCGGCGGGGTTGATACCTGCACCGAAACCACGTCCGCCACCTTCATGCATACCGTAGTCATAAGCATATTCGCCGGTCTTCGGGTCCGTCTTGATGGTTCCGTCATCGTTGTACAGATGTACCGGATAGATAGCCGGGATACCGTTCACATACGCAAAACCGTTGTTCATGTTGCTGCCCTGACCGGGATTGTTCAGCGACGAATAGGTGTAGGCGATGTTCAGACCGCCCTTCAACCATTTCTTAGCCTGGTGCTCCACGTTTCCGCGCACCGTGAAACGGTCGTAGTCCGAACCGATATAGTAACCTTCATCCTTCAGGTAACCGAAAGAGGTGTAATATGTTGTCTTGTCGGTACCGCCGGAAATCTTCACCGTAGCATTCGCCTTCTGACCTACGCGGAAGATGGCTTTCTCCCAGCTAACCATATTCTTATAGCACTCCTTCATCGTCACGTCATCGCGGAAACGGCCCGTGTAGCCGTCGATGAGCATGCTGCCGTCTTGGTCCCATAGGTTGTAAATCGTCGGCAAGCCCTT
>Ga0310690_10004748_pt1 | contig 18993 bp, 20 predicted proteins | sample AusTroGonzalo_MG_2_FD_207661 | JGI IMG/M metagenome (GOLD analysis project Ga0310690, IMG submission 207661) | Bovine rumen microbial communities from tropical cattle in Woodstock, Queensland, Australia - Gonzalo_04 (v2) (version 2) | ecosystem: Host-associated > Mammals > Digestive system >...
CTTGGCTTATCGGCGATGCACAATGGACAGGAAAATTAGGGTGGAATTATTATATGGGCACGGATATCGGCATTTTTAGAAATTTGTTCTATTTCGGAATCCTAGGTTCTATTTTTCTTTATTTATATAATTGGAAGACGCTCAATAATTCAGTAAGAAAGAATAGAGTTTTTGGCTCCATTTCCAAATATGTTGTTCTGACTCTTTTTCTTTATACAATGGTTTTAAACTTTAAAGGGCCGACTGATTTATTCTATTATATACTTCCATATTATTTCTGTGGAAGAAGAATAGTATAGAAGCCTTTTGATTATGGTTAGCTTATATTATGTAATAACAAAAGCATATGGCCTCCTATATAATAGAAGGCGATACCACCGCTATTTGTTCTTGCCTCTTAGGTTTGTAGCAAAGAGATTTGCTAATTATTTGCTGCCACATGTTTTAGTAAAGAACAAGAGGGATACCCACAGACATTTACGGTTAAATAGGAGGATAATAGTAACACTTACTTCATTCCCCAAGAGAATTGACAATGTCTGGATGGTGATTGAGTGTATGTTGAGGCAAACGGTTATGCCAGATAAGATTGTTTTATGGCTGTCCAAAAATCAATTTAATAGATTAGAGGTTTTGCCCGTTTCATTAACTAGTCGCATCTCTGAAGTATTCGAAATTAGGCTCGTAGACGGGGATATCCGTTCGCACAAAAAGTATAGCTATGCTTTTGGGGAGTTTTCGGACGAATATGTAATAACAATTGACGATGATATTTTCTACCCGCCATATATGATAGAGGAACTCATAAAGGGCAGGGAAAAGAATCCAGATTCAGTAATCGGAAGATACTGCCTTATTATGAATTATAAAGAAGATGGGAGTTTGATGTCATATAACGAATGGGATGAAGATTATGATGTGGAACAACCAAATTCGTTTTTCGGTTCTGGAGGTGGGACGCTCTTTGTTCCATCTGAGTTATATAAGGATACAACGAGAAGCGAGCTTGCATATAATTTAGCGCCGTTGGCAGATGATGTGTGGCTTAATGCAATGGCAAGACTTACAGGGCTTAGAATTGTAATCATTTCAAAGGAGCTTTTATTGCCAATAATAACAAAGAATGATGAGCGGTTAACGCAGATCAATGTATATGATTCTAAAAATGACCAGCAAATTAATGCTATTATAGATTATTACAAGAAGTGTCTTGGGGTCGATCCATTCAAGAAAGATAATTAATTATAAAGGAGTTTTGGTAGTTTCTAAAAGATGAAAATAGTTTTTGTTGTGGGGTCAGTAAGTGACTCTCATATAATTAAGCGAATAGAAGCGTTCTGTGAACGAGGATATGAAGTAGAAGTTTATGGCTATACAAGAGACGTAAACTTTACAAATAAGTATAAAAGAATAGAGCCAAAGATAATTGGCTCTTTAATAAATGGCAAATACATTAACAGGATTTTCTCAGGTTTTAAAAAAGTGTCAGAAATCATAAAGACACATCCTGCAAATACAATGTATTATGTATGGGGATTTGATAACGGGCTCGTACATTTGTTTAGAAGAACAAACTATATATATGAAATTTCAGATATAAGATATGCTAATTTCCCTTTATTGCTGAACTACCTATTTAGGTATTTGGATCGTAAAATCATAAAGGAGTCAATATGCACTCCGATTACATCAGAAGGCTTTATAGATTGGATAGGCTTATCAGGGGAATCTAGTCGTAAATATGTTTTGCTTCCGAATAAATTATCTCCGAGTTTTCTTGGGCTGACAAGAGAGCAAAAAACGATAGGTAAGAATGATAAAGTGAAAATAGCTTATGCGGGGTTGTATCGCTATCCAAATACAGTATTGAAGCTTGCTCGTATTATCGGGGAAAAATTCCGTGATACATTTGAATTTCATTTTTGGGGTAAAGGGGATGATGTGATCTTTTCTACAATCAAAGACTTGTGTGATAAGTATCTCAATGTATTTGAGCATGGTCCTTTCAAGAACCCTGATGATTTGCAAAAGGTCTATGACTCTTTTGATATAGTTGCTTGTAATTATGATACTGTTGGTATAAACGAAAGAATTGCAGAACCCAATAAGCTTTACGAATCTATCTTTTTTAACAAACCTATTATAGTCTCGGAAAATACATTCCTTTCTACCAAGGTAAAGAGATTGGGAATTGGTTATGTAGTAAACAATGAGGAAGAAGAGATTGTCCGATTATTGGAGAACATAAATCGCGAGCATTTAGCAGAGATGTCTAAGAAAGAAATGGCGATTGAAGCTAAAGAACTGGTTGAAGATTATGATGCTCTATGGCATATTATTGAAGGTTGATGCAGAATAATAAATAATCAATATAATAATTATGGCAACTAAGATTTGGCTGATTAATGAAGGGGAGAATCTCCCTGGTGATGACAATAACCCACGCTTGCAGCGAATGGGGTTGTTGGCATACGAACTCACGAGAATGAATGATGTTGAGATTGTTTGGTGGCATACAACATTCAATCACAACCAGAAGACATTTAGATGTCACGAAGACAAAACAATTTGTTTAACCGACAACATGATCCTTAAATTAATCAATTCATGTGGTTATAATAAGAATGTTTGTGTTAGGAGAATGGTTCATGAGTATATAACTGCAAAAAAGTTTTATAAACAAGCTGAAAAAGAAGCGTGTCCTGACGTTATAGTTGTAGCCATGCCAACGATTGCTTCTACGCATTATGCCGTGAAATTCGGTAATAAGCACAATATACCAGTGCTTGTTGACTGTAGGGATTTACAACCTGATGTGTATTTGTCACCATTTAATGGATTGATGAAGCAATGCGTCAAAATTGGTATTAAACCATTGCAAAAAGTGCTTGGAAAAGCATTGAAAAATGCAAACGGCCTAATTGGCACAACAGACCCTTACCTAAACTGGGGGCTCAATTATGCAGGAAGAGAACGTGGAGAAAACGATAGAGTTTACTACGTATCCTATCCAGATAAAGGTATCGTAAAAGGGTTGAGCGAGAATTCCCGATGGGCAAAATATCAGGATTATAAAGGTATCATTTGTTGCTTCTTTGGTCAGTTTGGAAACTTACCGGATTTTGATACATTGATTGATGCTGCAGAGATATGCCAAAAGAAAGAATTAGAAGTGATATTCTTGATCTGTGGTAAAGGAGAACTTCTGGAACATTACCAAAATTTGGTTAAACAAAAAGGCCTGAATAATGTTGAACTTCCAGGTTGGGTGAATCAAACCGACATTTTGGATGTGGGTTATATCTCTGACATTGGACTGATGGCATATAAGAATGATGATAATTTCAATATGCAGATGCCAAATAAATTTAGTGAGTATCTTTCATTGGGTTTAGCCATTCTTTTGCAACCGACAGGTATTATGCAGAAGGTAATATCAGATAACGATTGCGGTGTAAGATATGAAACCCCGATGGATCTTTATGCCGCTTTGAAAGATCTATCTGAAGATAGAGAAAAACTTGCTAGATTTAAAAGAAACTCCAGATTATTGTTTGAAAGAGATTTTTCAGTAGAGAAGGTTTATAAAGAGTATTCAGAATATATTATTAAAAACGGAAAGAAATGAAGGTAAAATACGTAGTAGTTGGCTCGGGCCTGGCAGGCCTAACCATGGCAGAACGAATTGCATCACAATTGAATGAGAAAGTTCTGATAATTGAGAAACGCCCTCATATAGGCGGTAATGTCTATGATAGCTATAATGAGGAGGGCATTATGGTGCAGAACTATGGTCCTCATACCTTCCATACCAGCGATAAGGAAGTATGGGAATATGTGCTGAAGTTCTGTGAGTGGCACGAGTACCAGCATCGTGTGATGTCATATGTGGATGGTAACTGGGTGCCTATGCCTATCTCTCTTGAGACAATCAACCGCCTCTATAACATGAATATGTCTGAAGAGGAATTGGAAGAGTTTATTGGGAAGAAGAAGGAAAAGATTGATGAAATCAAGAATAGTGAGGATGTGGTTTTAAGTCAGGCTGGTCGTGATATTTACGAGAAGTTCTTCAAGTACTTCACCTACAAGCAGTGGGGTGTATATCCTGATGAATTGGATAAGTCTGTGATATCACGAATTCCTTTCCGTAAGAACCGTGATACTCGCTATTTCACAGATCTTTATCAGGGCAATCCTAAAGGCGGTTTTACCAGAATGTGCCAGAGGATGATTGACAATCCAAACATTATGGTGATGCTCAACACCGACTATAAGGATGTGATTGATCAGATAGAGTATGAGAAGCTGATTTATACAGGCCCGCTGGATTACTTCTATGATTATAAGTTGGGTAAACTATTGTGGCGTAGTATCCGCTTTGAGTACGAGACGCTGGAAATGGAGTCATATCAACCTACTGCATCTTCGCGTTATCCTCAGGATCATGAGTACACACGTATCACTGAGTTCAAGAAGATGTATGGCCAGAAACATCCCAAGACTACTATCTGTAAGGAGTACCCTTGCTTCGGTGAAGAGCCTTACTATACCTATCCAACCAAGGAGTGGAAGGAACTTGCTCAGAAGTATCGTGACCTTGCAGCTCAAGAAAAGAACGTTATCTTCATTGGTCGTTTGGCAGAGTATAAGTATTACGATATGGATGATGTGATTCGTAGAGGGCTTGATGTGTTTAAAGAATATTTCCAGTAAAAAAAGGAATGAGAACTATAACAAACATCCGTAAAATATTTCTAATAACAGTATTTCTTTTTATAGGAATAAGAATTTTTGCACAGACCCCTGTTGTGATAAGCAATAGCCAATCACTACAAGGGCAAATGCGTAAGGCTGGGATTGTTTATGTTATTAGAGGTACTATAGACATGAAAGGAGCCTCTGTTACTGTGCCACAAGGATGTACTCTAAGATTTGAAGGAGGTGCCCTAAAGAACGGAACTTTGATTTACAATAACACATTCATAGAAGGGAATTATAAAATTAATTGTACATGTGAAGGGGTGATAGCAAATGATATAGTAGAACCCCACATGTATGGAGCACGGGGAGATGGAAAAACAGATGATTCACATGCGATACAAGAAGCTATTAACAGTGGGAAGCAGGTGTTTTTTCGTCGTAGTACGTATTTAATTGAGAAACCTATTGTATTCGATAAACAAAACTTTATTGTAGATTTTAATCTATCGACAATAAAAAAGACATCTAAGACGGGCTTTAATTATGTCTACGAAGAATTTGATTTCAATACTATACCCTGTGTAGTTTTGATTAAACCATACAGTTCGAATACGAGTGGTCATATTGTAATTAAGAATCTTATAGTAGATGGAGGCAAGAACAATACCGGTATCCACGCTGTATGGTGCCGTAATGTGGCCTTAGAGAATGTTCGCATTTATGGCGCAACGCGAGGTTTTGTATATAAAGGCTTTACAAATACGTTCCGAGATATAACAATTTGGGATAGTAGCGAAGGCTTTGTGATTCTAGGAGGAAACGCCACATTGTTTGAAAGATGCTTTTCTGCACAATGCGGATGGGATATAAATAAATCAAGTGGCCTTTCACTTTTAGGTTGTTCATCGGATGATTTCAATCCATGTTATAAAATTACAACTTCAAATGTTGCAATGGTTGGGTGTACTTATGAATCGAAAGGCATTGGATTAATCGTAGATAATAGCATTGTTGAAATGTCGGGCGATTTTGAAACACATGTATATGACTCAACAAAAAGCCTTACATATATTAAGGCTTCAAATAATAGTATCGTTCATGCAAACGGGTGTAGATTCCATCTTAGTAATTATTTGAAAAAGAAAGTACCGGATTCTAGTGTATTTGAGGTGTTGGGCAGATCAGTTATAGAGATAAACGGAGCCGTAACACATGGTTCGTCATTAAGAGTTAAGAAGGAAAATGGTGCTAGAATAATAATTAACGGTAAAGACCAAAAGAACGGTTTAAACTAATGATTTTGAAGTTTTTTTTTGACAGGATAGTCTCCTTCATAGGCTTGCTTTTTTTATGGCCGGTATTGTTGGTGGTGGCTATATTGGTGAAGATCAAAATGCCTGGTGGCCCAGCTTTCTTTGTGCAGAAACGTGTAGGCAAAGGAGGTAAACTCTTCAAGTGCCACAAATTCCGTACAATGACTGTCAAACATAACGGAAGTACGGTTTCTGTGGCAGGAGATAGTCGTATAACTCCGCTGGGGGCTAAACTACGCCACTATAAACTTGATGAACTACCTGGCCTTTGGGATGTTTTAATTGGAAACATGAGTTTTGTCGGTCCTCGACCTGATGTGCCGGGATATGCTGATAAATTAAAGGGTGATGATCGGGATGTTTTGAAATTACGCCCCGGCATTACTGGGCCCGCAACGTTGAAATACCGTCTTGAGGATGAGATGATTGCTAATTATGTGGCGCAGAGGCAGAAAGAAGGTGATATTCGCCCAATTCAAGAGATAGCCGTAGAATATAATGATAATGTAATCTATCCAGATAAAGTAAGGATAAATTGTTATTACTATAGGCACTATTCATTTATTAAAGATATACAGATGATATTTTGTACTGTGCTTGGGAAAAACATGAAGTATAATAATGAACTAATATAAATATGGCAGAAAGAAAAACTATTTACCTCTGTCTCGCTCACATGAGCGAAGAGGGCTGGGAACAGAAGTACGTGAAAGAGGCTTTTGACACGAACTGGGTGGTTCCGATGGGGCCTAACGTGAACGCATTCGAGAAAGATCTGGCGGACTTCGTCAACAAAAACGATAACGAAAACGAAAAGCTTGACCGTACGGTCGTTTGCCTTTCAGCAGGTACGGCTGCCGTGCACCTGGCGCTGCTGGCCTGTGGTGTAGGCCCTGGCGATGAGGTGTGTGTGCAGAGCTACACATTCTGCGCAAGTTCTCACCCTATTACATACCTTGGCGCTAAGCCGGTGTTTGTGGGCAGTGAGGACGAGACATGGAATATGGATCCTGTGCTTTTGGAAAAGGCTATCCTTGACCGCAAGGAGAAGACTGGCAAATACCCGAAAGCCATTGTGCCGGTGGCACTCTATGGTATGCCGTACAGGATTGATGAGATTATGGTCATAGGCGAGAAGTATGGAATCCCCGTGGTGGAGGATGCCGCTGAGGGTATGGGTTCACGCTTTGATGGTCAGGTATTGGGTACCTTTGGTAAGTATGGTGTGCTGAGCTTCAACGGCAACAAGATGATTACCACCTCAGGTGGTGGCGCTCTGATTTGCCGCAATGCGGAGGATGCCAACGAGATAATGTGGTATGCCACTCAGGCTCGCGATGCTTATCCTTACTACCAGCATACGGCCATTGGTTACAACTACCGTATGAGCAATGTTTGTGCCGGTATTGGCCGCGGCCAGATGACTGTGTTGGATGCGCACATCGCGCACCATAAGCATGTGCAGGCACTTTATGAGGAACTGCTGAAAGATGTGAAGGGCGTTCATATCCACAAGCAGCCCGCAGATCCTCGCTATGATGCTAACTTCTGGCTGTGTGCTGCAACACTCGATCCAGAGGTGAAGATTCAGGGACAGGAGAACGCATATAAAGAGGTCATCAAGACCGCTGTAGGTGGTGCAGCTGGTGTGATTCATCAGGTGGATAGTGCTACTACAGACTGCCAGCCCAATGAGAATGTGGAGGCACTTCGTGTGTTTATGTTGGGCAAGAAGATTGAGGCTCGTCCTACTTGGAAACCTATGCATAAACAGCCTGTGTATGCCGGAGCCCCGGTATATACTAACGGCATAGAAGAAGACCTCTTCAAGGTTGGCTTCTGCCTCCCGGCTGGTCCATATGTTACGGATGAGGATGTAAAATATATAGTTGAGTCTATCAAGAGTGCCATCGTTGGATAAAAATACTCAAGCATTTCTTACTTTAGTGAGGGCTGGGCTTTGGGAAAAGGAGGCACAGCTCTCGCAATATGGTAGTATAGATTTCAATGAAATCCTCCGATTGACGGAAGAGCAGTCGGTGGTCGGTCTTGTGTCCGCCGGTTTGGAACACGTCTGTGATATAAAGGTACCTAAAGAAGTAGCTTTGCAGTTTGTTGGGAGTGCATTGCAGTTAGAACAACGGAATCTGGCCATGAATGATTTCGTTGCAAAGCTCATAGAGTATCTACGTAAAGAAGATGTTTATGCGATTCTTGTGAAAGGGCAAGGTCTCGCACAATGTTATGAAAGACCCATGTGGCGTGCATCGGGGGATATTGATTTATTATTAAGTGAGGATAACTATAATAAAGCAGTAAAGTTTCTTACTCCCAAAGCATCAACTATAGAAGAAGAAATTATTTCCATTCGCCATAAGGGGATGGTTATAGATTCATGGGTAGTAGAGTTACATGGAACTATGCGTTGCAGACTATGGAAAAAAGTAGACCGCATAATTGATGAAACTCAAAAAGAGGTTTTCTTTGGAGGATCGGTTCGCTCGTGGCTTAATGGCAATACTCAGGTTTTTATCCCGAGGGCTGATGAGGACGTGATATTTGTCTTTTCACATGTTTTGCAGCATTTTTATAGAGATGGTATCGGATTAAGGCAGGTGTGCGATTGGTGCAGACTTTTATGGGTGTTTAAAGACCGCATCAACCAGAATCTTCTTAATTCCCGCTTGAAGAGAGCAGGCGTAATGACTGAATGGAAGACATTTGCAGCGTTTGTGGTTGATTATCTTGGTATGCCCACTTCTGCTATGCCATTTTATTCTGATTCTTTAAAATGGAAGAGAAAGGCAAAAGGTCTTTTTAATTATATTATTTCAACTGGTAGTTTTGGATATAATAGAGATAAAAGTTATTATTCAAATAAACCTTTTATTTATAGAAAGACAAAGTCATTTCTAAGGAATACAGCTGACGGTCTACGTCAGATGACTCTTTTTCCAATTGACGCAAGTATTGTTTGGACAAAGAAGTTCTTTGGTGGTTTGGCGAATACAGCCAAGGGAATAGGATAAATTATTTAGAATTACGCCTTATTATCGATGTAACTTGTTCGTTCTATAATGAAGAAAACAAATATTTTCCGAAGATGCTTTTTAACTCCTTCAAATTCTTATTGATATTCCCGCTCATCTTTGGGCTTTATTGGGTAATCCCATCTAAGTTCAATCAGTGGAGGAAGTGGTTCCTGATTCTTGTCAGTTATCTGCTGTACATGAATTGGAAACCTGCCTATGCTTTGGTGCTCTTTGGAGTTACCATAGTAACGTATGGGGGGGGGTATTTTTTAAGTACAGATGTTGATAGCAAAGAGTCTAAAAACAAAAAAAGGAAACGATTAGTATGGCTGTTTGTTATACTGGGACTTTTGCCGCTGCTCATATTCAAGTACTACAACTTTTTAAACGACAGCATTAGTGAAGGTCTTGTAACAATAGGGTTGCAATTTAGTTTGCCAGGGTTGAATTGGGCAGTTCCTGTGGGAATCTCGTTCTTTACTTTCCAAGCCGTTGGTTATATGTTGGATGTATATCATGGACGGATTAGGGCAGAGAAGAACATAACGGATTATATTTTATTTGTGTCCTTTTTCCCTCAGATAGCCTCAGGCCCAATCAGCACAGCAGACGAATTGTTGCCTCAAATAAAGACAGCAAAGACTTTCAACTTCAACCAAGCTGTAACCGGTTTAAAATATTTGTTATGGGGTATGTTTCTCAAAGTGGTATTGGCTGATAGGGCAGGAATATATGTTGATACTGTATTTGGAACGTATAATAAGTTCTCGGGGGCGGGATGTGTGCTGGCGAGCGTGTTGTACAGTATTCAAATTTATGCTGACTTTGCCGGTTACTCCCTAATGGCCGTTGGATTGGCCAAGACTTTGGGTTTTGACCTTATAAACAACTTTAAGCGACCTTACTTTGCAACAAGCGTATCAGAGTTCTGGAAAAGGTGGCATATCTCGCTGACAAGATGGCTCACACAGCAAGTGTACATTCCGCTAGGAGGAAGTCGCTGTAGTAAGATTCACAACTATTGGAATATACTAGTGACATTTCTTGTGAGTGGTATTTGGCATGGAGCAAATTGGACCTTTATAGTTTGGGGTGCTATACATGGCATTTTCCAAATCATTGAGAAAGCACTGGGTTGGAACAAGAAAGAATCAAAAGGAATAGTTAAGGCATTGAGAATTATTTTCACTTTCGCCATAGTTACTGTGGCTTGGGTGTTTTTCAGAAGTCCGACAATAGGTGATGCATTTAGTTTGATTCGACGGTATGCAACAATAAATGGAAAGTTTATTGCTGACATACAGACACTGTTTCACATAGTGATAGCGATAACCCCGTTGTTGCTGTTTGAATTTGGGAAAGAGTTCTTCCCAAAGTTCTATGGTAAGGTAAGGAGTTTTACGGTCGTTCGCTGGGCGGTTTATTTGGCAGTCCTTGCTATGATTGTGTTAATAGGAGTTCATGATGGTAGTTCATTCATCTATGTAAGTTTTTAGGCTATGAAAAAGTTTATATTGAAAGTTTTGCTGTTCATTGCTTGCGTAGTGGTGATGGATTTCGCATTTGGCCTGTTTTTCTCCTACTTGAGGGCACACGCCAAAGGTGGCAGCACAGCAAACTGTGAGTATATTGCCAATAAGGCTACAGATGATATAATCATTTTAGGCTCATCACGGGCTACACATCATTATGTACCCCAAATAATTGAGGATTCGCTTGGTGTGAGTTGCTATAATTGTGGGGAAGAAGGAAACGGAGTCATATTAGCATATGGGAGATTGAAGATGCTTGCCAATCGTTACAAACCCAAACTGGTTTTATATGAACTAACACCAGGATATGATTATGGTTTTGAAGATCCTAATAGTAAATATTTGGGTTACTTACGTCCATACTACAAAAAAGAAGGTATAAAACAAATATTTGAAGATTTTGACGATAATCTTTCTTGCCTTAAGATGAGGTCTAAGATGTATCAAAACACTTCACGCTTGCTGCCAAATATTGTTGATATTATATTTACAAGAAATAACAATAAAGGATTTGAGCCGTTAGAAGGTAAAATGAAGTTTATACCAGAAATGACAAGAAGAAACGGATTAACAAATATCGATAAAAGCAAATTATCTTATTTGGAAAAAATAATAGACTTGTGTGTTGGCGAGAATATTCCATTAGTATTCATTATAAGTCCAATCCTTAATTATAATAGTAACCAATTGGAATATGAGCCGGCTTTAAGATTGAGCGAGGAGAATGACATAAGAGTTATAAATAATTTGAAGGCTGAAGATATATACCTTAATCCAGAATTGTTTCAAGATGTTAATCATCTTAATGAGGATGGGGCAAAAATTTATAGTCAATTTATCGTTTCTCAGATAAAGAATTATTATAGTTTTAATGTTCCGATGGCGTTATAAGTCTTTTGTGTACATTTTTATGTATATCGGATGGGGTGATTGGTAAGAAGGCAACAGGTCCTAGCGGTAAAAGCATTTTCTTCCCGGCGACGGGAACCATCAATGATGCTGGCATGTTGTTATATAACTCATATGGTAGTTTATGGTCAAGCAGTCTCGTGCCAGATGATCCAACAAAAGCATATTACTTTGAGTTTAGAGAGAATTCACAGAACTACAGTAGCTTTGAACGTATTTTCGGAAGAAATGTAAGGGCTGTGTTTCGTTGATGGAGGCTTCAAGGCAAAAGATATAAGCCAGACGGGTCTGTGGTGGTGCTGGACATCCCTATCGGCCAATGACACACGGTACGAGCCCTGGGGAGCAGCTCGATGATTTTGGAGATGAAGGAGGAGGGCGGATGAGCCCATCGGCCCGTAAGATATTCTGGGGTAATAACTCAAGATGGAGGGCAGTATAACCTTAATGGAGGAAAACAAAATCATCACAGGTCGGAACACCATCAGAAAAACTTATGTTAGATGTTGGAATTTAGTTAGGGCCCTCGTGAGAATACTAGAATAGATGGCCTTTAAGTGAGTTTTTTTATGACTAAAAGTAGAATCGCATTTCTATTTACATTCCTGTTGTTAACGACTTCATGTCTTAAATACTCTAAGCCTTCAGAAGTCGAAGGGACCTGGAAGTCGGTAAAGGAAGATTGGGCCATTACAACTAATGGTGTTAAGACGTTGGAATCCTATGATTATAGTGGGAATTCTTCTGAACTATCGGCTATTCTGAGGTTGTGGAGAACGTCTTTTGAGATTCTTTCATCATCAGAGACCAGATCTTTGAATATGGTGTATTATGACCGTTTTTCTCCGGTGGACGAAAAATACTCAAATCGCGTCCCGACTACTATGACGGTTACGTTGAAGAAGAATAAGCTTAGAGGGAGTGGAGATGCTGTGTGGGTGGTTTCTTCTGTCAAGGGTAAAAGGATGGTGATTGATTATGATAGTGGGACGTTGACGGAGGATAATGCGGATGGGACGGGGAAGGTTGAGGTGAGGAGGAAGTGCAGGTTTGTGTTTGGGAGGTGAGACGCCATCGGCCGGTGGCTGTTGCTCCCTGGCGACGATAATCCTGCCATTCACGTTCCTATCGGCCAATACCATACTTGCCAGTCGCTTGAATCCGGGACGGTGATCATAGAATTCAAAAACACTAAGTACGACCCCGCGACCACTGAGGACTTTTTGGAGAAGTGATTTATATCGGCCTAAGAATTCTATGATTATGGTGGGACTTCTTCTGAACTATCGGCTATCCTGAGGTTGTGGAGATCTTCTTTTGAGTTGTTTTCTTCATCGGAGAGCAAAACTTTCGATTTGGAGTATTCTGACCGGTTTTCGCCGGTGGATGTTGGCTTCTCTTATTGTGCCCTGGCTATGATGGCGGTTACGTTGAAGAAGAATTGGTGTTGTTGTGTGGGTGGTTTCTTCAGTCTAGGGGGAAAGGATGGTGATTGATTATGATAGTGGGACGTTGACGGAGGATAGTGTGGATGGGACGGGGACGGTTGAGGTTAGGAGGAAGTGTAGGTTTGTGTTTGGGAAATGATTTGCTCATACGTCTTTGTCCCTCAATAGGGCGGAAATCCTCACGCGGGCGGATAAGGCAGAGTGGGCGGGCGCTTTTGCATCGGCCTTTCTGCGCGCGGAGCAAAAGGCGCTGTGGCGCGATAGCGACACTGTGCTGGCAGCGGGGATAGATGATTAAAGTTTCTACAATGACACAGGAAGAAAGGTGGCTCAAAAGATATCAGGACGTGATGGACTTTATGGAGAAGAACCATAGAAATCCGTCGAAATACGTTGATGCGGAACGCGGCCTCAGAAACTGGGTCAAGCAGCAAAAGAAGCTCATGAACGCCGGTGCGCTGGAAGGTCAACGCCTAAAGATGTTCAATGAGCTTCTTGGGTTGGGGGAGAGGTATAGGAGGGTGAATCAATATCAGTGAGCGCGGGAGGCTTTGGCGCATGGTGCTGACGCTTTAGCGGCTGCACGATGCACGTGGGGAGCGGAAGGCTCTTTGGGGCAACTCCCCAATGTGCCTGAAGCGGGGAAATGTCTTAAAAAAGAATAATTATTCCAAGGGAATGCAATACAATACAGAGAGAATCGTTAATTTTGCAAAAGAGAATAATAAATTGGCAGAATGCCAACTTTAAGATATGAATGGAAATAGTGAAATATTAAAGCACCTCGGGTATGATGGCGTATTGCTGCCAGTGCCTGAAGTGGATCGTCTGTACCCAAACTACAGGGATTTGAAAAGTTTGGGTGTTGACGAATGCTATTTCATTGCCGGTCACCCAGCAGCGCTGTTTTTCAAGACTCGGACATTTGACCAAGAATATGCTATCAGAATTTCTGAGGTGTTGCATCATGCGTGGAACTATAGGAAAGTTCTGCTGCTTATTGCCTACTCGGATTTTGAAGTAAGGGTATATAACTGCTTCACAAAGCCCACTTACATTTACAATGATACAATCCGTAATAAAGAACTCGCGGATGCGCAGATAATGCTGACTTCTATTGAGGATTCTGAATTTGGTGTATTTGCATCATTATTCTCAAGAGAGGCCTTAGATACTGGCGCTTTGTGGCAAGTCGGTAGAGACAAAATCAAGATTGACATCTCAAAGCGCGTAGATGCTTATCTGGTTGACAGCCTTGACCGGACTAAAGCAGCATTGCTTAAGGACGGACTGAAAGAAGAATACATCCATGCTCTTTTAATCAGGTCTTTATTTGTTCTCTTCCTTGAAGATAAAGGTGCGACAGCCAAAGCGGGTGTTTATGAAACTATCAAGCCTGGTTGCACGACTTATTTTGAATTACTTAAGGACAAAGATGCCACTTATAAGCTGTTTGAAGTGTTGAACCAACGCTTCAATGGTGATATAACACACCTGCACGAAGGTGAGAAGGAATCTGTGAAGGCCCGGCATTTAGATATTGTGAGGAAGTGCTTTCTGGATGGAGATTTGTCAGATAATCCGAAGATGTACGGAGACTGGCGGCTGTTCCGCTTCGACATCATTAAGATAGAGTTGCTTAGTGAGATATATGAGCACTTTTTAGGCTCATCAAAGGCCGCTAAAGGACAGTATTACACGCCAACCAATCTCGTTGACCTGATTTTGTCTGAGAAGTTACCTGCGGATTCGACGAAGTGGGATTCAAGAGTGCTGGATCCTTCCTGCGGTTCGGGAATATTCTTGGTGGAGAGTTATAAGCGGTTAATCAGGAATTGGAAGAATGCCCACCATACGGATTCTATTGATTTCCAGACTTTGCAATCTATCCTCTGCAACAGTATCTACGGAATTGACATAGATGCCACGGCATTGTCGGTTGCGGCTTTCAGTCTGTATCTGACACTAATAAATGAGTTGGATCCCAGGACGCTTTGGGCAGACGATGCTTATATGTTGCCGTGCTTGATACACAGTGATGATACGGAAGGTGACGTGAAAGGAAATCTGTGGTGTGCAGATTCGATTGCGGCAGATTTGACGGCGATGTTGCCTGAAATGGATTTGGTGGTTGGCAACCCTCCATACGGTACTCGACACGATCAGCAATCAATTAAGGATTATTGTCGCAGACAAGGATTCGCTACTGAGATGTCGCTGCCATTCATCCACAAGGTGACCACAGTTTGCCCGAATGGTGAAATTGCCTTGGTGGTCAATATGAAGATACTGACCAACAGCAATGGCACATACGCTACATTCCGCCGCTGGCTGTTGAATGAGGCATACATTGAGAAAATCTATAATTTTTCGATTTTCAGAAATGCACCATCCAATTTTGGCGGCAGCTTGTTCTCATCTGCCAGTACACCAGTGGCTGTGCTTTTCTATAGAGCAATCAGACCAGTACAGCCTTCGCAGAGCATTACCTATTGGGCTCCGAGAACGTATGTAAAATCCAGTTTGTTATATGATATTGTTCTTGACAGTTGTGATGTGAAGTATTTGCCACGTGTGCTTTGTGAAGATAATGATGCCCGTATTTGGAAGATTGGAGCATGGGGCAATATGATGGCTCATCGTGTGGTAAAGAAACTGGATACTGTACACACGTTGCGGGATACTTTCAATGAAAAAGGTTGGTTGTTCGGAAGAGGTTGCAATGCTGATAGCGAAAGACCCGACTTTGTTCCGGATGCCATCCTGAGCTTGAATTTTGGAAGGTACTCTATATCAAAGGATGCCACGCAGCCTAATCGTAAAAGGAAAGCCTATCGCAATAACAAACCCGGAATCTTTGATGCTCCGTATGTTGTGATGAAGGAGTGTCCCGACAACGATGGTGTGATAGCTGGCATTTTTGGCGGGAATGCAATAACGACCACCAGTGCTTTTGTTTTCAATGGAATGAAAGATGAGGACAAGATAGTGCTTGTTTGTTATTTGAATTCCAAACTGGCTAATGCTTTACTATTCCTGACCTCTTCAACGTGGGGAATAGAACGCGAGCGTTTGCTGTTGGAAGATGAAGCGTTGAAATTACCTTCGCCATTTGGTAAGATAACTGCGGAACAAAAACGGGCATTGGTAACCCTGTATAAGCGTATTTGTGGAAAACAGATGGAATTGCTGCAAAAGGGTATTGAAGAGGAAGTTAGCAAGATTGACAAACTATTTTATTCCGTTTTTAGTCTGACGGCATTGGAAGTAGATGTGTTGGAAGATGTGTATAATAATTCTTTGAAGTTGTTTGCACAGCAGGAGAAGGCAGATGCCATGAGACCAGCCAATGATCAGTATCTCACAACATACGCGAAATATTTATGTAAGTCAATCAATGGTTTTTACCAGTATTCATCAACACGGGTATCACCAGAGGTGTTGGCGCCAGATGCTCAAACTCCGCTCAACCTTGTTGTTGTAAGATTTGGAAAGGTAGAGAAGGCTTTGTCGCAGATGGATAGTCAGGACGGACGGAAGCTGATGAGGAAACTATATCGCGCCCTTGTTGCCAAACCGAGTAATGGTATTATTGTTCAGCGAATCTTGCGAGAGTTTAATGAGGATAGCATAGTCTTGATAAAACCCAACCAGCGCCGTTATTGGACGGAGATACAGGCTTTAGAGGACGGCGCATCCATTTTCTCAGAGATACTTTCGATGAAGGAGGCTCAGAATGGGTAATATGGGATTGAGTGGCGATTTTATTTCAGATGCTGGTCTTTCCTTCAAGATGGTATGTCTTCATCTGCTGGAGATGGCTTATTGTGAGGTGCGTAATGCTCGTATTGTCACTTGCGAATGGGATGAGAACGCAATCTCGGAAGTGCTGACATCTAGTATGAATACCAATACTGAAACAATTCAATACCACATTACAGCTATTGTGGAGAAACGCTTGTTGAATGGGGATTTGTATAGTGCTCCTTCATCAGTCGATGATGCCCCGAGGATTGATATAATGATTGGCGGTTTTACATCGGGTCCTAATGTCGCAAGAACCCAGTGTTACATGGAGGCCAAGAATTTGTATTGCCAAGATTTCGTTAAGTCAGGAAACTCGAGTAAGACATCTTCTGTTGCATATGCAAAACGGTATATTGATACAGGTATTGATAATCTGCTGATTGGACATTACCCAGGGGATACGCTTTTGTTGGGATACGTGCTGAATGGAACAGTCCAGCCTGCTGTTGAAATAATTAATGCTCGTCTTGCGTATTGCACTCGGTCTGGGGAAACGATATTGCCTGCAATTCGACCAGAGTTCCCTTGCCTAGTATTAGGATTATCCAATCATCCCAATGGGATGACCATAAATCATTGTTTCTTGCAGTTCTAGATTAATGAGTTCCATATTATTGAAAACCCTTTCAAGCCATCTGAGATCAGAGATCAGGGGACGGTTCTTTGATCCGTTCTTAATTAAGGGATTAAAGTATCCTGTAAGGAATAAAAGTCATTAAGTGATATATGCCGCGACAGGCGAGGAAAGAATCGGGAACGGGTATCTACCACGTGATGCTTCGACGAATCAGAGAGACAGGAACTTCTATACACAATATATTGACCAACGGTCGTGTTCCTCCTTGCAAGGCATAGCTTGAGCAAGTTGTCTTCGTCTTCCTCCCCAACAATGCTCATACGAACATGGCATTGTGTTCGCTCGTGCATCGGTTCAGACGCTGCTTTTGCTTAGTTAGGGACTGTCGCAAATTGATGAAAATTTTATAACAAATTGATTGTTAATGTGTTAGAAATTTTGTATCTTTGATATAGGGAAAAAGAATTCCCCCGAACACCGTAGGAAAGTGAATTTCGGAGGAATCGAACTAAAAGTTACGATGTCAAAAGTACGAAATTTTGCTGAGATTACACCAAATCTCCCATTCTCGGAGTTCAATTTTTATGAACTTTACCGGGAAACGTTTGAAACGAGTGAACTGGGCAGGATGAAGAAGATCCTCCCGCTGCGTGAGATGGCAGAGAGCTTCGGTCTGGTGAACAAGAGCATGGCTCCGAAGCGTGGACGGAAGTCCTACTTCACCCCCGGAAGGGAAAGTGGCACTGATGTTCCTGAAGATGAAGACGCAGATGAGTTTTCCGAAGTTGATGGAGGAGTTGAACGAGAACATTCACTACCAACTGTTCTGTGACATCCTGATTGATCCGACGCATCCATTGACGAACTACAAATTGTTGGATGACATTGCTGCGGAACTGGCTGGAAGCTTGAAGATCCAGGAACTGCTGGACTTGCTGGGCAAGATACTGAAGGAGACTCGGAAGATGGAACGTGATCATGAAGGAGTTAAACTTTTCACGGACAGAGAGAGGCAGACGTTTGACATCATCACGAAGGTGTATCGCCAGCAGCACAACCACTTCCGTAGCGGAGATGCCCGTGAGAGCATTCCGGACAGGATAGTGAGCATAGCCAAGCCCTATGTGAGGCCAATCGTGAGAGGCAAGGAAGTGAAGAGTGTTGAGTTTGGGGCCAAGTGCAACAACATCCTGGTGGATGGGATATCGTTCATTGAGAAGTTGTCGTTCGACGCCTTCAATGAGGGTACAAGGCTGACACACTGCATCAAGATGCACAAGCGGCTGTTCGGAGTGGATGTGAAGAAGATAGGCGGTGACGCGAGTTATGCCGGTAACGCCAACCGTGAACTCTGCACAAGCAACGGCATCCAGACATCCTTTGTCCAGAAAGGCAAGCGCGCGAAGGAGAAACGCGAGAAAGACTTTGTGAGACAGGAACTTGCGCGAGTTCGCGCCACAGCGATGGAGGGATCGTTCGGAACGCAGAAGGAGCATTACTCCTTGCGTCGGATCAAGGCCAGAAAGAAGGAAACGGAGATCTTGTTGTACATCTTCTTCGGCATTCATACGGCGAATGTAGTGCAGTTGGCGGAGAAGTTGATGGAGCAGCAACTGGCGGAGGCCGCATAGTTTGAAAGCTCAAACGGTTCCCCAATGGAGTCCTCGAAAG
>Ga0310690_10004749_pt1 | contig 18991 bp, 17 predicted proteins | sample AusTroGonzalo_MG_2_FD_207661 | JGI IMG/M metagenome (GOLD analysis project Ga0310690, IMG submission 207661) | Bovine rumen microbial communities from tropical cattle in Woodstock, Queensland, Australia - Gonzalo_04 (v2) (version 2) | ecosystem: Host-associated > Mammals > Digestive system >...
AAGCAACTTGCCATCCAGGAACCAAGTATAGTCTAAGCCTCTGTTGCCCTGGTCAACGGCTATCTGCTTTTCGAATGGGTCTTCACGCCAGGCCTGTGGACCACGGACTGCATTGGTTTGCCGATAGATGCAATTATCGTCTTTGGTAAGCATGAAGAACTTTACATACTCTTCGGTCGTGGACTTTTCGGTGGGAATGAATTTCTTCCATGTATCAAAGTCGCCATAGGACTGTACGCCAAAGAGGTTGTTAAAAATATTTTCAAGCATGGTGAGATAAGCAGAATCGGGAGATAGCTCGATTCCCCTATCAGCTTCATATACTTTTTTAAAGGCAGCAACGGTAGAATCAGCTATTGTTTGGTCGTTTACCAGCTTCTTATAAGCCTTCTCAAGGTCGGACTGCACCTCTTTCGACGACTGGGTAATCATGTAGGTGCCGATACGAGGATCCCATTGCCGGGTGGGGAATGGTGCTACGAAGGGCACATATACATCGATGTCGTTCCAGCCATTCAGTTCGTCGTAGTAAGCATACTGTGCGCTGGTCATACCATTCTTACTAACTCCTGTGCTGAGCCATTTTCCTTTTAAAAGTGCCTGCTTCAGGTCGGTTACAATGGCGTGGAGGTCTTTTGATTGCTGCTCGGCGTTCAAGTAGGTAAAACTGTTATTCTCGCCCTCGGGCAGTGAGAAACCGTGGTAGCGATATTCTACCTGTACACTGTTCAGGCTGAATTCGTCTTTGCCATAGTTATCCGATAGTGCCCAAAGGAAATGCGGCGCGCTAATGCTATCCATACGGTTATGGTTCTTATATACATCTCCGGCCAGCGCATAACCCTCGGTATGGAGAATGGTGGGCGCATTCTCGTTTACAAAGGTAAGCACTACCTGCTGCTTGAAAGTGCCCGCAGATGGATTGTTGTGGTCAACCTGTTGGATGTAGTTGAAGTAGTAAGCCTGACCGAGCGAATAATTCATAAACGGCTTCAGGTCGGTTACGTTGTTGATGGACTTCAAGGCTGCAACAACAGCGGGGTTGCCTGCATTACCCGGCACATCCCAGAAATCATCAACCACGTCGACGAGATTATTAGGGCTGTCGGGAATGACGGGCTCAACGGGATTATCTTCATAAGAACATGAAGTTATTAAAATAGTAATACTTAGGAAAGCTGTAAGCATTCCCCAAAAGTTTTTTCTCATACGTTCCAATAGTTTTTTGTTATTTTGCTATTATTCTAAAGTTTATTTGCCAGAGCAATGATTTTTTGTTTCGTTTCGTCGGTTTTCTGTTCATCGATCTTAGCTGTTACCGTGCCGAGGTTCTGGGCGCCCCAGTAGTTACATATGTCGCGGAACTCGGCAGTAGATCCCTCATAAACGCCGGGTGAGTAGGATGACAGCAACTGGGCCATCTTTTGTACCTTGGCAGGCTTGTTCACACAGTACATGCGCTGGATGGGAGCCTGAATCTGTGCGTTCATGGTGAAATAGTAGATGGGCGATGCAAGGACAATAGCCTCGGCTTCGGCCATCAGGGGATAAAGCTCCTGCATGTCGTCCTTCTGGATGCAGGTGCCTTTGCCTGCGTTATGGCAGTACTCGCAGGCCAAACAGCCTGCAACCTTCTTCTTGGCTACGTTTACCAATGTTACTTCGTGACCTGCTGCTTCGGCAGCTTTCTTGTACTCTTCCGCCATCCAGGCGGTGTTGCCGTTCGCACGTGGCGATGACTGTAAAATTAAAACCTTCATAATAGTACCTGTTTAGTTGTTTCTGTTATATAAAAAAATTGTGTCACTTTACATTTTTGTCATGTGGTAGCCCATACGCTTAAGCTGCATGGCTGCACCCATCAGATAGAGCTGGTGCAGACAGGCAACGTAGCCTTCGAAGGCCTCTTTAGTGCCTGGCTCCAGATGTTGGTGCATCAGGGCATTGTAAACGCGCGATGCACACTCGCCGGTAAGCTTCTCGAGCTTGGTGTAGTCGTCGCCCTGTAGCTGTAGCACGTCTTCGCGGATATACTCGTCGAGGCAGTCGTAGCCGCGTTTATCGCGCAAATAAGTATACAGGTCTTCGGTCTTTGAGAAGGTTTCCCACTCATTGTCCCACAGCTTGGCCAAGGCCATGCCAATGTACATCATCCAGCCGAGCGAGGCCGATGGGTAGTTTTGAAACTCTCTGATACCGTCGGGGATATAAGCCTTGGCTATCTCATTCCATTTGGCTTCAACATCATGGCATTCGGGGAAGCGTTCGTCTACTTCGCCCAGCGATTGTAAATACAGGTGTAAATCCTTGCTTAATATATCCTCAAAGTTTTCCATTTGGCTTTATTTCTATATTTTATTTGCAAAGATAATAATAATTCGGTAATTATTGCTAATTTTGCACCGATTTTAAAAAGAAATAAGATTTGCATGAACCAGATAGATACAAAATGGGTTGCCTGTTGGGGTAACGCCACCTCGATAACCAACCGCACAGAGGCTACGTATGCCAAGAATCTCACGTTACGTTATCCCATCCGTATGTGCTTTAGCGGCAGTATGTTACGCTTCCGTTTCTCTAATCTTACAGGCACCGAACCTGTCACGCTCACCAAGGTATTCGTGAACCATACACCAATAACTTTTGGTGGCGAAACCAGTGTTACCCTGATGCCTGGCAAGGAGACTGAGAGCGATGCTATCAGCTATGCTGTGAACCGTGGCGACACCATCAACGTGAGCATCTATCTGGCCGATTTCACGCAGATGAACAGCGGCACGCTTATCACTGGTCCGCTGTCGAAGGGATTCTATAGCTATGGCGACTATGCTGAGGCTGACGAGCTGCCGCTGGACTTGACACGCCACACCAACTGGTTCTACTTCCTGAATACGGTAGATGTGCTCACATCGGCCGAGAACCGTGCTATCGTTTGCTTTGGCGACTCGATTACCGCACAGTCGTGGCCCGACTATCTGGCTCAGCTGGCATTGGGCACGAATACGTCTATTATTCGTCGTGCGGTGAGTGGTACGCGTATCCTGCGACAGTACGACTGCATTACCTATCAGGCTTACGGCTTGAAGGGAGCCACGCGCTTTCCTATCGAGATGAACGTAGCCGGTGCCACCGATGTGATTATACAGCATGGCATTAACGATATTATCCATCCTGTGGGTAGGGATGTTAACCCCTTCCGTCCCTGGAGCGATTTGCCCACAGTAGAGGAGATGCAGCGTGGGGTGGAGGATATCTACGTAAAACCCGCCAAGGCCATGGGACTGAAGGTGTGGAGTGGCACCTTGCTGCCCATTTATGGCTGGCGTACATACAACGAAAAGCGCGACGCCATGCGTCACGCTTTCAATGAGTGGTTGCGAACATCGCCTATCTTCGATGGTTGCATAGATTTCGATGCTGCTGTGCGTAGTGCTGCAAACCCTAAGGCTTTTGCCGATGGTTTTGACAGTGGCGACCATCTGCACCCCAGCGAACGCGCCTACGAGGCGATGGCTCAGGCCTGCCTATCAATACTGGCGTAAAGCTGCTACCAGTTCGTTGTTCTCGGTCTTGGTGCCTATGGTAATACGTAGGCAGTTCTCACAGAGTTGAACACGGTTGCGGTTGCGCACGATAATGCCTCGGTCTACCAGATAATTGTATATCTTTGTAGCGTCGGTCATCTTGGCCAGGAAGAAGTTGGCATCCGTGGGGTAAACCTTCTCGCAGATGGGCAGCTCGTTGAAGGCTGCTATCATGCGGGTACGCTCCTGCAACAGGATTTTTACCCACTGGTCTACCTCAAACGGGTCTTTCAGCGCTTCGAGTGCCTGCTGCTGTGTAAGCTGGTTTACGTTATAAGGATACTTCACCTTGTTTAATATCGCAATAATCTCTTCTGATGCGAATGCCATTCCCAGTCGGATAGCAGCGCAGCCCCATGCCTTCGACATGGTGTTGAGCACAATCAGGTTGGGGTATTTGGCCAGTTCGGCACGAAGTGGCTTCTGTGCCGAAAAATCGCTGTAAGCCTCGTCAACAATTACCAAACCATCAAAGTTCTCAATAACCTTGATGACCTCCTCGCGCACCAGACAGTTACCTGTGGGGTTGTTGGGGGTGCACAGCCATATAATCTTGGTATGTGCGTCGGTAGCGGCCAACAGCTGCTGGGCTGTTACCTGGTAATGCTCGTCGAGCAGTACTGTACGATACTCTACATTGTTGATATCGGCACATACCTTATACATGCCGTAGGTGGGCTCTATGGCCACCACGTTATCCTTGCCTGGCTCGCAGAAACAGCGATAGGGCAGGTCAATGGCCTCGTCGCTGCCATTGCCTAAGAAAATATTGGCGGCAGGTACACCTTTTACCTTGCTAAGAGCTGCCTTAAGCTCCAGCTGCAGTGGGTCGGGGTAGCGGTTGAAAGGCTGGTTGTAAGGGTTCTCGTTAGCGTCGAGAAAAACCCTTGCCTCGCGACCTGCATACTCATTACGAGCACTGCTGTAAGGTGCCAGCGACCATATATTGGGCCTTGTTAATTCTTGAAGTGATTTCATCATTGTCAATTATCAATTGTCAATTGAGCGAAGACGAACGCTCATGGCGTTCTTATGAGCATCCAGCTGTTCGGCTTCGGCCATAAGTTCTACGGCGCGGCCTATGCTGCGAATGCCATCCTCGGTAAGATGCTGGAAAGTGATTTTGCGACAGTAGCTGTCCAGGTTCACACCGCTGTAGGCTGTGGCATAGCCGTGAGTAGGCAGGGTGTGATTAGTGCCGCTGGCATAGTCGCCTGCACTCTCGCAAGCATACTCGCCTAAGAACACGCTACCTGCGTTCACCACCTGACTGGCCAGCTTGGTGTAGTTCTTTACCTGCAGAATCAAGTGCTCGGGTGCATAGGCGTTCGACAGGTCGATAGCCTCCTGCATGTTCTTTACCAGTACCAGGCGACTGTTATCCAGTGCCTTGGCAGCCATCTCCTTACGAGGCAGCAAATCGAGCTGGCGGTTCACCTCGGCCTGTACGTCGAGTATTACCTGCTCGGATGTGGTAATGAGGAACACCTGCGAGTCGATACCGTGCTCGGCCTGCGAGAGCAAGTCGGCAGCTACAAACTCGATATTAGCATGCTGGTCGGCAATCACGCAAACCTCCGATGGGCCTGCAGGCATGTCGATAGCTACGTCGTGCAGACTAACCTGCTGTTTGGCAGCCATCACATACTGGTTGCCAGGACCAAATATCTTGTAAACCTTAGGTACGCTCTGTGTACCGTAGGCCATGGCACCGATGGCCTGAACGCCACCAGCCTTGAATATCTTGCTAACGCCTGCAATACGGGCTGCAACGAGTATGGCGGGGTTTACCTTGCCATCGCGACCTGGAGGTGTGCAGAGCACAATCTCCTCGCAGCCGGCTATCTTGGCAGGTGTGGCCAGCATGAGTACAGTTGAGAAGAGTGGGGCAGTGCCGCCGGGAATGTAGAGGCCTACCTTCTGGATGGCCACACTCTTCTGCCAGCACACTACGCCGGGCTGTGTCTCAACCTTCTTGCCTTTGAACTGCTGCGACTCGTGGAAGGCCTTGATGTTGTAGTGAGCCACCTGGATGGCAGCCTTCAAATCGGGGCTTACCAGTGCCTCGGCTTCGTTCATCTCCTCCTCCGATACAGCCAGTGTGGGCAGGTCTACGTGGTCGAACTTAAGTTCGTACCCTTTCACGGCATCGTCGCCGCGCTTCTTTACGTCGGCCAGCACCGATGCCACCGTGTCGTTGAGCTGCGAAACATCCAAGTGTGGACGCTCCACAATCTTTGCCCATTCCTTTCTATCAGGAAAACGAATAATATTCATATAATCATTTTCTCAATTGGGGTAACCAGGATGCCCTGAGCGCCCATTTCCTTCAGTTTGCCAATAATGTCCCAGAACTGCTTCTGGTCCAGTACGGTATGAACAGAGCACCAGTCCTCGTCGGCCAGAGGGATGATGGTGGGGCTCTTCAGTCCGGGCAGCACATCGATAATCTCCTGCAGGCGAGCCTTAGGAGCGTTCATGCGCACGTACTTCTTATCCTCGGCATCTTTCACGGCCTTGAAACGGAACAGCATCTGCTCCAGTATCTGGCGTTTCTCTTCGCTCATCTGCTTGTTGCCGATAAGCAGTGCCTCGCTCTGCATTACAACCTCAACTTCGCGCAGGTTGTTGCTCACCAGGGTAGAGCCTGATGATACGATATCGAAGATGGCATCTGCCAAACCAATACCTGGGCTGATTTCCACGCTACCGGTGATGACATGGATTTCGGCATGGATATGATGCTGCTCAAGGTAATGTCGAAGGATTCCGGGGTAGCTGGTGGCAATCTTCTTGCCGTTAAACCACTCTACTCCCTTGTAGTCGATTTCTTTGGGAATGGCCAGCGAGAGGCGGCACTTTGAGAAGCCGAGACGTGAGATGATATCAGCATCTTCGCCACGCTCAACGAACTCGTTTTCGCCTACCACACCGATGTCAGCCACTCCACTGGCTACACTCTGTGGGATGTCATCATCGCGGAGGTAAAGAACCTCCAGCGGAAAGTTGGACGACTGCACCAGCAAGGTGCGCTTCGAGGCACTAATCTTAATGTCTGCTTCACTGAGCAGATTCATGGTGTCTTCGAACAGACGTCCTTTTGATTGTACTGCAATTCTTAACATATTTGTTAAATCTAAAATATCGGCTGCAAAATTACAAAATAATTATGAATTATGAATTATGAATTATGAATTATTTGTATCTTTGCACCGTTTTTGCTAACAAAATGCAGTAGATTGATGCTAAAATGGTATAAATATGTCGGTTGCGGAGCGGTTTTGCTATCGCTGGCATCGTGTTTCCAAAAGAAGCACGAACCCATTGTTGCACCCTGGGGGGTGATAGAAGACACCGTAACAGTAACCGATGAGTTTGACCTGCATGACATACAAACCAGCGGCGAGTTGATTATGGCTACCGTGAGTGGTCCGCATACGTATTACGACTATCACGGGCACCACCTGGGCACACAGTTCTTGATTTGTCAGCGTTTTGCCGACTCGTTGGGCGTTCGCCTGCGTGTAGAGGTTTGCCGCGACAGTGCAGAACTGGTTAAGCGTTTTGCCGATGGCGAGGTTGATATTGTGGCATGGCCCACACCCGGCCATATCGATGCCGATACAGCCAAGAACGACCTGGTAAAGGAGTTGCACAATTGGTATCGCCCCGAGCTGATAGCTGCGGTGCAGAAGGAGGAGAACGACCTGCTTACCGTGCGCAAGGTGCACCGCCGTATTTTCTCGCCCATGCTCGATGCCAAAGGTGGCGTGATTTCGCACTACGACCAGTATTTTATGACCTATGCACGCGATATCCGTTGGGACTGGCGCCTGCTGGCTGCCCAGTGCTATCAGGAGTCGACGTTCGACCCGCGTGCCGTGTCGTTTGTGGGTGCCAAGGGCCTGATGCAGATTATGCCCGGTACTGCCGACCACTTAGGTGTGCCGCGTAACAAACTGTATGAGCCCGAGACTAACATTGCTGCTGCCGTGAAGTATATCGGTCAGCTGCAGCGTACGTTTGCCGATGTGCGCGACCAGTACGAGCGTACCAACTTTGTGCTGGCCAGCTATAACGGCGGTGCACACCACATTCGCGATGCCATGGCGCTGGCTAAGCGCGACGGTAGGAATCCGCACCGTTGGAGCGAGGTGTCGCCCTATGTGCTCAAGCTGTCGCAGCCTCGGTATTACAACGACCCTGTAGTGAAATATGGTTACATGCGTGGTTCGGAAACGGTGGATTACGTGCAGCGTATCCGACAGCGCCATGCGGGCTATCAGGGTGTGAAATCGCCTCACATGGGTTTCCATACCAGTAAGCCCCGCAAAGCCGATCAGCGAAAAAGTAAGTACGATATCAAATAAAAAATCCCGCCAATCGGCGGGACTTTTTTTATTTTACTTCTGAACGGGGATTTTGACCTCCGGTCGAGATTGCTTACGTTCGGCAGTTAAAGCAAGCTTTACTGCGCTCACTTAATCGCAATCTTATCCACACGTTTCTGATGGCGGCCGCCTTCGAAGGTGGCGGTAAAGAACTCGTCCATGATTTTACGAGCCATGGTGTTGTCGATGAATCGACCTGGCATTACCAGTACGTTGGCATCGTTGTGCTGACGGATAAGATGTGCAATCTCAGGAATCCAGCACAGTCCGGCGCGCACCTGCTGGTGCTTGTTCAGTGTGATAGAGATACCCTCGCCGCTGCCGCAGATGGCAATACCGGGATAAACCTCACCACTCTCTATACCCTCGGCCAGTGCGTGTCCGAAGTCGGGATAATCAACACTGGCATCGCTCCATGTACCATAGTCCTTGTAGGGATAACCCTTCTCGTCCAGATACTCGAGCACAAACTTCTTGAGTGCGAAGCCTGCGTGGTCGCAAGCTACTCCAACTGTTTTTACTTCCATAGGCGTATAAAATTTAAAAGGCACGGACCGTAATCCGTGCCTTGTTAATTATGCTAACAGGGCTTTAACCTGCTTGTAAACATTCTCACCAGTAAAGCCAAGCTTCTCGTCGAGCACCTTGTAAGGAGCCGAGAAACCAAAGCTCTCCAGTCCCCATACAGTACCGTCGGCACCTACCAAACCCTCGAGGTTTACGGGCAGACCGGCTGTGAGACCGAACTTCTTCACGCCAGCGGGCAGAACGCTCTGCTGGTACTCCTTGCTCTGGCTGCGGAACAGTCCCTCTGAAGGAACGCTTACCACGCGAACCTTTACGCCGTCCTCGCGAAGCAGCTTAGCACCAGCCTCCAAGGTAGAAACCTCCGAACCTGAAGCCAGCAGGATTACGTCGAACTTCTCGTCGCTTCCAGCTACAACATAAGCACCCTTAGTAGCCTGGTTGTAGTCGTTGCCCTCGGGCAGCATATCAATGTTCTGTCGAGAGAAGATCAGGGCTGTAGGAGTATCAACATTCTCCATAGCCATGCGCCAGCAAACGGTGGTCTCCTCGGCATCGGCAGGGCGAACTACCAATACAGAGTTCTTACCGTGGTGGTTCTTCAGCTTCTCCATCAGGCGAATCTGTGCCTCCTGCTCAACAGGCTCGTGGGTAGGTCCATCCTCACCAACGCGGAATGCGTCGTGGGTCCAAATGAACTTAACAGGCAGCTCCATGAGGGCAGCCATACGTACGGCGGGCTTCATGTAATCAGAGAATACGAAGAAGGTACCGCAAGCGGGGATAACACCACCGTGCAGAGCCATACCAATGCAGCAGCAAGCCATGGTGAGCTCGGCTACACCAGCCTCGAAGAATGCACCGCTGAAGTCGCCACGAACCAGGTCGTGAGTCTTCTTCAGGAAGCCGTCGGTCTTATCAGAGTTGCTCAGGTCGGCCGATGCACAAATCATGTTAGGCACCTGCTCGGCCAGAACCGACAGTACAGTAGCACTTGCACCACGTGTAGCAGCACCAGCCTTCTGCTCAACCTTGCTCCAGTCAATCTTTGGAGCCTTGCCGCTGAACCACTCCTCCAGCTGCTTAGCCTGCTCGGGATGACCCTTGGCCCACTCAGCCTTCTCGGCATAGCGCTCAGCTACAATCTTCTTCAGCTCCTCGGCACGCTTAGCGTAAAGCTCCTGAACCTCGGGGAAGATCTGGAATGGGTTCTCAGGATCGGCACCCAGGTTCTTCATGGTGTTGATGTAAGCATCGCCACCGAGAGGAGCACCGTGAGTAGCGCAGTTGCTCTCGTAGCTGCTGTTATCAGCCTTACGAGCACCCTTACCCATTACACAGTGACCGATGATGAGCGAAGGACGCTCCTTCTCGGCCTGAGCCTTCTTGATGGCCTCGCGAATCTGGTCAACGTCGTTACCGTCAATCTTCTGTACGAACCATCCCCAAGCCTCGTACTTCTTAGCGGTATCTTCGCTGGTTACTACCTCGGTCTTGGTTGAGAGCTGAATATCGTTAGCGTCGTAGAACATGATGAGGTTGTCGAGTCCCAGATTACCGGCAATACGGCCAGCACCCTGTGAAATCTCCTCCTGTACGCCACCATCGGAAATATAGGCGTAGATAGTCTGGTTCATGACATTGCCCAGACGAGCCTTCAGGAACTTAGCGGCGATAGCAGCACCTACAGCGAAACAGTGACCCTGGCCAAGAGGACCAGAGGTGTTCTCGATACCGCGCTCAATCTCGCGCTCGGGGTGGCCTGGAGTTACCGAACCCCACTGACGCAGGTTCTTCAAATCCTCGAGTGTGTACTTGCCGATGAGGGCGAGCTGGCTGTACAGCATTGGAGCCATGTGTCCTGGGTCCAGGAAGAAACGGTCGCGACCCTCCCATGTGGGATTCTCAGGATCGTAAACCAGGAACTCACTGTACAGGGTGTTGATGAAGTCAGCACCACCCATAGCACCGCCGGGGTGACCCGACTTTGCCTTTTCAACCATCGAAGCAGCGAGAATACGGATATTATCCGCTGCCATGTTCATAACTTTGTTGTCGTTCATAATGAATAATTAATTGAAAAACGTTAATTTTGGGGGCAAAGATACAAAATTATTCCGAAACACATCACTGTTTCGGAATAATTATTTGCTCTAAACCTGAAAATTAGTTTAAAAATGACACTTATTGGTTGAAAACTCCAATTTTTACCTTAGTTTTGTCAGTGTCGGATGTCATTCGGCAGGTCACGGTGCGTGTCTCGCCCGGTGCTAATGTCAGGTAGTTGTCGCTCCAGTAGGCGGGGCAAACCAGCTGGCCTTGTTCGTCCTTGGCTGTCAGTCGAATCATAAAGGCTACCTTATCCGTCTTGTTGCTTACGGTAGCTTCGTAGCCATCGGCTACGGGCTTTACAGTCAGCTCTACATTGTTGGTACACATAGCATCCAGCATGGCATACGAGGCGTAGTGGCTGATAGGTGTGTTCACCCAAGTGGTCTTGCTCCAGTCGTAAGTATCTTTCTCGGCTACGATAAAGTACTCGTTGGCAGCCTTACCATCCAGCTTCAGGAACAGGAAGGCGGCTGGTGCCTGGGCCATATCTACGTCGAACACTTTTACTACTGTGCCGGCAGCTACCTCAACCTGTTTGCTGTCTTCGGTGGTATCTGTACCTTTCAGCAACTTTATCTCGGCTTTCACATTGGCAGGCTCCAGCGTCTCGTTTACGGCATACACAGCCTTGGTGTAGTAGTCGTAAATAAGTTGCACAGGGGCGTTGGCCTTCTTCACACCGTAGTAGGCGGCGTTAGGCTGCTTGTAGTAGTCGTACAGCTGCCAGTATATGCCCGGGCGTGCACCATTCAGCATCCATTGTATAATGCCGGTAGTGTGAGGCCAGCGCACGCGGAACGACTCGAACATGGCTTTGGTGCTCTCGTAGTTCAGCATGTCGGCACGACGCAGGTATTCGTCAATGTCCTTGGCATCGCCAAAGCGGTGGTTAATCACTTCGCTCAGCTGGCGTAGCGAGTTCATGTCGCTCTCCGATACAGTGCACAGCTTGTTCCAACGCTGGTCGATGGGGAAGAGGTTCTTGCCCAGCATTTTCTCGAGCGACTCTTTTACAGGCAGCTGGGCGCCAATGCCCGTCTCGGTGTTAAAGCCAAAGGCACCACCGGGGGCTTCGGGCAGGTACCAGTAGTTGGGGTCAACGTACTCGTATGGACCGGCCATCTTGGTACCCGATGGTCCTGAAATCTCGCTCTTCTGGTCCTTGGCCGATGTGAGGTAGTCGCGATCGTCCTCGGTGCTCAGGAACGCCTGGTATTGCTTCTCCAGCTCGGGCTTGGGCAGCATGTCGCTACCCACAAACCAGCCGATGATAGAGGGGTGATAGCGCAGCCACATCACCTGGTCTTCGAACGACTTGGCTATCAGGTCAATGGTCTCGGGGCTCAGAATGCCGCCGTACAGGTCATCGCAGTGCGAGCCCAGGTAGTTTTCCCACTCCCAGTGGCAGCTCCAGCCCACCAGAATCATCAGTCCCAGCTCGTCGCACAGGTCGTACAGGTTCTGCGATGTGCCCCAGAAACCCTCCAGGCGTACGGTGTTCATGTTCATGTCGCGTACGTATTCCAGTTGCAGGCGGTTGGTCTCAGGCGTGTCGCGCAGGTAGATATCGTCGGTCCAGCCGGCACCACGCAGCAGCACCTTCTTACCGTTGAGCGTAAAGGCGCGGTAGCCCTCGTCGGTCAGGTAGCTCTTGATTTCGCGAATACCAAATCGCACATCCTCGATGTCCGATGTCTCGCCACCCTCGGCAAACTCAATGTGCAAATCGCACAGTTCGGGCTTACCCATGTTGTGGCACCACCACAGTCGGGGCTGCTCCACGTGTATCTCGGTGGGGGCTACAAAGCGTTTCTTCTCGCCGGCACCCAGCGTTACAGGGTAGCTGAACTTGTGCCCGTCGGCTGTGCCCTGCACAGTGCCTTCTACAGGCTTATCGCTCAGGTTTCGCAGCTCGGTCGATACCGTGAGCCAGGCTTCGCCCAGTGTCTCGGTGTTTACGCGTGAGCGTACCGCCGAGTGCGACACAGCCACGTTGCCGCAGGTCTTGATACGCACCTCGCGGAATATGCCCATACTCTCGTCGGCAGGACGCGGATTCCAGTCGGCAAAGCCTATGTTGGGCTCGCCGGGCTGTGCGCGAAACACCTCCACCTCCAACTTGTTGTCGCTGGCTATCTGTGGGGTTACATCAAACTCAAACTGGCGGAAGGCGCCGAACATCGTGGCGCTGTCGGCTATCTGCTCGCCGTTCAGCCACACGTTGGCGCGATAGCTGATACCGTCGAAGTTCAGTACCGCATGCTGCCCCTCGCTCAGCTTGGGCAAACTGAATGTGGTGCGATACTTGGCGTGATCGCCTACTTTCACGCTATCGGGATTGGCGCCGTTGGCGGTGAGTGTTCCCATCAGGGTGCCAGGCACCTGGGCTGCTATCCAGCCGTCGGCCGTCTCAACCTCCCATTTCATCTCTTCTGTATGTTGTTCTGTACAAGCTGTCAATGCTCCCATGAGCATCGCCCCAGCCAAAATCATTTTATAATTCATAATTCATAATTCACAATTCATAATTCGCCTGCGCCAAGCATGGCGGCGTTAGGCAGTGTCGATGGTTCTATGCGTGTGGCAGCAACGTTCTCGGGGTAGGGGAAGGTTGCCAACTGGGCCCTCATGGGGGCTTCGAACAGCGGGAAAGCGCTGGCTATGCCGCCGCCAATGATAATGGCCTCGGGGGCATAGGTAAACAGTACGGCTTTCATGAGCTGACCCACGTTCTCGCCAAACTCCTGCCACACAGCCAGCGCCTCTGCGTCGCCAGCCTGGGCACGCTTGCCAAAGTTGGCACCTGTGTCGCCGTGTAGCTTGCTAAAGAATCTGCTGCTGCAGTAAAACTCGTAGTCGGCATCCTTAAAGGGCAGCGAGCCAATCTCGCCCGCACCGGTGTTTACGCCGTTATACAGCTTGCCACCTATAATAATGCCTGCGCCAATACCAGTACCCATGGTTAGTCCCACCATGTGCTGTGTGCCACGACCCTCGCCATAGCGCCAGGCGCCTAAGGCAAAGCAGTTGGCATCGTTGTTTACGGCTGTGGGCACACCAAACTCGCGCTCCAGCGCCTCCTTCAGGTGCACCTCCTGCCACGATGGTATATTAGCTACGTTATATACAATACCCTGCTCGCAGTCAACCACCGATGGCACCCCCACGCCAATGCCTGTTACCTCCGGGCGCATCAGCTGGGCTATCTGTCGCTTCAGTTGGTTCAGCACCACCTCTTCGCTCTCTTTGGCGGGGCATGGTTCTATCACGGTGTTTACCACCGTAGCTCCGTCGGTTAGTCCAACACGCATGTTGGTACCGCCCAAATCAATCGCTATTTTCATTCTTGTAGGTAACGTTAGCTTGGTTCAACATGTTACGATAGTAGGCCTTTACGTCTTTCCAGTGGTAGAAGGGGTAGCAGTCGGTCTTAATGGGAACCGATGTCTCGTTCTCGTTCATCAGGAACTTCACTAAGATATCGTCCGAGCCCTGTTTACGGAAGAATATAAGTTGAATGTTACCAGCCATAGGTATCAGTCGGAAAATAGAGAATGTATTGTGCAGATTCTCCATATCGTCGGTACCGTTAATGGCCTCCTTCACGCCTAAGATAAACGAGAATGGCAATACCACGCTGTCGTGCCCAAAGCGCAGGCGCACCTGCTTCTTGCCCGATGCAATGACTTGGTCGGCCTCGTTCAGGAAGTTCTTAAGCAAGGGGTATATGGCGTAGTAGTTGGGGCGCGAACCCGGCATGAGTCCTTCCCACAGGCACCAGCTGGCGTTGTAAACGTAGAAACCGTTAATCAGCTCGTCAACGGTAAAGAGGTCGTTAAACGAGAGTTTCAGCTCAGGCAAACAAGCCATGTTCGATGCAATGTTCCACAGCGCGTCGGCAAATTTATAGCCGTCTATAAACTCGCTGGCCTGCTGTGGGTTCTTAAACAGCAGCTCTATCTGGTGGCGTCCGTTCAGCTTCTCGTGGCGGAACTTGTCGAGCTTTTCGTACAAATGGTCGTCAATGCCCTTCTTAGGTATGAAGATGCTGTCGTTAGGAATCAGGTAGTACATGTCGTGTTCGCTGGCATCCATACTCACGCTAAGCTTGGGGTTCATGCTCTTCAACTCCTGACAGAAGTTAGCCATCGAGAGCATACATCTGCGTACGGTCGATGAGTTAGCCTTTACCTCTACTGGCTGCATCAGCAGCTGTGGGTAGTTGGTAGCCAGTCGGTGGGCAATACCTTGGTGTTGGCGTGCCCCCAGTGGTGTCAGGTCGCCATCGCGGTGCCAGGCGTCGGCAGCTGCCAGTTTTACACGTTGCAGCACTTCGCGCCCCTTGTCGGTTAGCCAGCCGCGGGTTTGTGCAGTGTCCATCTTGCCTACTACATACTTGTAGGCATCGTCGTCGGTCATGTAACGAGCGCCGTGACGCCCATAATGGCTCACGTAAAAGGGTTCGTAGCCTGTGGGGGCAGGTGTTACTTTACCTGTTGGCAGTGGGTAGTTACAATAGTTTCCGGTGGCCAGTTCCATGTGAGCCAGCAGTTCGGCCTTTGAGGTTTGTGCCTTAACAGGCGAAAACGCAAAACATCCGGCAATCGTGCCGATGATAATAAGTTTGTTAGTAATCATAAAATTGTTTTAAAGGTTTATATGAAATTTACGGCGCAAAGTTACAACTTTTTTTGAAATAAGCAACACTTGCGCCCAAATTTTTGTATCTTTGCGCCATATTATAAATAAGTAAGGTATATACAACATGAATATAGCAATCGTTCAACACACTATCCGCTATAACGATGTGCCCTGTAATCTGCAGCACCTCAAGGCGTTGATGCACCAGCATGCTGGGGCCGATGTGTATGTGCTGGCCGAGACGTTTGCCACCGGATTCCTGGCCGAGGGCAGTGCCGAGCAGGCTGGTCCGCAGTCGGAACAAATCTTGGCGTGGATGCAACAGCAGGCCAGTGCGCTCAATGCCGCTGTGGCAGGTAGTGTGGCTACACGCGACGCTGAGGGCCGCCTACGTAACCGTTTGTATTTTGTGCGCCCCGATGGCACTTTCGATTATTACGACAAACGCCACCTGTTCTCCTATGCTGGCGAGACGCGCGATTACGTGGCAGGCAGCCGCCGCGTAGTGGTATCCTGGCGTGGTGTGCGTTTCCTGTTGCAGGTGTGCTACGATTTGCGTTTTCCTGTTTTCTCGCGTTCGCGTGGCGATTACGATGCCATCATCTACGTGGCCAACTGGCCTGCAAAGCGCAGTGTAGCCTGGCAGTCGCTCTTGGTGGCGCGTGCCATCGAGAACCAGTGTTTTGTGGTGGGTGTGAACCGTGTGGGTAGCGATGCCGCTTGCCAGTATGCAGGCGGTTCGGTGGTGCATAATGCCTATGGCGATGTTATTGCCCAGTGCGCACCCGGTGTTGAGGCTGTGGCTGTTTGCCAGCTCGATATGGCAGCCCTCGAGCGTTTCCGCCATAAGTTCCCCGTTCTGGCCGATGCCGATACGTTTACTTGTGCCTGATGCTTTTCGGCTCTACGTGCACGGCAATGTGTGTGTCGGCTCCGTAGTGCTGTCGTAGTATGTTTTCCACTTGTTCCGATTTCTCATGGGCATCGTGCAGCGTCATGTTATCGTCCATCAGTATGTGCAGCTCTATGGCATAGTGGTTGCCCAGTCGGCGTGTGCGCAGTGCGTGCGGCTCTGTTACGCCTGGTACCGATCCTGCCAGCTGTAGTATCTCGTCCTCCACAGCGTCGGGTAACGACTGTTCCATCAGGTCGCCAATGCCGTCGCGCAGCAGGTCGATGGCCACTTTAATGATAAACAGTCCCACTACGAGCGATGCTATCGGGTCGAGTACCGTGTAGCGCTGGCCCAAGAAAATGGCGCCGCCAATACCTATGGCTGTACCTATCGACGAGAGCGCGTCGCTGCGGTGGTGCCAGGCGTTGGCCTCTACCGCCTGCGAGTTCAGCTGGCGTGCCTTGCGCATCGAGTATCTGAACACCGCCTCTTTCAGCACTACCGACAGCAGCGCCGCCCATAGCGCTAACAGTCCCGGTGCCTCCAGCTCGCCACCCTTGGCCCACAGTATCACCTTGGTTAGTCCGCTGTACACAATGCCCACGGCAGCCAGCAGCAGCGCCACGCCAATAATGGTCATCGCCAACGTCTCGTATTTGCCGTGCCCGTAGTCGTGGCTCTTGTCGGTAGGCTTACTGCTAATGTGTACAAACACCAGCACGATTATGTCTGTTACAAAGTCCGATAACGAGTGTACTGCGTCGGCCACCATCGCTGCACTATGGCCCACGATGCCCGCCACAAACTTAAACAGCAGCAGAATCACGTTTACCGCGCCCCCCGCTATCGTTACCTTATATATCTCTTTGTTCCTTTCCATTTATGGTTTGAATTTTGTCGGCAAAGATACTAATTCATGAGAATAATGCAAAATAAATCCCGTTTTTTTTGTCAGAATGAAATAAAAACATTACTTTTGCAGCGCAAAAATAAATATTCGGGGTGCTGAGGCTTGTGCCGAAGCTGAGAAAATACCCATAGAACCTGATACGGGTAATGCCGTCGGAGGAATGCAATATGAAAGTAATAATCAACAACAAACAACACGAGACGCAAGCTACAACTGTATCTGAGCTTGCCGCCCAACTGCAGTTGCCCGCCAAAGGTGTGGCAATAGCCATAGATAATGAGTTGAAACCACGTAGCTCTTGGGGCGAAACACCTATCCAAGAGGGCGCCAGTATCACTATTATCAAAGCTGCATGCGGGGGGTAAGGCCGATGTTACAGTTTATATCACATTACACAGAGCAGTATAGCTACATGGACAGTATCCGCCTGGCATTAGCTGGCGGATGCCGATGGATACAGCTACGCATGAAGGACGCTACCGACGACGAGGTGCGCCCCATTGCCGTAGAAGCCCTGCAGCTGTGCCGGAAGTTTAATGCTACTTTTATTATCGACGACCGTGTGGCGCTGGTACGCGAGCTGCATGCCGATGGTGTGCATCTGGGTAAGAACGATATGCCTATAGCCGAGGCACGCCGTTTGTTAGGCCCCGATTACATTATAGGCGGAACGGCTAACACCATCGGCGATGTGAAGAGCCACTATGCTGCCGGAGCCGACTATATTGGCTGCGGCCCCTTCCGCTTTACCACTACCAAGCAGAAGCTGTCGCCGGTGTTGGGGCTCGACGGTTATAAGCGTATTGTGATAGAAATGCGTGCGGCGCATATCGACCTGCCCATCGTGGCTATCGGCGGTATTACCAAAGAGGATATTCCCGCCATCTTAGCCACAGGCATCACAGGTATCGCCTTGAGTGGTACGGTGCTGCGCGCCAGCAATCCCATAGACGAAATGAAACACTTAATAAGCATTATCAATCATGAGTAAATTAGTTATTGCAGGACGGGAGTTTAACTCTCGCCTTTTTCTGGGCACAGGCAAGTTCAACAACAACGCGCTGATGGCCCAGGCTATCGAGGCTTCGGGCACAGAGATGGTGACCGTTGCCATGAAACGTGTGGAACTAGACGACGCAAACGACGATTTGCTAACCCACATTACGCAGAACCCACATATCCAGCTGCTGCCTAACACGTCGGGCGTACGCAATGCCGAAGAGGCGGTGTTTGCTGCACAGATGGCTCGCGAGGCATTTGGCACCAACTGGCTGAAGTTAGAGATTCATCCCGACCCACGCTACCTGTTGCCCGACTCGGTTGAGACCTTGAAGGCCACCGAGCAGCTGGTAAAACTTGGTTTTGTGGTGCTGCCATACTGTCAGGCCGACCCAACACTGTGCAAGCATTTGGAAGAGGCTGGTGCGGCTACAGTTATGCCGTTGGCTGCCCCCATTGGTACTAACAAAGGACTGCGCATGAAGGATTTCCTGCAGATTATCATTGACCAGGCTACGGTTCCTGTTGTGGTTGATGCAGGTATAGGCGCACCCAGTCATGCGGCTGAGGCGATGGAGATGGGTGCCGACTGTGTGCTGGTAAACACCGCCATTGCTGTAGCAGGCAATCCTGTTGCTATGGCCGACGCTTTCCGCCAGGCTGTTATCGCAGGCCGACAGGCATTCGAAGCTGGTCTTGGTGCCATTGCCGATAATGCCGAAGCCTCGAGTCCACTTACGGCGTTTCTTAATTCATAATTCACAATTTTTAATTCACAATTCATAATTCATAATTCACAATTATGATAAACGATCACAAAGCATACGCTCAGCGAGAGAAAACCTACATGCAGGGCCAGTTGTATCCCGACGTAAAGGTGGGTATGACCAAAGTAAACCTGACACCAACGGTTACTCGCGACGAGCAGGGTAAT
>Ga0310690_10004750_pt1 | contig 18985 bp, 15 predicted proteins | sample AusTroGonzalo_MG_2_FD_207661 | JGI IMG/M metagenome (GOLD analysis project Ga0310690, IMG submission 207661) | Bovine rumen microbial communities from tropical cattle in Woodstock, Queensland, Australia - Gonzalo_04 (v2) (version 2) | ecosystem: Host-associated > Mammals > Digestive system >...
AGAAGTATGAGGGCAACGTGGCTGGTAAGGCTCTCGTAGCTGCTGGTCCTAAGCTCTAAGCTTTAGGTCCTAAGACATAACGATAAACAGGCGTCTACACGAAATAGTGCAGATGCCTGTTTTTTTTACTAACCATTAGAAACAATGAATCTGAAAGAGAAATACCGTGAGTTTAAAGAGTGGCAGTTGCGACCTTATCAGGTGGCACCACTCTCACAGGAAAAACATACCTGTGCTACCTGCGGCACCAGTTATCAAGGTAATTATTGTCCACGATGCGGACAGTCGTCACGTATCGGTCGCTATTCGTTGAAGACGGCTTTCCTGTTGTTTCTCGATGTCTGGGGACTGGGTAATCGTGGTATGTTTCGTAGTATCCGTGACTTGTTGTTGCGTCCAGGCTATATGATTCGTGATTATCTAGGTGGAATGCAGATGGCTTACTTCCCGCCATTTAAGATGTTCTTCCTCTTGGCTACATTGTCAATCTTGGTTAATAGTGGTCTTAATATAAGGGGTGAAAATCAGTTGGAGCAGGCTGTGCAGACGTACGAGCGGAGTTTCGATATGAATATACAGACCATTCCTGCTGAAGAGAATGCTGCTGTGGAGTCAGGTGAAGGTAAAGCAGATGTAGAACTTCAGGATAGGATTAATGGTAGTGCCCGTGCTTTTTTCAGATTCCTTATCGACCATCAGACAATTATTGAACTAGTTTGGCTGTTGGTGCTCTCCTTGCCTCTTTATGTGCTTTTTAGAAAATGTCCGGCTATCCCAGACCTCTTTTATACAGAGTTCTTTGTGGCGATGGTTTATATTACCAATTTGATGAATATCGTATCGACGATATTTAGTTTCTTTTGTGTGGATTTGGTCATTATAGGACTCCTTCCTCCGTTATTGAGTATCATTGCACTCAAGCAGTTAAGCGGTTATTCGTATCTTCGTACTATTTTTGGCCTCGTCGCTTCATTTGCTATTATCTCAATAGTTGTGATGATTATCATGGTGCTATTTGGCGTCGTGGTAGGCGTGATGATGGCCGTATAGGTATATTAAAAGCGCATTTTTACACGCAACAACTTGATATAAATCAAGAATATGCTATGTTTGCGCAAACGAAAGCGTTTGTAGTACACTTGTTCTGTAAAATTATTTATACCTTTGCAATGTAGTCGTGATGATTACACACACGTTATTCATTAGGTTAGTAGTTTTATAGAATTAAGGTAAAGATTATGTTATTAGATTTTCAAACAACGTGTGTGTTGGTATTAGTGGTTATTTCCACAATTCTAAGTGTTATCACTTTGATGAATACCAACATCCGTTGAAAGGAGCGCGGGGTGAGCGATTCATACCGCGCTCTTTTTTTGTTTATGACGCTTGAACTTGTTACAGAGTGGTAATAAAACCATACAAAATCCTAAAAACAACTTAAAATGAAGGCAATAATGATATATTTTGTTTAATAATAAGGTGAAAATGTCCGATTTTTGTAGATTTGTGCTTAACTTTGTAGCCAAATTGTTTAAACAAGATTAGATGAAAAGACTTTTTGAGCCGTTGTGCGTAATGCTCGGAGCAATGCTGACGCTGACTTCGTGCCTTGGCAACGACGATAGTGACACTACGGTATATAGTGATACTGCTATTACGGCCATCACACTTGGTACGTTGAACAGGTATACACATACTACTTCTACAGATACTGGTAACGACACTATTATTAAGTCGACATTGACAGGATCGGCTTATGATATGGTTATTGATCAGTATAGTTATCGTATCTACAATAAGGATTTGTTTCCTTCTGGTACGGATTTGGCGCATGTTACCATCAGTAGTATCTCTACTGTGAATAATGGTATTGTGACAATTAAATCACTTACCAGTGACAGTGTTCGCGTGATTAGTACTAGTGATTCCCTTGATTTTACTTCTTCTCGTGTGTTCCGCGTATATTCATCGGATTTGGAAAAATATCGTGATTATACCGTTTCACTGACTATAGATGAGAATTCAGGTTTGACCTTTGAATGGAAGAAACAAGACATTCGCTCAGACCTGCAGGGTTGGACGGCTAAACATCTTGTGGCTTTTGGTGACAGTGTTCAGTTGGTAGATGAGAACGTTGTAGCGAATGATAGTTGCGCCTTCAGGTTGAACGGCACAAATATAGAGTATTCAGAAGACTTAGTTGAGTGGACTGTAAAGGGCTCTGCTAGTTTGAGGCAGCTGCTCGGAATGGGCACCAAAGGACTGTTTGCTATGAATAGCGATGGAAATATCGTTATGTCTGAAGATAACGGTGCCTCTTGGCAGAACGAACAGCTTGATGAGGCTGCATCGTTATTACCATTTACAGATATGGCAATGACAGTATGGGATTATGCACCTCTGGATTCAACTGATTATCTGCTGCTGGTAGGTAATGACCAGCAGAACAACGTTCGTGTATGGCGAAAGATTTATCAGTATGGCGGTCCTACTAAGGGTGGAAAATGGGTGTATATGCCTGTTGATTTGAATAATCCTTATGTGTTCCCTTTGCAGCAGAACCTGTCGCTAGTATATTATAATAATGTGGTATTGGCGCTGGGTAGTAACAAGGTCGTGTATCAGTCAGCAGACCAAGGTATCACCTGGAAAGAATCTTCAAAATATGCATTGCCTTCTGGACTTCAAGGGACGATAGTCAGTATGGCGACTGATAGCCAGAACCGCTTGTGGCTGCTTACTGATGCTGGTGAGCTTTGGATAGGTAAGAAGTATTAGAGATAATGAGTGAGATACATCATAAAGATTGTTTGTTGTGGGTGAAAGTACTAATGGTATTTCTCGCTTCTCAATTTACACTTCTCACTCCTCTCTCTGCTCAAGATGAGCCAGAATATAAGATGGAAGTAGGAGCCGGTGTCGGCTTAATGAACTATCTGGGTGACTATAATGGCAATATTCTGAAGCAGATGCAGCCCATGGGAGGGCTGGTGGCTAAATATAAAATGAACCCCCGTATGGCGTGGGCGGCTACGCTTAATTACGGACAACTTAAAGGAGAGTTAGAAAATAGCGATACATGGTATCCTAGTACCACAAATGCGCCTGCTGATTTCTCGACGAAGCTGGTGGACTTTAATGTGAAGTTCGAATACAATTTCTGGCCTTTTGGTACAGGACGTGAGTATCATGGCGCACAGCCGTTGACGCCTTTTATTAGTCTCGGTAGCGGACTTGCTTTTGCGAATGGGGACAAATCGGTGGTGGCTTTCCAAGTGCCTATCGGCTTTGGCGTGAAGTGTAAGTTGAAAGATCGCTTGAACCTGACGGCAGAATGGTTAATGCATATTTCAGGTAGTGATCGCTTGGATGGTGTTTGTGACCCTTACGGTATCAAAAGCAGTGACTTGTTTAAAAACACTGACTGCTACACCACGCTGCAACTCTCGCTGACTTATGAGTTTATGGAGAAGTGTAAGACTTGCCATAACGACAGGGAGTGAGAAAATTGAAAAAGTAAAAAAGTAAAAAGAAAAAATATATGACAGCAGAACTGGATATGACGCGCATCCCGCAGCACATTGCCATCATCATGGATGGTAATGGCCGTTGGGCTATGGAACGTGGCAAGGAGCGCACTTACGGTCATCAGGCTGGAGTAGAAGCCGTACGTTGCATTACATCGGAATGTACAAGGCTGGGTGTAAAATTCTTGACGCTCTATACTTTCTCTACAGAGAACTGGAATCGCCCTGATGATGAGGTTGCAGCCCTGATGGGTCTGGTACTTACATCACTTGAAGATCAGATCTTCATGAAGAACAATGTGCGTTTCCGTGTTATAGGTGACTTAGAGCGACTGCCTGAGGTTGTGCAAAAGAAATTGCGTGAAACCGAGGAACATACGGCCAAGAATGATGCCATGACCATGGTTGTGGCATTAAGCTATTCTTCAAAACTGGAGATTGTCCGCGCTATGCAAAAGATGGCACAGGAAGTAAAAGACGGCTCTCTCTCTGTTGATGCTATTGACGAGAAGACTGTAGATCAGCACCTGTGGACCAATTTCATGCCAGATCCTGATTTGCTTATCCGTACGGGAGGCGAGGTTCGTATATCAAATTATCTGCTTTGGCAGATAGCTTATTCGGAACTCTATTTCTGTGATACCTATTGGCCCGATTTTAATGAGGAGGAGCTGCATAAAGCCATTAAGAGTTTCCAGAGTCGACAGCGTCGCTATGGTAAAACAGAGGCCCAGGTGGAAGCTGGTGAAAAGTAAAAAAGTAAAAGGTAAAAAAGTAAAAAGCAAAAGTGAATATAAAAGCGATCACAAAATGGTTAAAGGTAACGGTAAAAGGTGTTTTACCTTTTTACCTTTTCACCTTTTTACCTTTAAGCGTCAACGCGCAGAACAAGATTGTCAACCCAGATATCTCATATGCCGGTACGCCTCGACAGTGCGAGATTGGAGGTATTACTGTAGAGGGTGTTGAAGGGTATGAGGATTTTGTACTTATCAACTTGTCACAACTCAGTGTGGGTCAGAGAATAGAAGTTCCAGGCAGTGAGATTACTGAGGCTGTGAAACGTTATTGGAAGCATGGATTGTTTTCGGAAGTGTCTATTACAGCAGACTCTATTGTCGATTCTAAAATATACCTTTGCATCCATTTGGCTTTACGTCCTCGTATTACCTCTATTGAATATCATGGCGTGAAGAAAAGCGAGCGTGAGGATTTGGAGAATAAGTTGGGTATGGCTAAAGGCATGAGCCTGACGAAGAACCTTATTGACCGTGCAAAGATTCTAGCTACGAAATATTTCGATGATAAAGGTTATAAGAATGCTGCGATAGATATCCGCCAAAGTGATGATGTAACTGGCAAGAATCAGGTGGTACTCGATGTCTATATCGATAAGAAGGACAAGATGAAGGTTCGCCAGATTATCTTCGATGGCAACGATAAGGTCGTTGATAAGAAAATCAAAGGCGGTTTCTTCTCTAAGGGAGCTTTTGGTAAGATTCACGAGGCAGGGAAACTTGCTAACTTCTTTAAAGCTAAGAAATTTACACCAGAGCGTTATGATGAGGCTAAGCAGGCACTTATCGATAAATATAATGAACTGGGTTATCGTGATGCTACCATTATAGAAGATTCTGTGTGGACAGTTGATGATAAGCATGTTAGTGTTTACGTTAAGGTGGAAGAGGGCGAGAAGTATTATCTTCGTAACATCTCTTGGGTAGGTAATACGGTTGCTAATACTGATGCCTTGAATAAGACACTCGGCATGGCTAAAGGTGATGTCTATAATCAGAAGCTTATGAGTAAACGCTTGGTAGAAGACGATGATGCCGTACATAACTTCTATTATAATAATGGTTATGTGTTCTCTAGCGTTGAACCTGTTGACATTAATGTGGTGGGCGACTCTATCGATGTTGAAGTGCGTATTATAGAAGGTCCTCAGGCCCATTTGAATAATGTGCGTATCTTTGGTAACGACCGCCTCTATGAAGAGGTGGTACGCCGTGAGCTCCGTACAAAGCCTGGCGACCTCTTCTCGAAGGAGTCAATCATGCGTTCGGCTCGTGAAATTGCTTCTATGGGCTATTTCGATCCGGAATCTGTAAGTCCTGATGTGAAACCCAATGGTGAAGATGGTACTGTGGATATCAATTGGAACTTGGAGCAGAAAAGTAATGACCAGTTGGAACTCTCACTTGGTTGGGGACAGACAGGTATCATTGGTCGTGTAGGTGTTAAGTTTAATAACTTCTCATTGCGCAATCTACTAGGTAAGAACAAACTGTGGCGTGGCTTCCTGCCTGCTGGTGATGGTGAGCAGGTAGGTCTTAACTTCCAAACCAATGGTCGTTACTATAGTTCTTATAGTGCTAACTATTCTACAGGTTGGTTTGGTGGCAAGCGTCCTAACGCTTTCAACGTTGGTGTTTATTATTCTAAGCAGAGCGACGTTTCAAGTACGTATTACAACTCGGCCTACATGAACAATATTTATAATTATATGTATGGTACGAGTTCGTATAACAGTAGTTACTATAATTATGACAGCTTCCTTGATGACGATAAATATGTAAAGTTGTTGGGTATCTCTGTAGGATGGGGTAAGCGTCTGCGCTGGCCTGACGACTATTTCCAGTTCTCTGCTACCTTGGCCTATCAGCGTTATATGCTGAAAGACTGGCAATACTTTATCATCTCAAATGGTAACTGTAATAACATCAACCTGGGATTGTCATTGACACGTAACTCTACTGATAACCCCCTGTTCCCCCGTCATGGTTCTGAGTTCTCTCTCTCAGTTACCCTTACGCCACCTTGGTCATTGTTTGATGGAAAGGACTATAAGAATATGGCCACACAGGATACTTATACCTATAATAACGAGCGTTGGCAGAGTGAGCAGGCCTCAAAGTATAAGTGGGTAGAGTATCATAAATGGAAGTTCAAGAGTCGTACCTATACGTCACTTACAAGTGGTCAGAAGTGCTTTGTGCTGATGACGCGTGTTGAGTTCGGACTGTTGGGTTCTTACAATAAATACAAGAAGTCACCATTTGAGACCTTCTATGTTGGTGGTGACGGTATGAGTGGTTATTCAACTAGCTATGCAGAGGAGACCATTGGTCTTCGTGGTTACGACAACGGTTCTATTTCATCTACAGCCTATGTCAATGGTGGTGAGTGGAGTGGCAGTCGTTATAGTGCTTACGATGCCTATGCCTATGATCGCTTCACATTGGAGCTTCGCTATCCTTTCATGCTGGGTAATACAACAATTTATGGCCTTGGTTTCCTTGAAGGCGGTAATGCTTGGGCTAAGACACGCGACTTCAACCCCTTCGACATGAAACGTTCTGCAGGTGTTGGTGTACGTATCTTCCTGCCTATGGTTGGTCTGATGGGTATCGACTGGGCTTATGGTTTCGATAAGGTCTATAACGGTGGATGGCAGCGTGGTGGCGGTCAATTCCACTTCATCTTAGGACAGGAGTTCTAAAGAAGACTCAAAACTATTAAACCGTACAAAAGTTTTCACGTCTAAGAAGTATAACACTTAAAATTGACGATTATGAAGAAACTGTTTTTATTACTTGTTCTGTGTGTAGCAACAATGTCTATGCAGGCACAGAAGTTTGCTTTAGTTGATATGGACTATATCTTCAAGAATATACCTGCCTATGAACGTGCTAATGAACAACTATCGCAGGTGTCCAAGAAATGGCAGGCCGAAGTGGATGCTTTGATGACTGAAGCTCAGACCATGTATAAGAACTATCAGAACGAGGTCGTATTTCTCTCAAAAGAGCAGAAGCAGGCAAAGCAAGATGCTATTATGGAAAAAGAGAAGCAGGCTGCAGATTTGAAGAAGAAATACTTTGGTCCAGAAGGTGAACTTTTCAAGAAACGTACAGCATTGATGAATCCCATTCAGGAAGAGGTCTATAATGCTATTAAGGACGTGGCAGATCTTCGTGGCTATCAACTTGTGCTCGACCGTGCCAGTGATACAGGTATTATCTTTGGTTCGCCTAAGATAGATATTTCCGATGAGGTGCTCCGTAAGTTGGGCTACTCCTATTAATTTATTCGAATAAGTAAAGTCAATCGACAACAAAAGTAATAACAAATAAATAAAAGAAAAATGAAGAAATTTATTATCTGCGCTATTTGCGCAATCTGCGGTTTCACTACCGCTAATGCACAGGCTAAGTTTGGTCATGTGAACACACAGGAGATTATTCAGGCAATGCCAGAGTTTGCTGCAGCTCGTACAGACATCGAGAAGCTCACGCAGCAGTATGATGCAGACCTGAAGTCTATGCAGGAAGAACTTCAGAAGAAGGCTGAGGCTTTTGAGAAGGAAGAGGCTACTCTGCCCGAGAATATCAAGACCCGTCGTAATCAGGAGCTGCAGGATCTCTATCAGCGCATCCAGCAGACCTATCAGGACAACCAGCAGGCTTTGGCAAAGGCCCAGCAGGAGAAAATGCAGGCTATCACAACTAAGGTACTTGACGCTATCAAGGCTGTAGGTCAGGAGGGAAGTTTCGTTTATGTTATGGATATGAGCGCTGGTATCCCCTACATTAGCACTACGCTCTCTACCGACGTTACTGCTCAGGTAAAGGCAAAACTTGGTTTGAAGTAAAGGATTATTTGTCTAAAAATAGTAAGGCCTGCATTCGTTTTTGTGATGCAGGCCTTTTTGTATTATATAAACGTAAGAATTTTGTATATTCTATAAATTCTTGTTTATAATGATATTGAACTTGAAAATATTGACCTATCTCATAGAAAGAAAACAACTTGATTTCTTTGCTTTTTCGAATCCTTTTTGTAAATTTGCAGACCAAAGAAACATGGGTAGTAAAGTTATGGTATGATTATGCAATATACCATAAAATGGTGATTGTAGCTTTCGAAAAAAATAGGTATCTTTGCGCCCTCAAAAGTTTAATTACAAATGATGATGACCCAAAAGAAAACACTTCTGCTTCTTGCTTTTTTGTGGCAAGGGATAAGTGTGTGTTTGTTTGCACAGGATGACAAGCCTTCTTCAGTCCCCATGCGTCAGGTTACACCAGAGCGTCCACAAGGTATGGTACGCGAAGGTATGATCGTGTTGCAGGGTGTTGTGAAGGATAGTCAGGGAGAAACCTTACCAGGAGCCTCAATTAGGGTAAGAGAGTCAAAGGGTGGCGCTACGGCTGACGAGAACGGCGTTTTCACTTTGTCTGTTCCAAAGGGCAAGACCGTTACGATTGATGTCTCGTTTGTGGGCATGAAAACCCTCACTAAGACGTATGACGGCAATCGTAACCACACTAATTTGGTTATCACCCTTCAGGATAATACCCAGTTGAACGATGTTGTGGTAACAGGACTCTTCGATTACAAGTCATCAACGTTCACCGGTTCGGCATCCAGTTATACACAGGACGACCTGAAGATGATCAACGGAACGAATGTGCTTAAGGCCGTTCAGGTACTGGATCCTGCATTTGTAATTGAGATGAACGATATCAATGGTTCTGACCCTAACCACCTGGCAGACATTACCATCCGTGGTAAGGCATCCTTCGGTGGACTGCAGGGTGACTATAGCGGCAACCCCAATTCTCCGCTCTTTATCCTCGATGGTTTCGAGGTTAGTCAGCAGCAGATTTTTGACCTTGATATCAATCGTATTAAATCAGTAACCGTGCTGAAGGATGGTACAGCCAAGGCTATCTATGGTTCAAAGGCCAGCAATGGTGTTATCGTGGTAGAGACCATCCTGCCTCAAGCTGGCAGACTTCGTATCAATTATACCGGTGACCTGAACATAGAAGTCCCCGACCTCACATCTTATAATATGTGTGATGCAGCCGAGAAGTTGCAGGTTGAAAAAGCAGCCGGACGTTATTCTTCTGTATCGCCTTACTATCAGGCCTTGCTTGATGAGCAGTATAATGCCATTGCTGCCGATATTGCCAGTGGTGTGAATACCTACTGGCTCTCTCAGCCCCTGCGCTCCGGGGTAGGACAGAAGCATACTGTCAATATCGAAGGTGGTACGGAGGAGATGCGCTATGCTGCCAGTCTGATGTATAATAATGTGGAAGGTGTGATGAAAGCCTCTGGTCGTCAGACCATCTCAGGTAATATCAACCTCTCTTACCGATACAAGCAATGGTCGTTCCGCAATTCACTTACGGTGACGGGCAACAGAGCCGATGATAGTCCTTACGGCTCCTTCTCAGATTACGTATCCATGAACCCCTATTTCAAGCCTACCGATGAGAATGGCAACGTTCAGAAAGTGCTTGGCTATTTCACATCGCCTGGTGCCAATGGAAGCACGCTTACCTATTATAATCCCCTTTATAATGCAACGATAGGCACGAAGAATTTCTCGAAATACACGGATATCAGTGAGAATATGTATGTAGAGTTCCGTCCGTCTGACGAATGGCGCTTCACGGCACGTGTGGGCTATACCCATCAGAACAACAGGCGTGAAGACTTCTACCCTGGTGATCATACCCGTTTCAATGATTGGACGGGCGACCGCTATTTCAAGCGCGGAAGCTATACCATCACCAATGGCGAGAGCAATAGCATATCCGTGGACGTAACAGGTCATTACTCACGTCAATGGGACAAGCATATGCTTCTCTCTAATGTGGCCTATTCACTGCAGTCCACAAATTCCTTATCTGACGGTATGACGGCATGGGGATTCCTTAACTCCCATGTAGACTATATCACCTTTGCCCGTCAGTATGCTGATGGCGGCGTGCCTTCAGGCAGCGAGAGCAATACCCGCTCCTTGGGACTTACCGGTGCCCTCAACTACTCTTATAATGAGCGTTACCTCTTCGATGTCAGCCTGCGTTTCAACGGCTCTTCCGTCTTTGGCAGCAACAACCGCTGGGGAACCTTCTGGAGCGTGGGTACAGCCTGGAACCTGCATAAGGAGGACTTCATGAAATCAGCCTCATGGCTCACGCTCTGTAAGCTGCGTGTTACATACGGTCTGACGGGTAACCAGAACTTCTCGCCTTATCAGGCCAAGGCCACCTATAAGTTCTATGATTCCATCGTCTATGACAATATCTCTGGAGCCTACCTCATGGGAATGCCTAATCCCAATCTGAAGTGGCAGCAAACGGGCGACCTTACCATCGGCTTAGACCTGGGTATCAGCAATCAATTCAATCTGCGCTTCGATTATTACAACAGTAAGACCCACGATGCCCTTACCTCCATGTCTATCCCCTCATCTACGGGTTTCACAAGTTATATGGAGAACTTGGGTAATGTGCTGAACCGAGGCATTGAGGCCACGGCCAACTGGCGTTTCTATCAGGACGGACAGTCGTATATGAGCCTCACGGGTAGTATAGCACATAATGTCAATGAGGTGGTGGAGATCAATGAGGCACTGAGCACGTATAACCGCGAGCAGGATTCTCAGTTGTCCACCCTGCCTATCATCCGTTACGAGGAAGGACAGTCAATGACGGCTATTTGGGCCGTACGTTCTTTGGGTATCGACCCTGCAACAGGTCGTGAGATGTTCCTCAAGAAGGATGGCACGACGACCTACGACTATACCACCGATGACTACGTCATTGCCGGCGACTCTAATCCCAAGTTCCATGGCACCTTCGGCTTTAATGGTGAATTCCGTGGAGCAGGTCTTAGTCTACTGTTCAGCTATCAGGTAGGTGGCGACTATTACAACCAGACCCTTGTTGATAGGGTTGAGAACGTGAACATTGCCAATAATGTTGACCGTCGTGTATTCAGTGATACGTGGAATGCCGTAGGCGATATTGCTCGTTATAAGCATATCTCCAGCACGCCATCCACCACTTATGCCTCTACTCGTTTCGTGCAGCGTAATAACATGCTGCAGCTCACCACGCTCTCTGCTTACTATGACTTCAAGTATCAGTCGTGGTTGCAGAAAGCCCGTTTGGAGCGCCTCCGCCTGACATTCTATGTCAACGATGTGCTCCATCTGTCTACTGTTCGCGCCGAACGTGGTGTTAATTACCCTTATGCCCATACATTTGCATTCTCACTTGCAGCAACATTTTAACGATATGACACACAGACTAAATAATCATCATCACAGAAAGGCTACAGTTAACAGCATGATAGCCTTGCTGTTTACCGCCAGTTTCATGCTCTCTTCCTGTAACGACTGGCTTGATGTGCAACCACGCTCACAGGTGGAAGACACGGAGCTGTTCTCTTCCGAGCGAGGCTTCAAGGAAGCCCTTGCTGGTGTCTATTCATCTATGGTGTCCACGAATACCTATGCCAAAGATCTGACCTATGGCTTCATCGGAGTGCTGGGTCAGGAGTGGGACTATTACTATTCCTCACAGTATAATGATGTGGCTACCTATGATTACGATGCAGCCTATCCCACAAGTTTCATCCGTGGTATCTGGACCACAAACTATTCTGGCATATCCAATGCCAATAACCTGCTGGCAAATATCGATGAGAAGGCTGGTTTGTTTGCCACCGATAACTACGAGGTTATCAAAGGCGAGGCCCTTGCCCTCCGCGCATTCCTTCACTTCGACCTTCTGCGTTGTTTCGGTGTGAGCTATGCCGTTAATCCCCAGCAGCCATCCATCCCTTACAGCACCAAACTGGCCTATACTGTTTCGCCACAACTCAAGGTAAGCGAGGCCGTTGAGGCTATCCTCCAGGATGTCCTTGCTGCAGAGACACTCCTGAAAGAGCACGACCCCCTCGTTACGGGTCGAAAGATCACGGAGACCGTGGATAATGGCTACCTGTACAATCGTCAGTTACACCTTAACTATTATGCCGTAAAAGGTCTTGAGGCCCGTGTACGCATGTGGAAAGGCGACTATGCAGGTGCTGCTGCAGCGGCTAATGAAGTGATGAAGGCCGAAGCCTTCCAGTGGGCTACCGTCAACGACCTACAGAAAGGCTATGACCGATGCCTTGCCCACGAGCATCTCTTCGCCCTTAATAACCTGACGTTGACCAGCAGCGTGGCAGAGACCTATTTCTCTGACAGCTCACCTTATAGCTTTGCTGTGACCCGTGACCGCTTGCTCGATTACTTCGACAATGCCACGCAGGACTATCGCTACACCTTCCTGTTTAAGTCGGGCTCTTCTACGCATGCCAACAACCGTTACATCACGAAGTACGATGAGCCCAGCAGCGCCAGTGAGTTCTATTCTAACAAGATGCCCCTTATGCGCTTGTCTGAGATGTATCTCATCAAGAGCGAGGCCCTTTATCGTCAGGGCGATACCGACAGCACCCTTATCGTGCTTAACCAGCTTCGTGCGGCACGTAACCTGACAGCCCTTGCTGCCTTACCCGCCGATTTCTTCACCGAACTTATCCATGAGTACCGTCGTGAGTTCTTGGGCGAAGGTCAGCTATTCTTCCTCTACAAACGACTCAACAGCGCCAATATCCTCTATTCCGATGTTAATGCCGTGGCAGACAAGGTATATACTTTCCCCTTGCCCATATCCGAGACCGAGGCCGCTTATAGGGAACCCAATAAATAAATGTGAAGCATGAAAAGATCAGTAATATATTATATGATGGCTGCGCTGTTTGTCCTGACGAGCTGCGAGAAAAACGAACTGGATAGTTTCGACACCAGCTATAGCGCCCTGAATATTTGGGTAGGCACTCAGACGGGTGCTATTTACGACCATGCCATCCACAACTATTCCTATGCCTACGAGGAAGGCGCCGTGACGTTCTATGCCCAGGTGAGCGGTGTAGTGACTAGTTACGACCGCTCGTTCCGCCTGGAAGTGTTTGGTAAGGATTCTGCCCTTGTGGCTCCTACGGTTCGCACAGAGACCTATGTCATCCCTGCTGGCAGCATCGGAGGTAGCTATAAGGTCTATTTCAATACCCAGAAGCTGTCCAGCAAGACCCTCTTCTCTGAGACCGACGGAGAGGTACAGTTCCGTGTTGTTCCTAACGACACCTTCGCCATCGGTACAGAAAAACATCAGCAGTTCACCGTGGTGCTGAAGAATTATCTGGCTAAGCCCGCCAACTGGGACAGTGCCAATTATCCCCGTGTGCCCCTGAGCAAGTATTTCGGCACTTATAGTAGGGTGAAATATCAGTTTATGATTGAGCACCTGGGTCTCATTGACTTCGAGATCAATTATAACGCGCAGACCTCTTACGACGAAAGCACCAATGTTATCTCTGTTGCCTATGCCGTCTATCTCCGTCAGTGTGTACAGCAAGCACTTGATACCTATAACAGCACCCACAACATCCCGCTTACAGACGAGTTTGGCGTGCCCGTGACATTCTAACATTATTACCTATCATCCATTACCCATCACAATGAACAGACTTCCCTTTACCCTTTACCGCATACCCTTCGCCATCATTGCTGTGGTTGCGATGCTTATGACCTCTTGCTATAAAGACGAGGGCAACTATGACTATCACACCCTCGACCAGGTGCGTATCGACACCGTTGGCACGGGTATCCTGTCTGAATATGCCATCATGCGTTTCGACACCCTTGAGCTTCATCCTGATGTGACGTTCAACGGACAGAAGGTTACCGATGGCGATGACAGTCCCCTCGACTATCAGTGGACCATCTTCAGTGCTGTGACCGGAGCCAGTGGCAGCACCGTTGTCGACACCATTGGCCATACACGCAATCTGAAAGCCGTTATCAGTCGTACGGGCGGTAATTACTACGTGCAACTCGTTGTTACCAACCGTCGTGATGATATCCGTCAGTTCCTGCGCATCCCCATTTCTGTGAGCGAAGTGTTCGATGGCGGATGGATGGTGTTCTACGAGCGCAATGATGTGCCAGAGACGTCAGACTTAGCCTTGATCTATAATCCCTGGACAAAGCTCAACGCCAATTACAACCGTTATTATACCAACCTCTATGAGACCACCAACGGCACCCTGCTTCAGGGAAAGCCTATCCGTTGCCTTGATATAGCCGTATCGCTCTCGTCGGGTAATAACTATGTAGGCCTATGCACAGACAAGACCCTGGTAGGCGTCAGCGAGAATGGTATTGAGCTGGCCGTAGCCTTCGGTGAATTCTTCCATAATGCTCCTTCCGTAGAATCGCCTACATGGTATGGCGAGCATGGCTCTGGTGTGATGTCGGGTCAGAACTCCGAAGTAGTGATCAATAACAACAAGGTCTATACCAACACCTATTCATTCAGTGCCACCGAGGGCCGTAACACCCGTTTCGGCGTGGCTAAGTTTACCGACGATGTCGTTGGCACGCTGGCTCCCTGGAACTCGGAAGTGCCAAGCACGCTCAACTATGGCGTGGTGGTTTATGACCAGACCTATCACTGCTTCCGCTATGCCGCTTATAATGAGGCCCGTCTTCAGCAGTTTGGCGCACAAGACACGAATCTGGCTGCCTTCGATGTGAACAACACGGGTATGGAGCTCTTGATGGGCGATTGGGGACGCGGCGAGAGTATGGGTACCACCATCCGTCCTTACGACTACCTTATCATGTCCAAGGGCAATGCGCGCTATCTCGCTGTGGCTAATTTCGCCACTACCACACCTGCCGCCACCAATATCGGTGTGCGTCTGTATCCCCTCGACGGCATTTGTCCGGATATCCAGAATATCACCTCGTTTGCCGCCAGTCATGTGGGTAGCTTCGTATATTATGCTGCCGGTTCCCGTCTTTATAACCTCGCCTACGATAGCCAGCAGCCCGCCAGTGTGGCTTGGGAGGCCCCTTCTGCCGACGAGGTCGTTACCTGTGTGCGCATCATGAAATATTATCACGGCACCGTCTATGGCTACGGCCTTGTACCCCGTGCCGACAACCTCGTACATATCGCTACCTGGAACGAGACAACCCGCGAGGGTAGGGTATATCAGTATCTGATCAATTCCGCCAGCGGTATCCTCAACACCACCAATCACTATGAGTATCCCATTCCTGGCCGTGTAAAGGATATGGCTTGGAAATTCTCTATGCAGTAAAAAGACAAACACAGAATAATAAACAACTAATATTCAGAAACGATGAAAAGAATTGTTACAATTGCCATGTCACTTCTGGCATGCATCACCATGATGGCTCAGGGTATGGTTTTCGAGCCCGAGGGCACCACACTTGAGCAGGCAGCCGTAAAGGCAAAGGCCGAGAACAAGATGATTTTCCTTGACTGCTTCACCACCTGGTGCGGTCCTTGTAAGATGATGGCCAACACCGTGTTTCCACAGGAGAAGGTTGGTGCAGCCATGAATCCCAAGTTCGTGAATGTGAAGATCGACATGGAGGGCACGTATGGTGCACCCCTTGCCAAGAAACTCCAGATCACGGCTTACCCCACGTTCGTGATTTTCAATGCCGACCTGCAGGAAGTAGGACGCTTCCTTGGTGGCAGTCAGGCCGATGAGTTCCTGAAGCGTGTTCAGGAGAAGAGTGCCGATAACTCTTCATCAGCCCTCAAGGCCCGTTGGGAAGCAGGCGAGCGTAATCCTGAGTTCCTGATGACCTACCTGAAGACCCTCACGGCTACTTATAAGACACAGGATGCCAATGATGTGGCTGAGGCTTTGCTCGAGGGCAAGGAGGCTACATTTGCTGCCGACAGCACCCTCAGGAAGATCTTCCTTTCCAACATCATCAACCCCTTTGCCAAGTCGTTTATCTATACGGCAAAGAATCCTGCCGACCTCTCTGCTGTGGTAGGCTCACGTGTTGTTGAGGGTAAGGTAGCCAGCGTATTGGCAGGTTATCAGGCTAAGCTCATCATTGAGAAGGATAATGGCGAGGTAAGTCTCGATCAGCAGCAGTTTGACGCCTTCCTCGCCCTGCTGAAAGAGCTCAAGAGTAAGGAGGCCGAGCACTACCGTCTCACCACCCTCATCACCCTGGCCGAGAAGCAGAAGGACTATAAAGGCTTCATTGGCTATGTGAAGGAATACCTGGCAAATAAGGATCTGGATGCTTCCGATATGCAGTTGGCTCAGTGGACCAAGCTTTTCTCTGCCCCCGATGCCGATAATAAGCAGAAGGAAGAGATGAAGAATATCCTGAAGAAGCGCATTGCCGATATAGAGTCAGGCAAGCGTCAGGCAGCTACACAGGTAGGCAATATGCGCCTCTCTCGTCCCACCGACGATCTCCTGCGTATGATTGTTGATGCCCTCGACGGCAAGATGCCCCAGCAGCAGAAATAAGTCCTGCTCATCATAGCATACAAAAAAGGCTCAGATTTTTCCGAGCCTTTTTTTATTATTTCTTTGTTTCTTATTTCACCATCACTTTTCTCACCGTGCCGTCGGCATAGCGGATAATGTTCAGGCCCTTGCGTATAGCCTTGCCCATGCTTGTGCCGTTAGCATTGTAAGTACCGACGACCTCGCTGCAAGCCTTTGCCGTCTCAATACCAGCTGTGTGATTCTCTTGACTGATGAAATGCAGTGTGGCGTTCACGATGGCAAATTTCTTATTGAAAATCAGAGCGAAGCTGGCCTTGTAGTCCTTACCCTCGTCAACGCGATACGATCGAGTGTATTTTGTTGTGGTGCCGTCACCGTTGTCCCATTCCCATATTACGTTATGGTATGATGTTTCTGGAGCACGACGACTAAAGCTCTCATCCGTTCTGCTGCCACCAATGGTAGATCCTCCAATTGAGTCCGAACTGTTCTCGTCATAGACCTTCCAGTAGTCATAGAAATAGTAGAACACGGAGTCTGCCGTATTGTTGATTTTGATGCTATATACGGCGGGGTAGGCGTTATGGCCAGCCACATTATCCCATCCACCGTTGTACTTGGTGTATTCACCGTCAGCATCGCGCCATCCGTCGTACCATATCTCATTGAAATAGGCATTATACGAGCCATTGCCGTTTAGCCCGTAGATGGTCAGCTCGCTGGTACTCTGTGCCCCCAGTGCATTAAGCACAGCCGTTGTGTCAATTAGCGAATAGGTGAGTTCTGAATTCTGGTCAATGATATTCAGTGACATATAAGCCTCCACGTTGATGGTCTTTACCAGTTCAGGACCCTCCACTGTGAAACTCACGCTATACGAGTCATTATTTTCAGAAACCGTTTCAGCACTGAAAGTAGCTAGATTCACGGCCGAGAGTTTAGCCCCAGTGGTGACAATCTTATACTTATGACCTTCCACGAAATCATAGTTGAAGATAACGTCCGTGCTGCCCTGTGCCGTTGCCACAGCCTGTACCGGCTCTGCGGCATCATCTATAAAGAGGTTGTAACTCACCTCAATGACATTCAGGAAAGTCAGTGTATATTCGTTAGGATTACTGTATGTCAGCACGATGCCCTCGGTCTGTAGTTCTTCGATACCCGAGTACACCCTTCCATCGTTAATATTCCATGTGGCTGTACCCCATTCAAAACCCTGTGCGTTGATGCCCAGTGTGATCAGTAATGCTGAGAGTGTAAGTAGAATTTTTCTCATAATGAATTAATTTTTTAATTAGACAGTTTTGTTTTTATTGTTGTATATCCTGATTTTTTTCAGTGCAAAGGTACTCATGTCCCTTATATTCTGCAATACCATAAACAGTGTACTCCATATCCCATATCGATGGTATTTATGCACGCTTATCGTAAATGTTGTCACAAAGGTACGAAATAATCTGTAATACAGAAACGTTTATGATAAAAAAACTCAATTCATTTCGTTATTTGGGAAAATATGTCTAATTTTGTGCCTTGAATCATTAGACTATTTATACATACAAGATATGAAAAGAATTTTATTGACAATATTCGCATGTATTGCGTTGACAGCGCAAGCACAAGAGGCGCAGGTGGATGAAGTAATGTCTGGAATGAACACTCAGGTCATCAGGTTCGGCTATCTGAGTTACGATTCTGCATTGAAGGCTATGTCTGAATATAAGGAAGCACAGTTGAAACTGGACACGTTGCGTTCTGCTTATCAACTAGAGATGCAGCGCGTGGAGAACGAGTTCAACCGCAAATATGAGGATTTCCTGGAGGGTCAGAAAGACTTCCCCCGCACAATACTCCTAAAGCGTCAGACAGAGTTACAGGAGATGTTACAGAAGAATCTGCAGTTCAAGCAGCAGTTACAGCAGGAGCTGAAGCAGACAGAGGCTCAATTGATGGCTCCGTTGCGTATTCATTTGAATGAGGCAATTGCTGTCATAGCTCGTGAACATAAACTGGCTTTGGTGGTCAATACGGATGCTAATGCCTGCCCATTTATTGAGCCGATGATGGGGGTTGACCTCAATGAGATGGTTGTTCGAAAAGTGGAGAAGAAATAATGAATTTATCACAGGTTCCTGGTCCTATAGGTATCTTTGACAGCGGTTATGGCGGACTGACCATCCTTCATGGCATCCGTCAGTTGTTACCTGAATACGATTATCTGTATCTGGGTGATAATGCGCGTGCCC
>Ga0310690_10004751_pt1 | contig 18985 bp, 15 predicted proteins | sample AusTroGonzalo_MG_2_FD_207661 | JGI IMG/M metagenome (GOLD analysis project Ga0310690, IMG submission 207661) | Bovine rumen microbial communities from tropical cattle in Woodstock, Queensland, Australia - Gonzalo_04 (v2) (version 2) | ecosystem: Host-associated > Mammals > Digestive system >...
ATCTCTTCCTTGGTCTTTCCGGGGGTGCCCTTCACGTAGATAACATCAAATTCTTCTCCGCCGAAGGTCTTCTTGATGATCTTACGCTCTCTGTCGTCTCTGTACTCCATAAATGCTTTGTCCTCCTTTTCGGATTTATGCTGTATATTGTTGTTCCGTTAATTGTTTCCTGTGTTTCTGATACTATTTTTATCGCAAATACACGGGAAAATCATCGGGCAAACGTCCAATTAATTTTCAATGATCATTTGAATATTGTTCTTTATCTCATCCCTCTTTCGTGATAATCTATAAACAGACAATAATATTCTACTGAAAATAGCTGAAAAGGAGCTTATTATGAACTGGAAATCGCTGTTTGATGAATTGGGCAAATGCACAGCGAAGCGTCTTTTCACTTCAGAAGACGACGCCAATTACAGCCAGGTGCGGATCCTGACCGAATACGAAACGGATATCTCCCCCTCCATCCTGTATTTTTCCGACTGGGAGACGTTTTCAAACTGCGATCTGCCGGGGCCGGTCTCGGTCATGCTTTATTCGGAAACGGTGGCCGATATCCGCGCCGTTCTGAAAAAAACGTTCAACTCGGCCGTTTTCTATTCGAAGGACGAATACCTTTCGTTTTACCGGGAGTGCTGCCGGATCTTCGAAGAAGAGCACCGGCTGGAACGTGAGATCCGCGCCCTCTCCGACCTGGCTTTCCGGAACGACGACCTTTTCACCGCCGCCAACCGGATCGCGGAGATCTACGGTCATCCGGTCAATATCATCGACACGTCCTATTCCGTGATCGCCTTTTCGACCAATATCCAGTACGACATCGAAGATCTGAAAAATGACGACTTCCGCCTGGGCGGCTACATCTCTCCCGAGATCATCCATTCTCTCGATATGCAGAACGCCGGCGTTCCGGCATACGGAAACACCACTATCATCACGCACCTGAACGGCGAGTTCCGGCATTTCAGGACGCCCATTTTCATGAACAATGTCTGTATAGCCTATTTCAGCGTCTACTATCTTCCGGGGGAAGAGCCTTCCCCTCTGGAAGTACGGTATCTGCCCGGGATTTCAAAAACCATCAGCCTCCTGATGCAGATGCGTGATTACAATACGCTGAACAAGGAAAATTACTACAATTCGCTCTTCGCTTCCCTTCTGACCGACAAAAGCATGTTCGGGCGGGACTGGGAAGCGAGGATCACCGCCTACGGATATCATCTGAAGGAGATCCGTTATATTTTCGTAGCCGACGTCAGTCTTTCCGGCAACGACCAGCACGTGCTCCGGGACTTCAGCATCACGCTGCATCACATCATTCCGAACAGCATCTACGCCGTCGTGAACCACCAGATCATTTTCCTGAGCAGCTTCAACAAAAATGAGCACAGCCTGGACGAGATCGTTTCACGCTGCGCTTCCCTTACCGAAAGCCACGCAAATATCCGGATCGGCGTCAGCTCGCGCTTTTTCCGTCTCACCGACATCAGGACGTGCACGGACCAGGCTGCGGACGCCATCGAGACCGGTTCGCTTTCCGGCAGCCGGAAGCATGTTTTTCTCTATGACGATCTCCGGCTGACCAGCATGGCGGCAAAGCTTTCCAGAGACTACGACTTCGGACTTTTCACCCTTGCCGGGCTTTACGAACTGCTCGAATACGACAGGGCCCATGATTCCGAACTGCTGCATACGGTCTACGCTGCCGCCACGCACAAAGGAGGCGTCGCAGAGGTCTGCGAACATCTGCACATCCACCGCAATACCCTTTATTTCCGGCTGTCAAAAGCAGCCGAACTGACCGGGCTTGACTATCAGGACCCGGCCGTGTCGGCTGCGATACTCTTTACCGTTATATACATGAAGCTGAACCGGCAGATTGATTTTGAACTTTAAGGAAGCTGTCGCATCAGTCATTTTTTGCATAAACTGGATATTGTCTGAAAGGAACCTACGAAGCGTCGGCACTCGCGTGCCCTGCGGGTATTACGAAGACGACTTCAGGAGTCTGAGTATTAGTACCGCTACGCTGAGTCCTAAGTGCGAATAAGGAACGCGCGCGCACCGCGTCCGCAAGCTCCTCGCGCACCGCACACGAGATGGTTCCTGGAAGACAATATCAGTTTATGCAGGAAATCACCTCATTTGGCAGTCTGCCGGAACAAACATTCCTTCAGAATCACTTCGATTTTGTTCAGCACCTCTTCGGCCTTCTCCGCCATATGCGGGCTGTGAAGCTTCTTCGTCTGATCACTGTGCAGCTCGTAGAGCGGCTGATTAAAATAGTCCTCGAAATATCCGTGATGCATCTCGCTCACGTCCTCTTCCGCGATGATCTCCACGCCGGCCTGGCGCAGCCTTGCGGCATAGGCGTGGCCCTCCGGATTGAGCGCGTCCTCCGCCGCCATGAAGAAGGCTGCGGGAGCGTTTCCGGTCAGTTCGTCAAGGGTCGCGTAGAGCGGAGAAATCTCGGACATTTTAGCATCAAGGCCTCCTGCGTAGGCTTCGCAGAACGTTTCCATGACAGGGACCGGCAGGTCGGAGGGATGGCGTGGCTTCATTCCCTGGGAAGAGGCTCCGTCCACATAAGGGTAATTCAGGATCTGGCAGAGGAGCGTAAATTCCTTCAATGCGGCGGCCTTCATGCAGACGACAGCCGAAAGATTGCCCCCGCTGCTGTGCCCCATGACCGCCATGCGCTCCGGATCGATCCCGAATTCATCCGGGTTGTCATGAACGTATTTGATGACGTCGTAAGCGTCCTGCCAGGCGGCCGGGAACGGATGTTCGGGAGCCTTTCTGTAGTTGATCCCGATGACCGTGATACCGGTCTCGTTCTTGATTCTCTCACAGAGATTGTCGTCCTTCGACGCGTCTCCGAGCATGAAGCCGCCTCCGTGCAGTTCGAAAAGCACGGGTGCGCAGGTCTGTTCCGAACGGTGCAGCCAGATCTCCAGTCCGCACTCCCTGCCAGGAACAGTCATTTTCTCACCGTAAAGCGGATATTTGTTTATAACTTTCAGACTGCCCCTCCGGATCGACGGGACCATTTTCAGAAAATCCTTGCCGGCCTGATTCATCTTTTCTCCCTCCCGAGACGTTTTTTATGATTGTTTACAGGTCAAATAGTATTTATAATAAGATAAACCTTATGCTTTATTCCATTTCGAAAGAAGGCTTATCATGACGACCAATCAGTTACGATATTTTATAACCGCTGCCGAGACCCTGAACTTCACCGAAGCCGGCAGGATCCATTTTATTTCCCAGACCGCTATCACCCAGCACATCCAGTCGCTGGAGCAACAGCTCGGCGTCACCCTCTTTATCCGCCGGAAACGCCATGTGGAACTCACGGACGCCGGAAAGGTCTTTCTGAACGAGGCCAGGGCGATCCTGAACCGTACGAGCCGCGCCGTGGAGCGCGTCAAACGGACCGCATCCGGGTACGGCGGCAATATCAACGCCGGCTACGTCAAAGGGTTCGAAGGGAGCGGGCTTTCCCGGTTCGTCAGGGCGTTCCGCACTGCCCTTCCCGATATTTCGCTGCAGCTCTTCCGGGACAACAACCTGGACCTGCTCTTAAAGCTCAAGACCGGCGATCTCGATTTCGCGTTCGCGGTCTGCTATGACAATACCGACACCACCGGGTTCTGCTGCATAGAGGTCGCCTCGTACCCTCTCTATGCCGCCCTGTACCCCGGGCACCCTCTGGCCGGCAGAAGCTCCATCCGACGGATCGAGCTGAAGGACGACGATTTCTTCCTCAGCAAATTCTACGACGATCCCACCGCGAGGGACTTCGTCCTTCCGGAAAAATATGCGGATTCCGGCTTCATTCCCAAGGTCGCCGGCCTTTCGAAGGATATCGAGACCCTTCTGATCATGGTTAACGCCGGGCTCGGCGTCACGGTAGTCCCGGAACCTGCGATCGCGCATATAAAGGACCGGATCGGCGTTTCTTTCGTCCCCCTGGAAGGCGAACATGAAAATGTCGTCGTCAAGGGCCTCTACAGGGACGATGATACCAACCCCGCCCTGATCACGATGACCGATTTTCTGCGAAGCGACGGCGTATTACTGTTCCGATGAGCGGAAGGAATCCACGGCCTTCGCGATGATCTCAAAGGATTTGTCGATCCCGTACTCCGAAGTACGCAGGGACAGATCATAATGCGGCACGAGCCCCCAGGGCATGCCGGTATAATTCATGCAGTAATTGGCTCTTAAATGATCCTCTTTTTCGACCGTCTGCAGCGCCTCGTTAAAGGAAATGCCGTATCTCTGCGAAAGCCTTTCCGCCCGGAAAGGACGCGCGCCCGAAAGGAAGATGTCAAAGGTATTTCCCCTGTCCTTTAAAATGAACGCGCCGAGCCTTCCCACGATGACGCAGCTTTCCTTCGAAGCGATATCCCGGATCACCTTCTTCTGCGCCTCGAAGATCTCATCCTGTCTGGAATTGGTCTGGGACATGGCGTAACTGTTCCTGTAGAGAGAATAGAGAATTCCTCTGCCGGTCCGTTCTTCGTCCTTCGTTACTTCCTCTGCGGGAAGCCCCGTCCTGACCGCGGTCTCCTGGATCAGAGCATAATCGTAAAAACCGATCCCGAGTTTTTCGGCCAGCTTCATTCCGATCTCATTTCCGCCGCTGCCGAGTTCACGCTCGATCGTGATCACAAACGGCACTTCCCCGGCCGATGCCGCGTACGCAGGCGTTTCTTCCTGCGGCACTGCCAGCAGTCTGTCAACGAATTTCAGGCGCTTGTTGTAGATCCTTACGAACGTACCCACGAGGAAGGCCGCGATGACCGTTCCTTCGCGTACGCCCACAAGCGCACCGAAGGCGACAAAGGAAATGATGCAGCTGGCGGCGATGAAGCCCCAGTCCAGAATGATCTTGATCGTGCCGAAATCCTTGCCGGTCAGACCCGATATGGCCGAAATGGCTCCTTCCGAGGCCATGACCATGAGTCCGGCCTTTACCTCCAGGAATACGCCGAGCGCCATGATCATGCAGCTGACGATACATAAGACAAGTTTTAAGGGATAAGCCTCTATATTAAGCGGTTCTACGATCTTCAGCGTAAAATCCGTGAAATATCCGAAAATAAAGACCACGACCAGCTGCAGCAGATTGATCACCTTATAATTCTTCCGGAGAAGAAGGATCTGCAGCAGTACGAAGAACACGTTGATGAGCGTGGTGAAAAGGCCCATCGAAAGCGGGAAGATCTGGCTCAGCACGTAAGCCAGGCTCGCCGAGGGCGAGACTCCGAGCCCCGATTTCGAAGAGAGGGCGATGCCGAAGGCCAGTATAAAAAGCCCGGCCACGAGTATGATGAATCTTGTAACTATTTTCTTTGGCATAATTATCCTTTTGACGGATAAAGGGCTGCCGCATCAGTTTATTTTTTTCATAAACTGCATATTGTCTGAAGGAGACATACGAAGCGTCAGTACTTCGTGAAGACGACCTTGGGAGTCTGAGCGTTAGTACTGCTATGCTGAGTCCTAAGCGCGAGCGGTCTCCGTAAGACAATATCAGTTTATGAATTAATACACATTGTGCGACAGCCCCTGTCCGTTACTTTCCTGCTTTAGCAGCCAGAATGGCGTCTTTCATGAGCGGAGCTACCTTGAACAGGTCTCCGACAATACCGTAATCAGCGACTTCGAAGATCGGAGCGGTGTCGTTGGTATTGACCGCGATGATCAGTTCGGAATCCTGCATGCCGGCCCGGTGCTGGATCGCGCCGGAGATGCCGAGCGCCACGTAGATCTTCGGGTGAACGGTCTTTCCGGTCTGGCCCACCTGGTGGTCGGCGGAGATCCATCCGGCGTCTACCACGGCACGGGACGCGCCCACGACGCCGCCGCCGAATGCTTCGGCCAGTTCCTCGGCGATCTTAATGCCGCCCTCTACGTTCTTCGCGATGCCGCGTCCGACCGAAACGACGACTTCCGCGCCGATCAGATCGACGAGCTTCTTCGTCTCTTTCACGACTTCGACGACTTTGGTCTTCAGGACCGCTTCGTCGATATTGATATTCGCCATTTCGATCTCGCAGGCATCAGCTTTTGCCTGATCGAACGGGGCCTTTTTCATAACGCCGGGGCGCACTGTCGACATGCACGGACGGAACCGCGGGCAGATGATCGTGGCCATGAGGTGGCCTCCGAATGCTGGCCTCGTCATTTTCAGGTTCGTGTCTTCCATGTCGAATTTCTTCGTATTGATTTCCATCGTAGAGGCTTCCGACAGGAACTCCAGATACTTGTTCATATCGATATCCAGATGGGTGCAGTCTGCCGTCAGGCCCGTATGCAGTCTTGCGGCGACACGGGGGCCGAGATCGCGTCCGATGTTGGAAGCTCCGATCAGGAGGACCTCCGGCTTTTTATCCATGACCGTCTGGCAGACGGCTTCCGTATAAGCGTCCGTCGTGTATACTTCCAGGCAGGGATCCGCACATACGATGACCTTGTCCGCACCGTACCCGCCGAGCTCCTTCGCCGTATTTTCAATTCCGGGTCCTCCGACAAGGAGACCCACCAGCTTCGCTCCGCGCTCGTCAGCCAGCTTTCTGCCTTCGCTGATGAGTTCGAAATCCGTATTCATGAGCTTTCCTTCGCGCTGTTCACAGAACACCCAAATATCGCTGAAAGCCGCTATATCCGCACTGTTATAAGACATTTGTTATTCTCCTTTCTCACCTCATCAGATGATGTGTTTCTTTGCAAGCTCGGAAACGAGTTCATCCACCATTTCATTTTCAGTTCCTTCGAGCATACGTCCCGCTCCCTTGAGAGGAGGCGCGAACGATTTGAAAATATTTGTGGGAGAACCCTTCAGTCCGATGGTCGTCGGGTCGATCAGAGGTTCGTCCTTCAGCGCCGGATAATCGAGGATCGTGATCTCTTTTTCAAAGCTTTCGAGGATTCCTTTTACCGTCATATACCGGGGAGCATTCAGCTCTTTGATGCAGGTGATCAGGCAGGGGGTCTGCATCTCGACCATCATATAGCCGTCTTCCAGCATACGCTTGACGATGAGCTTATTGCCCTCTTTTTTGATATCGGCCGCATAGGTGATCTGCGGGATATTCAGTTTTTCCGCGATCTGCGGGCCGACCTGCGCTGTATCTCCGTCGATGGCCTGTCTGCCGCAGAAAATCACGTCGTCCTCCCCTATTCCCAGATTGGAAAGAGCGCCGGCTATGATCTGGGACGTCGCGAAGGTGTCCGATCCGCCGAATTCCCTGCCGGAGATCAGGACTCCGTCGTCACAGCCCATGGCGATGAGTTCACGGAGCATGCCCATTGCGGGAGCCGGCCCCATGGAAACAGCCGTCACACGGCAGCCTGTCTCGTCTTTCAGCCTTAAAGCCGCTTCCGCTGCGGCGAGGTCGTCCGGATTGATAATGGTCGCCATTGACGCGCGGTTCAGCGTACCGTTCTCATTTACGGCGACTTTTCCCGATGTATCGGGAACCTGTTTTACGCATACATATATTCTCATTCTATTAATCTCCTCTCCGCTGCATCATTTCAGAAGGCTTCTCGAAATGACGATCTGCTGTACCTGGCTCGTTCCTTCGTAAATGGTCTTGATCCTGGCGTCCCTGTAGAATCTCTCGACCTTGTAGTCTTTGATATAGCCGTAGCCGCCGTGGATCTGTACGGCCTTGGCCGCGACCCTGTTGGCCATCTCGGAAGCGAAATACTTGGCCATCGAACACATCATGGACGCGTCCTTGTCGCCCCTGTCTTTCGCCATCGCCGTATTGTACACCAGGCATCTGGCCGCTTCGATCTCGGTCGCCATGTCCGCCAGCATAAAGCTGATGGCCTGATGCATCGCGATCGGTTTTCCGAACTGTTTTCTCTCTTTCGCATAGGAGATCGATTCCTCGAGACAGCCCTGGGCGATTCCCAGAGACTGGCCGGCTACGCCGAGCCTGCCGCCGTCGAGGGTCGTCATGGCCGTCTTGTAGCCCGCGCCCGGAGTGCCGAGCATATCGCTCTTATGCACTCTTACGTCCTCCAGTACGAGGTCGCTGGTCGGATAGCCCGCGATGCCCATTTTTTCCTCGGGCTTGCCGCAGGAAACGCCGGGGAGCTTCATGTCCACGATGAAAATGGAAATGCCTCTCGCGCCTCTCTGCTTCGGATCGGTCCTTGCGAAAACGATGGCGTAATCCGCGACCGGCGCACCGGAGATAAAGCATTTTCTGCCGTTCAAAATGTAATAGTCGCCGTCCTGGTCCGCTCTGGTGACCATGCTGGCCGCATCGGATCCGGCGCCCGGCTCTGTCAGACCGAATACGATCTGTTTTTCGCCTTTCGCTGCCGGAGTGAGGTATTTTTCCAGCTGTTCTTTATTGCCGCAGGCCAGAAGCGGGCCGCCGCCTAAAGAGTTGGGCGTATTCGCATAGATCGCGAGCACCGGGCTGATGCGGGAAAACTCCTCGTTCATCAGAACGTATGCCAGGCTGTCTCCGCCCTGTCCGCCGTATTCCTTGGGAAGTTTTACGCCGGTAAAGCCGTATTTTCCCATTTTTTTCCAGATTTCCCAGTTGAATTCCCCGGTCCGGTCGAGATGATCGAGGATCTCGTCGGTGAATTCCGTTTCCGCGAAATTCCTGAAGTTCTTTCGCATCATTTCATACTTCTCTGAAAGAATCATTAAATTGCTCCTCCTGTTTTTTATTATGTTACATGCACTTCAGATACATTGAACTCTACTGTTTTTCCGCTTTGTCAAATGCATACAGCGCGGCTCCGTACGCACCCATCATCTGTGAAAAATCGTCATAGATGATCTCCGTCTCCAGTTCCCTCGAAAGCGCAGCCCGTACGCCGCCGTTCCTCGCGACGCCGCCGCTCATGAACACCTGTTCCTTCACGCCGACCCTTTTTGCAAGGCCTGCCACGCGGCTTGCGACCGAATTGCAGATACCGGCGATGACTGATGATCGGTCCGCTCCGTTCGCGAGCTGCGAAATGACCTCGGATTCGGCGAACACGGTACAGGTACTGGAGATCTTGACAGGTTCTTCCGCCGAAAGCGCTTCTTTTTCCAGATCCGAAATATCCAGATGGAGGATGTTCGCCATCACGTCCAGGAATCTTCCGGTGCCGGCCGCGCATTTATCGTTCATGAGAAAATTCATCATTTTCCCCCGGCTGTTGAGGCTTAACACCTTCGCGTCCTGACCGCCGATATCGATGATGGTCCTGACGTCCGGGTATTTTGCGGATACACCCTTCGCATGACAGGAAAGCTCGCTCATTTCCCCGTCGGCCAGGCTGAATGTCTTCCTCCCGTAGCCTGTCGCACAGACGTATGCAATGTCGGAGCGGGACAGCCCGGTCTCTGCAAAAAGCTGCTCCATGAGCCTTTCCGGCCCGTCGGTCCCGGTTCCCGCCACCAGCAGAATGTGATGAACGATCTCCTGCCCGTCTTTTAAAAGAACGCATTTTGATGTTGTCGATCCTACATCTATCCCAAGCGAATACATTTTCTCACCCGATCCTTTTTATGTCGGCTGCTTCTCCGGCTTCGATCATCGCATCGATCTGTTCGGATGTATAGCCGAGATCCGCAAGCACGGCCCTGGTATGTTCTCCGAGGAAGCCCGCCCTCTCGTAAGGCGGAAGGTCGGTATTGGCGAAAATAACCGGCGTGCGCACCATGGTCCGCTCGTTCCCGTTCGGGTATTTTACCTTCGCGAGGCAGTCCGAAGCCCAGGCCTGCTCGTCTTCCAGGAGCTGGTTCCAGGTCTGGCAGACCGCGTAGGGAAGATCTGCCGCGTTCATCCTGTCGCGCACTTCCTCGACCGTCATGGTCGCGATGACTTCGTCGATGATCGTGCTGAATTCGCGCAGATTCGCCTGCACGTTCACCTGCGGATAGTATTTTTCATTGTCCACGAGGTCTTCCCTTCCGAGCACCTCGCCCACGAATTTATTGTAGTAGAAATCATAACGCGGCATGGAAAGCTGCACCCAGGTGCCGTCCTTTGTCTTGTGGGCGACGTTGAAGGGATTCGCAATCTCCTTCCTGCTCACCGGATACTGTGTGGACACGTCGTTGTACTGGTTGGACTGAAGCATCAGGGAAACGTCCCAGACGGCCGAATGCAGGAGGCTGACCGTGACCTGGTCTCCCTTTCCGGTCTCGCGCGCCCTGTAAAGAGCCGCCAGAATACCTGCAGCCAGATTGATACCGACCTGATGGTCGCCGAATCCCGGAATCGGGATCATCGGAGAGTCGTCCGGATCATACATGGTGCCCATCACGCCGCCGCGCGCGAAGAACGCCGTGAAGTCAAATCCCGGAAGATCCTTGTCGGGGCCCTTCTCGCCGTAGCCGCTGACATAGCCCATGACCAGCTTCGGATATTTGGCGCTTAAGGTCTCGTAATCCAGCCCCATTCTCTTCAGGGGCGACTGTCTGATATTGGTAATAAATATATCGGATCCGGCAATGAGCTTTTCCATCGCTTCTCTTCCGGCTTCCGTTTTCAGGTTCAGCGTAACGCACTTCTTTCCCGTATTTTCAAGGGTCGTGCTCGTGTCCTCGGCATCGCCGAACGGACGGCCTTCGTTCACGGCCGTGAACCGGATCGGATCCCCGTTCGGAGCCTCTACTTTGATAACGTCCGCGCCCAGATCGGCCAGGAACCTGGCGCAGCAGGGACCGGCGATAAATGTGGCGAGTTCCACGACCTTCACACCCGCAAGCGGTCTTCTTAAAGCTTCCATTCTGTGTTCTCCTTCTCTCTTAAAATGCATTGAAAATGATTTATTCCACCATATCGGAAAGGCTCTCGATCATAGTCCTTGCCTGTTCGTAATTGGTCATCTGACGGTCGACTTCCACTAAAATGCAGGGAATCTCCGCTTTCTCACAGGCCTTCCTGATCAGCGGATAATCAAACTCCTCGGGATCGCAGAATTTCGTGAGCACGACGAGAACGGCGTCCGCGTTGAACCGTCTTGCTTCCTCGACGATCAGTTCCACACGTGTTTTCTTCACGTCATACAGCACCGAGCAGTTGTCCATCGCACGGAATTTGTCCGCGAGCGCACCGACCGCACTCTCTTCGTCCGGAGTATCCGTCCTGTACTGGCGGCTCTCCGCTGCCACATCGTCCGCAACGACCCTGAAGCCGTATTCCTCGAAAATGGAAAGGAGCGAGGGGGAATCCGCAAGAATGCCTGTGGTATAAAGACGTTTGGAAGTGTCTTTGATCTCTGCGGCTTCCAGTTCGGCGATGAGTTCCTTTACCAGCGCCGTGTGTTCTTCCTTCGGCATGAAACCGGCACTCTTGTAAATGTCGCTTCTTTCGGAAGCGGTGACGCCGCCTTTTACGGCCATGAGATCGCGGAGCGTTCTCATCGCCTGATTGTGCTCGTTATAGACTTTGATCGAAGCTTTCAGGGATGCTTCGTCGAATTTTGCGCCTGTGACTTCCTCCAGGTCTTTTATGACCCTTTCATACCCGGCGATCGTAAATGCTTTCGCGTAGTCGGGCTTCCTGTTCTGAGGATAGGTCATCGGAATGAACCGGATCGAGGGGACTGCGTATTTCCAGTTCTGTCCGAGACATTTCAGGCTGTCGCAGAGGCTGGGAATGACGATCGCACTGGCGCCCTCGTACGTTCCCTTCATGCCCAGCTCCAGAATGCTCTGCATGATCGTGCAGATAAAGGCCGGAAAATACTGTTTGGATTCGTTGATCTCGATATCTCCTCCCCAGGCCGCGAACGGAATGAGGCCCATGGAATGAATGATCTCTTCGGGGGTGTAAACGGGAGCGGTCAGGACGATCTTTTTTCCCTCCGCCAGATATCTGGCTTTCTGTCCGGCAGGATCAGAAGCGATCCCGTGAAATCTGTTCAGCAGTTCGTTCAGTTTACTCATGCCCGTGCCTCCTTTATCTCTTCCATGATTTCCGTAAGTCCCTGTACCCTCGTATCGTACTGGGCCTCCGAGAAGTTCCTGGGATCCGCCTGGTCCCCGTCGAAGCTGGTAACGGGAATATCGCATTCCTCACCGATCTGACGGGACATTTCCGCCATGAAGCCGCTCCAGAGCTTGCAGGATCTGTTGGTATGGACCAGAAGGCCCTGGACGTTGTTGTCCTTGCAGAGCTTCGTGCGCTTGTCTCTTGCGTGTTCGAGGTTGATGGCATTCGGAACATTGGCATAGGCGCGGCACATGTCGTCAAAGTCCTCGTAAATGAATCCGAAGGCGTCCGCGTATATCGTGGTGACCATATTGATGCCGCGGCTCTTGAGGCCTGTGGCGGTCACGCGAAGCCAGGGCCAGCAGGCGATGCCTTCGAACATGATGCGGTGTTTTTCCTCGGTGCGGAAGGTGGATTCGCCTTTCGCGTGATTTTCTTCATACTCTTTCAGCAGGAGTTCCATTGCCTCGGCGGCTTCCTTCTTGCCCCTTGCGGTGACCATGACCGCCATATGGTTCAGCAGATCGAAACCGTTGAACGGCGAGGGCGTATACCGGGCCATCGCGGTCGCCTGCAGCCATGCGCGGCTCGAGCGGCCCGAATATTCCATGACCTCTTTATATTTCTCGTCGCTCCATTTTTTGCCCGTGATCTCTTCGAGCTGCTGAATGGCATCCAGGAACTGGGCTTTTATATAAGCCACTTCAGCGTCGCCGACTTCGTAATCGGGATTGAAAGGAATGTCGATCATGATCAGCGGGATATCGAGTTCGATGGCAAGATTTTCATACCACTTGATCATACAGTTGCAGATGTTGTTGCAGCACAGCAGAAAATCCGGCTGCGGCATGTTCTGCTCCGGCGCATCCTTGATCTTCGCGTACGCCAGACTGATGCGCGCGTAGGCGCAGATATCATTGGAATATCCTTCCGCTTCACTCACTTCACAGAGCCTCTGGCCGCCGCCTCTGGCCGCGATGCCTGCGGCCTGGTTCTCGGGATAACATACCGTAAGGCCCATGGTCTCCGGTATCTCAACGGGAAAATTGCTGGAACACCATCCGACCAGTTCGCCCCTTTTCTTTGCCTCTTCCGCGTCCGAATAGGCTTTCGCGGCGATCTGACCGAGTTTGTACTTTGCCGAATTCGGATCGACCGGTCTTTTCTGTCTGGGTTTGTCTTTGATCTCTTCCGCCATCTTTACGAAACTCCTTCCTGTTCAAAATGTTCATTTATTGTCTGCACTGTTTTATATCATTGTATATTTTTTATATAAGAAATTATATCGTTATCTTTATAATATAAGCAAATAGTTTATTCACGAGAATCCATAAGTAAAATCTTATATATATTCCCCCTTGACATATCAGTGTTTTGTGTTATCATAAAGCTGTTCTTATGTAAATCTTTTTTAAAGTTCTGCCGTTTCAGGCAGCAGATTTCCTAAATTTCATTTTTAAACTTTGTGGGTTTTTTATACCCATTTCATAACTCATTTCTATTATCTTTATTTTGCTTTCCAATAATATTTTATACAAAGGAGGATTTTTCAATGAAAAACACCAAACTCAGAACCGCAGTCCTTGCAGCATCACTGGCCGCAGTCGTCGGGATCGGAGGCGCAGCAGCGTATTTTTCCGACTCCGAGTCAGCCACGAACACCTTTACCGTAGGCAGGATCGACATCAGTCTGACCGAGCCCGCATGGGACACCTGGAACGCTTCCGACCCTGCCCCCATTGTTCCCGACCAGGAGATCCCGAAGGATCCGGCCGTCACCAACACCGGCAGCAACGACGCCTATGTATTCATGACGGTCAAAGTCCCGACGGCGCAGATCGTCACGGCGGCGGAAAACGGCACAAAGCAGGCTCAGGCAGCCGAGACCCAGCTTTTCAGCTATGAGGTCGACGACAACTGGACCCTCGTATCGTCAGGCGTCACGGGCGGAGCTGCCGTTACAGTGGCGAACAATACCGGAAGCTTCGGCGTCCATACGGCCATTCCCGCAACAGGCTCAGAGCCCCGTCTCGGCTACGTCACCTATGTGTACGCCTACACCGGTTCGACTCCGGCCAGCATGGAGCGGCTTGAAAAACAGTCGGCCGCTTCCGGGAGCACGCCGAACAGTACTCCCGCTCTTTTCGACGCGGTGCAGTTCGTGAACGCCGTAGAGGGCCAGGGACTTGAAACATCCGCTCCCTCGATCACCGTCAACGCATATGCCATCCAGGCCGATTTCATCAACGACGGCGACAGCACGATCGACGGTACCAACGGCGGAAGCCCGAAGAATGCTCCCGCAGACGTCTGGGCTGTCATTCAGGCCCAGAGTTCCGTCAGCTTATGATCTCCCGGACAATTCACTGTTAGAACCATGCGGATCCGTCATTTCTTTCCGCAGACCCCCACATGAAAATGAGGTATGAATATGCGAAAACTTCTTACTGCTTTACTGTGCCTTATGCTGGCCGCAGGTCCTTTCGGAGTGAATGCATATCTATCCGCCCGGGCCGATGTGCAGAACGATTTCACCATCGGCCTGGTAACCTCCGAAATCGTCGAGGAATTCGATCCTCCGTCTGCCGTCACCCCCGGAAATATCATTCCCAAAACGGTCAGGATCCGGAACACCGGGCTTACAGACTCCTATGCAAGGGTCCAGGTGCTCTTCTCCGATTCACGCATGGAAGCCCTGTGCAGCCTGGATTACAACACAGCAGCCTGGACTTTTTCGTCCTCTGATGGCTGGTGGTACCTTGATGCGCCGCTCGCACCGGGCGAGACCTCGCCGGCGCTGTTCACCGCGGTCACGGTCTCCTCTTCGGCAGATCCGGATACGATCGTTCCGTTCGAGATCCAGATCCGTCAGGAAAGCATCCAGAGTGCAGGCCGTGCTTCCTTTGCCGAAGCCCGCTGTTGAAGGAGAACTGCCATGGACCGTATCAGAAAAAAAATCATCTTCATATGCGCACTCGCGGTTTCGGCCTCTCTTCTGTTAGGCGGCATGAAGGTCTTCGCGGAAAGCATTGCCGGCGTGAACGGCGAACTGGAGCTTGGAGCGGTGGATATCACTCTGGACACGGGTGCTTCCGCTTCCGCGGTGCTGCCCGGCCAGTCGGTCTCCTGCAGGCCCGTGATCCGGAACAGAGGGTACAGCTGCTATGTCCGGGTATCCTTTGAATTCAATGCTTACGGTGATCATATTTCCGTGTCGGGCATGCCCGCATCCTGGTTTTTCAAGGAGAGTGACGGAAAATGGTACTGCCGCGAACCGCTGAAATCCGGCGAAGAGATCTGCGTTTTCGATCAGATCATTTTCGACAGTTCCCTGCCCCCGGACGCGGAAGGAACAGACCTCTGCCTGCTCCTTAAAGCAGAGGCTGTCCAGATCCGGAATTTCGAACCGGATCCGGCGTCCGACGATCCATGGCAGAACGTCCGTACGGAAATCTATTCGGGCACAGTCAATATCAATGTGAATGAAGGCATCTTTTCGCCCGATGTCCTCGGCGTGACTTACCGGGGAGGGGCGGAGGGAATCGTCACCGATCACAGATCCTTCTTCCAAAACGTGCCGGTGCTGATGCCCGGAGACGAATTCACACAGTCTGCGTTCCTGAACAACAACCGGGAACAGCCCGTCAGTCTTTATTTCTACTCGGAGTCGGATCCGGACGACGCTTTTCTTAACGCTTCGCAGCTGACCATCAGCACGGACAGCCTGGGGATCCTCTATGAAGGTCCTTTAAGTGCCGCTTCCCTGAACGGCCGGGGCCGGGCTGTCCTGATCTCCGCGCTCGGCAGAAAAGGAACTGACAAAATGACATTTTCGATCAAAGTACCTGAGACGCTCTCCAACAAATACGCCCTCCGGAAAAGCGCCGTAAAATGGATCTTCGCCGCCCGGACGGATGAATCGGAGCCGGGTTCCGGACTGCCGGAACCGGAAGATCCGGAAGAACCGGCGTTTCCGGCAGAGCAGGCGGTCCCGGATCACGGCACGAACACATACATGGCCGGCCCGGTACGCACCGGCGATGAAAACAGCCCCGGCTTCTTCATGATCCTCGTCGGATCGTCATTAATGATACTTTCCTCCGGCATTTATCTGACCGGAAGAAAGAGAAAGGGAACCAAATGAAAAACACGATCATCAATATCTTCACAGTCATCGTCGCTGGCGCAGCCGTGCTCATCGCAGTTACCTTCCTCTTCGGCGGCAGGTTTTACGCAGTCCTGTCCGGTTCGATGGAACCGGCTGTCTACACAGGTGACGCAGTATTCGTCGATAGCCGTTCTCCATTCGGAGAGATCGAACCCGGAGAAATCGTCTGCTTCGAAAGCGCTGCCGGCACGCCCGTCATCCACCGGGCCGTGAGAGTCTCTCCCGAAGGGATTGAGACCAAAGGAGACGCGAACAAAATAACCGACGGCATCAGCACCACGGAGAAAAACTATATCGGAAAAGTGATATTCAATATTCCGTTCGCCGGCTATATCATGCATTTCCTGTCGCTGCCCAGGGTCAGGATCATCATTATCACCGCGGCTTGTGTGATCCTGATCTTAAGCATCTATCGATCCTATGTTTCGAAAAAAGCCGGAAAGGAGCAGGTCTTATGAAAAAGAAACGAAAAAAGACAGGAAATATTCTGATCCTGTGCCTGGCGGCCGCCCTTGCATTCACGGGACTGAACGGCGTTTACGGCAGCGAACCTGCGGAAAGAAATTACCGTAGCGGGAATCAGATAGTCAGCGGGAATACGGAGAACAGACCCGAAGCGGTTCCTTCCCTTCCCGCAGACAGAGAAGATCCGCTTCAGGGAGAAAGTCCGGCCCAGCCAGATTCAACACAGGCAGATTCAACACAGACAGCTCCGACGCCGGAAGACTCTGCGCGGGATGAGGCCCCTTCACAGGAAGACCCTTCGAGGGATGAGAGTCCGTCGCAGGAAGACCCTGCATGGGATGAGAGTCCGCCGCAGGAAGACCCTTCGCGGGATGAATACCCTGCACAGGATAATCCTTCGTGGGATGAAAGCCCTTCGCAGGAAGATTCCTCGTGGGATGAAGGCCCTTCGCAGGAAGACCCTTCGTGGGATGAAGGCCCTTCGCAGGAAGACCCTTCGCAGGGTGAAAACCTTCCCACAGCAGAGGACGTTCCATACGAAGATGTTTCCGGAGAACCGGAAAGCGGGTTTCCCGTTCCCTCCGGAGAAGAGGAAAGCGACTCTTCCTCTCCTTTTCCGGAAAAGGAGGATCCGGAACGCGGCAGCGGATCCGGTGACGACGACGATAAACCTGCAAAGCCCCCGGTCAGACAATCCCCGTCTGCAAAGGCAGCGGCGACATATTACTGCTGGGTCAGGCTGGATCTGAACGGCGGGACCATATCCTCCCAGACACGCTATCCGCAATTCTACGTCGGCAGCAACGGTCATACGATCGGCTGCAGAACATTGGCAAATGTAGACCGGGGCAGCGAGTATCTGGCATTCATCGGCAGCGGCGCAGACGCCGGAAAATCGTTCAGTTACTGGGATGCGCAGTATTACAACAGCAGCCGTCTGTATCTGCCCAGAGTGGGCGGTACGACCTCCTCCGATCTCAATCCGTCCCTGAATGCAGCGAAGGCCGGCTGCCATGTCAGCGCATCCAAAGCTTATAATACAAGGCCCGACGGGTCAGGCACCAGCTTCACATCCCGTGATTACAACGCTTCGTACTATGCCACGCTGGAAAGGATCACCGGAAGCAGCACCCTGAACCTGACTTCGAACTCCTATAAAACGCTCTACGTGAACTGGCTCCCCAACACCTATACCATACTGGCCTCCGTAAAGAAGGACGCGGTACCCGTAACGGACGCCGGAGCGTCTTTCCTGATATCGGAATGGAGCGAAGCGTCATCTTCCTACAAGGCATGGTCATCTTCCCTGAGCATGACAGACAACGGCGACGGCACCTGCTCTCTGCCGGTCACCTATACAGACGATAATCTGGGGAAATTCAGAATACGCATGACCGGCCTGACGGGAGATTACAGTTTTTCCGATACAGCTGTCAGATATATAGAAGCCGCGGCTTTTTCCGACGGAGCGGTCATTTCCGTGAGCAGATCCGGAACCGCGCTGGACTGGGAAATATCGGACATTTCCTATCAGGTCACATTCAATGCCAACGGCGGAACGGTCTATGGTTCGTCCTCCACCACGGTAAAAGCGAGGGCCGCGGACAGCGGTTCGACAAATTTACGGTTCGGCCGCACCTATACGGTCTTTAACACAAAACCGGTCACAGCCTCAGGCATGACGGCAGTCTCCCCCCCGCTCTTTACCCGTGACGGCTATATCTTCGGCGGATGGGCAAATGCACCCGATCCCGCATCGGCCACCCTCTTTCTTCCGAATGTCCCTGCGTCGCAAGGCGTCAGGCCGAAAGTCTCGGCGAACTACAACTCGTTCGACGCTTCCTTTTTCGGGATCACTCCTTCCTCTTCCTCATCCGCCAGAAAAATAACGCTGTACGCCCAATGGGTTCCGAGGATCCATCAGGGTTCCGATCCGTCTGCCTCTTCCGGCAGGCTCGTATATAACGACAGTTTTGCCGAAAGCGGTTATTCCGGACTGTCCTATTACATTCCCTATCAAATGGATACGGGAAATGTAACTGTAACTGTTCAGATCAATTCCGACTTTACCTGGCATGACGGGCATTTCTACTACAATAACGAGCTGTCTGCCGAGACCGAGGTGCCGGGTTCCCTGTCTCTTACGCTGACGGACCGGGCCTTCGATCTGTACGGCCGCTTCTACGACGTCGTCATCACCCTGTCCGACATCAGGCTGAATCCCGAATCCACCGGCAGCATGAGGACCCTTGCGGCCGGAAGCCAGTACATTTTCACCTGCACAAATTCAAGCGGCAAAGGATCCTGCAGCGCTTCCTCCTCTTTGTGCGCGTCGTATAATATCGACGTCTCCCTTATCGGAAAAGACGGTTCT